>JYMV01022873.1_pt1 | contig 11335 bp, 7 predicted proteins | sample 338911 | NCBI WGS metagenome assembly JYMV01 (sample SAMN03354496, study PRJNA234377) | hydrothermal vent metagenome | biome: Deep sea; feature: Hydrothermal plumes at the Eastern Lau Spreading Center, Western Pacific Ocean; material: Seawater | place: Tonga | collected 2009 | depth 2000 m m
CGCGTTCTCAGGAGCGGTTTCCCGTAAGCGCGGACAGTTCGAGTTGGCCCATCAAGGGACGCTGTTTTTGGACGAAATTGGTGACATGGCACCTGCCGCACAGGCCAAGGTGTTGCGTGCGCTTCAAACGAGTGAAATTACGCGCGTGGGTGGCGAAACCACCATTACTGTAGATGTGCGTGTGCTGAGTGCGACCCACCGTAACCTCAAAGCGGAGGTGGAGGCCGAGCGTTTCAGAGAGGACTTGTTCTTTCGGCTCAATGTGGTGCCGATTCACAGCCCGCCTTTGCGGGATCGGGTGCAGGATATTCCTGCAATTGTGCAGGCGTTTATTCAGGAAATCTGTGACGAAAACGGATTCCGCGAAAAGGAAATTGATGCTGCTGTGGTGCAGGCTATGCAGAAGTATCATTGGCCTGGAAATGTGCGCGAACTCAAAAATGTGGTCGAGCGCATGGTTATCATGGGTGACGAACGAATTGTGATGCGCGATTTGCCCCGTGATCTGGTGGGATCCGCACCGTCACCAGCCGTCATGGCGGGGTCCAACAAGACGCTTCGGGAGTTTCGAGAATATATGGAGAGCGAGTACATCCGATTCAAGTTGGAAGAATTGGAATGGAATGTTTCCCAAACGGCGACTGTGCTGGGTATTGAGCGAACCAATCTACATAAGAAAATGAAGGCACTGGGAATTAAGCGTTAGCTGGACGGTTCCGGGCTGCTATCTACCAACGCGGCTGCTACGGCAAAGCGATGGAAATACTGAAAAGCACTGGAAATAGAAAACACGAGAGACATGCTGAGTAGCCACAGCCCGAGTCGATTGTAATTGACGATGCCTTCATAAAAGAAAAGGTTGGTGTGGTACTCATAGTGAATCAAAACACCGACCAGGCCCAGCATTTGAAAAGCGGTTTTCCATTTGCCGGATTGAGCTACCTGGACCTCCAACCCTTCTGCGCTAGCAATGCTGCGCAGTGAAGTAATGCTCAACTCTCGCGATATAAGCAGGACGACAAACCAGGCCGGAACGCGGTCCAGGTATACGGCCATAACGAGACATGCAATGACGAGTAACTTATCGGCGAGCGGGTCGAGGAAGCGACCCACTGCTGTGCTCAATCCCCAGTTTCGAGCAATCCATCCATCCAAAAAATCCGTTATGCACGCAACTGCCAACAGGATTGTGGCCCAAAAGGACATGTAGCGAGGCCCGTAGGTCGTGTCTGCCGGGCTGGCGGCCACCTGGCACTGATAGAGCAATATGATTACAAAAGGGATTAGGATGATGCGGAAATAAGTAATGATGTTGGGCAGGTTCCAGATCTGTTCTTTGAGCGGAGGACCCGTGCGGGGACGTCTCTTAAGCTTTGGGAATCTGGGTTTCAGCCTCGGCATGGGCGCCGAGTATAGCCAAAGTGTCGAGGACTACAATCCTGCTGCGCGATATCTCAGCCATTCGGTGATGACCTTTCGCACATAACGTTCGGTTGCTTTGTAAGGTATGGCCATCCGTTTGGATACAATTCCCGGCCCAGCATGATAGGCGGCAAGGACCAGCTTCTGATCGCCTTTGAATTGGTTGATCAGCATACGCAGGTAGCGAGTGCCGGCCATTATGTTTTGACGGGGGTCAAACAAGTCGGTGACCTGGAGTTCGCTGGAAATCGTGGGCATGAGCTGCATGAGGCCCTTGGCACCCGCGCTACTTATTGCTCGTGGGTGATACCCGGACTCTATTTTGATGACTGCGCGGATTAGATTGGGGTCAACGTTATAGAGTTTTGCTGCATGCTGTATGAGTGGTTCGTAAGTTTGGCGTTGTCCCGCCGGACCGGAAGAACGACGTGGTGTACTGGTGTAGCGTGTGGTGGACGAACGTCGTTTCTTGTTGGTACGTGCCGGTGATCGGCCTCGTCGTGCCCGAGATTTACCCGTTCCCATGTACCATCGGCATCGATACCCAGCTTTCTGATAGGCCGCAATTTTGGATGCCATATTGGTCAGTCCATTGTGGTGGCCTTTCTTCTTGCATTGGTAGTAGTCCTGCGCATGGGCATTTGTCACCGCAAAGAACAAGACCATAATCATGAGTGCTCGCATCATCTCGTCGATCCTATCAGAGACTTTTGCTGCGGCAAGTAAAGCCGTCGTGCGGGAGTGCATAACAAGGGTGAGATGACGGCGGGGAAAAGAGACGCTAGTCTCTAGCCAGCGTGAGGAGGCAATCGCTTGAGCGAAAAGTATGACTTTCTGGTGATGGGTAGCGGGATAGCCGGGTTGAGTTATGCGCTGGCTGCAGCAGATCACGGAAGTGTGGCTATTGTTACCAAACGTAGCGCCACGGATTCCAACACCCATTACGCACAGGGTGGTATTGCAGCGGTTATGAGCGAGGATGACAGTTTTGAACTGCACGCAGAAAATACCATCTCCGCCGGTGATGGGCTCAATCATAGAGAAGTCGTTGATCTTTGTGTCTCGGAGGGCCCGGCCGCCATACAGCGCCTTATAGAAAGCGGCGTCAGTTTTGCGCCGGATTTGGCCATGGAGGGGGGGCATTCGCGGCGCCGTGTGTTGCATGCAACTGATATTACGGGTCGAGAACTCCAACGCGCCTTACTGGCCAAAGCAAGAACGCATCAGAACATCAGCCTGCTGGAAGATCACGTCGGAATTGACCTGGTTCGTCGCCAAAAGTTAGGACAGAAAAGTGGGACGGACCGAATTGTCGGTGCTTATGTTCTGGATGAGCAGGGCGGAAATGTCATTACGATTTCGGCGCGGATTGTGGTTTTGGCCACGGGTGGTGCCGGCAAGGTTTATCTCTATACCTCTAACCCTGATGTGGCTACGGGCGATGGCGTGGCGATGGCGTGGCGTGCCCGCGCCAAGATTGCCAACATGGAGTTTTTTCAGTTTCACCCCACCTGTCTCTTTCACCCCAAAGCGAAGTCCTTTCTTATTAGCGAAGCTTTGAGAGGGGAGGGTGGAGTACTGAGGCGCATTGATGGCACGACTTTTATGGAGAAGGTCCATCCAATGGGGAGTTTGGCTCCGCGCGATATTGTGGCAAGAGCCATTGATATAGAACTCAAGCGCACAGGTGACGATCACGTGTGTTTGGATTTGACGGAGTTGGATGGGAATTATTTGGAGAGTCGATTCCCTAACATACTGGCCACATGCGCCCGCTACGGAATTGATTTCAGGACGACGCCGGTTCCAGTGGTACCAGCGGCTCACTATCAGTGTGGCGGGGTCGTCACGGACATCAACGGACAAAGCTCTATGCCTGGATTGTATGCGGTGGGAGAAGTGGCATGCACGGGATTACACGGTGCCAATCGTCTGGCATCCAATTCTCTTTTGGAGGGAGCGGTGTTTGGGTATCGAGCCGCGCTCGCTGGTATTCAGGAGTTAGACTCTGTTTCTCATAGCGATCAATTGCCCAAGTGGTCATCCGGTGACGCCCAACCTGGAGATGAGTGGGTTGTTGTGAGTCATAGTTGGGACGAAATTCGGCGTATCATGTGGAACTACGTGGGTATTGTTCGTTCCAACAAGCGTCTTCGTCGCGCGCGGCGCAGGATTTCATTACTTCAAGGCGAAATTCTTGAAGATTGGTGGCGCTTTCATGTGTCTCGCGACAGCATTGAACTACGCAATATAGCCCTGATTTCTGAAATGGTCATTGAAGCTGCATTACGTCGTCAGGAGAGTCGGGGATTGCATTACAATGTCGATTTCCCCATTCGCGACGACAAAAACTGGCTCAGGGACACTATCTTGTGGCGTGGTCAGGGATAGATGTTGAACGGGTCCTAAATACCTGATCGTTCACTGAATACATGGTCCTTTGAGCTTCGTTGGCTGTGGCAGATTGCACAGGCGAAGGTGTCCTCTTGTATGCGCTTTCCGGTTTTGGGGTCGTAGACAGAGAACTGCCATCCGCCATTTTCCGAGCCGTTATCCTTGGTCATGACGCTGAGTTTGAACAGCGTCGATTTCCGCCCATCCAGGAGTGTGTACTGGGCTTTGACTAACACTGAACCTTGCGGGAAGGAGCCGGTATTGGCCCCTCGTGCCATCTGATTATAATACAGGTCCCTGGCTTCTTCGGGTTCATCACGGATAACTGTTTGGAGATTGAAACGAAACCAGTTTTCGTAGCCGTTTGGATAGCCCGTCTCAGTGATTACGGAGGTTGGTTTTTTACTGTTGTTTTTTGCGCTTCGGCTGGAGCGATACCCCGGGGAGCAAGCCAATAAACTCACAGCGAAAACAGCAACTATACACAGGCACAAAGCACGCATTTAATTCACCAATAATTGTCACTGCCGTTCATCGTAGGAGCAAGGTAGAGCGATGTCCAATATCTGAGTCTGTTCATTCCAAAAGCGGTCTTGACAGCGCCAAGTAATTCCATTCATTTGTGCGCATGTCTTTCGCTCATTTGCATGTCCACACTCAGTACAGTTTTCTGGACGGTGCTAACAAGATTTCCGCATTGGCCGAGGCCACCAAGAACGCCGGAATGAATGCTGTGGCAATGACGGATCGCGGCAACATGTATGGAGCGGTGGAGTTCCAAAAGGCGTGCCTCAAAAACGACGTTAAACCCATCTTTGGGTGTGAACTATTTGTGGTTCAAAAGGACCGCACAGACCCGTCTGATTCTCGCCACACTTCCCTTGTGCTTCTGGCGGAGACTCTTGAGGGTTACCGGAATCTGATTGCTTGTGTGTCTCATACCTGGCTCGAAGGTTGGCACAATGATATGCCCCGGGCGGATCGCGCGTTACTTGAAGAATATCGGAGCGGAACCATTGCGCTGAGCGGTGGCATGGGCGGAGATGTTGCGCAGGCGTTGTTGCGCCGCGATGTTGCCAAGGCCAAAGAGTTGATCGAGGGCTGGCGGGACCTGTTTGGCGTCGATAACTACTTTATCCAATTGGAGGACTATGGTCTTCGTGAACACGCGCAGATCAACGAACAGTTAGTTGAACTTGCTAATGAATGTGGAGTCAGAACAGTCGCCACAAACGCCTGTCATTATCTCAAAGCGGAGGATGCTCGTTCTCATGCCGCGCTGATGTGTATTGGACTGGCAAAAGACTTCAGCGCATTGAAAGAGAACATTCCAGACGGATTGTGGCTGAAGCCCGAACCATTCATGCGTGAGCAATTTGATTGGGCCCTGGACAGCGTGGATACAGCAGCGGAAGTTGCCGCTCGATGCAATGTTGAAATCCCACTGGGTGCCACTTATTTGCCTCAGTATGAGGTGCCCGAGGACGTGGGACTTGACGGCTTTTTACGCCAGAAATCTCTCGAAGGCCTGGAACAGCGATTTGTTGAGTTCGAGGTCCAGGGGCTGAACGTTGAGAAGCAGGCATACTTTGACCGCTTAGATACTGAAATCGAGACCATCGTGGCCATGGGCTTCCCAGGGTACTTCTTGATTGTTTGGGACTTCATTGCCAAGGCCCGAGAAATGGGCGTGCCGGTTGGACCGGGCCGGGGCTCTGGTGCGGGTTCTTTGGTCGCTTACACTCTCGGTATTACCGATATCGATCCTCTGCGTTACGGTCTTTTGTTTGAGCGTTTTCTCAATGTAGAGCGCGTTTCTATGCCGGACTTCGATATTGATTTCTGCATGGCCCAACGAGACAAAGTCATTCGCTATGTCACTGAAAAATACGGCAAGCACAACGTAGGGCAAATCATTACCTATGGAACTCTGAAAGCTAAGGCTGCTCTCAGAGACATTGGCCGTGTTCTAAACTTGTCGTTTGGAGAGGTCGACCGGATTGCCAAGCTGATTCCTGATGAATTAGGTATTAATCTCACCGATTCGCTAAAGAAAGAGCCGCGCATTCGCGAACTGTTTTCCGAAGATCCCCGGTACAAAGAGCTATATGACACGGCATTGAAGGTCGAAGGGCTCACTCGTCACGCCGGCATACACGCTGCCGGCATTGTAATTAGTGAGGAGCCTCTTTGGCATTACGTCCCAATTTGTCGTGGTGCAGGTGGCGAAATTGTCACTCAATACGCCAAGGATGAGGTCGAGCAGGCCGGCCTGGTCAAATTCGACTTCTTGGGCTTGAAAACGCTAACTGTCATTGACCATTCGGTACGTCTCATCAATGAAACTCTACAAAAGAATGGCGAAGAGCTTTTTGATCTTCGCAGCGTGCCCATGGATGACAGCAAGGTCTTTGAGCTCCTGAGTTCAGGAGAAACGACGGGTGTTTTCCAGTTGGAATCCTCCGGTTTCAAAGAGCTCATGAAGAAGCTTCGCCCCAATTGTTTTGAGGACATTGTTGCCGCAGTGGCTTTGTATCGACCAGGCCCTCTGGGCTCAGGCATGGTCGACGATTTCGTAAAGCGCAAACACGGCGAAACAAAGGTGGAATATCCCCATCCGATTCTAGAAGAAGTCCTGAAGGAAACCTACGGTGTCATTGTCTACCAGGAGCAGGTCATGCAAATCGCTCGAACGGTGGGCGGTTACAGTCTGGGTGGTGCCGATATCTTACGTCGCGCCATGGGTAAGAAAAAAGCCGAGGTAATGGCCGAGCAGAAGACCATTTTTCTGGATGGTGCCAAACAGCTGGGGATTGTGGAGCCGGGTACGGCCGAAAAGATCTTTGACCTCATGGCCTATTTCGCCGGGTACGGATTCAATAAGTCTCACTCGGCGGCCTATGGGTTGATTAGCTATCAAACAGCGTATCTCAAGGCTCATCATCCGGTGGAGTTTATGGCCGCCCTACTGACTGCAGATGGAGATAATACAGACAAGGTAGTGCGCTATATCGGCGATGCCAAAACCATGGGTATTGTGGTGCGGCCACCGGATGTCAACCTGTCTCAAAAGGGCTTCAGTGTGGACAATGGCGGTATTCGCTTTGGGATGGGCGCTATCAAGAATGTGGGTGAAGGTGCCGTCGATTCAATTATTGCCGAGCGTGAAGTTCCATACAACACACTCTTTGAATTTGTGGAGCGAGTCGACTTAAAACGCGTGAATAGGAGAGTGGTTGAAGCGCTGACTAAAAGTGGTGCTTTTGACTGTTTTGGTAAGGACCGGGGGATCATCTTTCACAATATCGAAAGGGCCCTTGAGCGTGGTCAGTCGATGGCCCGTGACCGTGAGTCGGGCCAGACGTCGCTTTTTGGCTTGTTGGATGTGGCGAAAGGGGGTGATGGGGATTCGAATGGCAAATCCTCGTATGACATGGATGTTGACGAATGGACCGACCGTGCCCGTTTGTCCTTCGAGAAGGATGCTATTGGTTTCTACGTCAGTGGTCACCCGCTGGATCGTTTTAAGTCGGAAATTAAGCGTTATGCAAGTGATACAAGCAAGCTGGCAACCTTAGATAATCGACAAGAAATCACTTTGGCGGCGGTTGTGGTGGCTATGCGTGAAAGACCACTGAAAAGCGGTAATGGTCGCATGGCATTTTTGACCATTGAAGACACCCGCGGTCAGGCTGAGATTCTTGTATTTAGTAAGGTCTTTGCGCTGGCGGAGGAGCTGATTAAGAGCGGTGAACCTCTACTCATTAAGGGCAGTGTCCAAATCGAAGGGGATGATGATGTCCGCAATTTTAAGCTTCGTGCCACCGAAATCTCACTTCTGTCTGCTGTGCGTCGCGAACGAACGAGTACGGTAGCGTTCACTATTGGCACGGACACCGTTGTGCCTGAGGCGGTGGCTCGGATCCGTCAAATCTGCAATGAGCATCCCGGGGTATGCAAGGTCATGGTTTTTGTGACTCTACCCGGTTCTGGTACTGCGATGGTGACTTGTTCAGAGGAACTTCGAGTTGACGCCAGCGAAGAGCTAATTAATGCGGTTCAACGCATTCTGGGTCGCGATTCGATCACGCTGTCGTAGGCAAGAATTGATTAATCTATTTAAGGTGTAGGTCGGTCGAGAAGGGGGCATTTTTAGGTCCCTCTTTATTGACGCCCAGGACCACGCCGGCCGCTGTTCCACCAGCAACGACGACGCCAATAATTGTCCAGAACCACCACTTATTGGTAATGCTGTCGGAAGAGGCCGAACTGCCAATCATTGGTATTGTTGTCAGGATCACATCAAAGTGGTGTTTCTGACCCACACGAATATTCACCTTTTTTCGGTAGGGCAGGTAGCCGTTGGCCTGAACCGTCAATTCAACCTTTCCGGCCGGGATGTCTTTGTCGAAAGGAGTTGTGCCGACGAGTTTACCACCAACGGCAACGGTGGCTCCTTTCACATTGGATGTGATTCTTACTTCACCTGCGTAAGCTATCAGGTCGGCTTCAAATTCGCTCTCTTGTCCTCGTGTAATCGTAATTATCTCTTCAACCTCGTAGTGGCCTCGTTTGTGCACACGTACGCGATGATCGCCCGGTTCGAGCTCTATGGGCTGCAAGATTGGCGTCTTCGCGACCGGCTTGCCATCAATTTCGACCTCAGCGCCCTTCACGAAGCAATACAGAACTAGTTTTCCAGTGGTAGCACGCTGGCGCCGTTTCTTGCGGCGAGGGGGGCGAGCGTCCGCGGTCGGCGGCAGCATGACTCCCATTGAAAAGAAGGTCAGTGCTGTGAGAGCTATAATTGAGAATTGTTTTCGACCACGCATGGGGAAATCATAAGGCTGCATCATAGCTGCGGTCAAACTCTGCTTACCTATTTACTTTGACTATTTGAGGGCTAGTTGTTGTCCAAACTCAACCGGATCGGAGGTGGGTTTCTGACAAATACCCCGTTCACAGACATAGGCAGTCGTGCGTCCAGACATTGCCTTTTTCTTATCTACATAGGGAATTGTCTTTGCCAAACTTGCGACCGATTCACCGTCCATGGTTATTGCAATCATACGATTGGGTAAATACTGATTCCGAAGCACCTTCATCAGTGCAGCTGTGTTGCTGTCACCGGAGGCCCGGACAATGATTACCTGTCGAGTCGTTTGATGATAGTGGTCGAGGGCGCTGAGCATTGCCGGAACAGCGGTGCCTCCCCGTTGTATCCAGCTGGCACACCATTTGAAAGTTTGCTCTGCAGATTGGCGCAAGGAGTCCTTTCCCGTGTACTCCCAAAGACGTAGCAAATTGCGTGCTGCAATAGAATTACCGCTGGGCTGAGCTCCGTCGTAAGTTGGCTTGTCACGGGTTAGTAACTGCTCTGCATCGTGGCTGGATTGATAGTAACCACCTTGCTGGGTGTCGAGGTAGAATGTGTTTTGAATGCTCTGCAATTCAGCGGCTTGTTTTAGCCACCGCACTTCGCCTGTTGCTTCGTAAAGGTCCAAAAGTCCCTGAGCAAAGAAGGCATAATCCTCCAGGTAGGCCGTGTATTTGGCCTGACCATTACGCCAGGTCCGGAGCAGTCGGTTCTGTTTACGCATGTTCTTCAGAATGAAATCGGCGGCGGTTCGTGCAGTGTCAGCATATTTGCTAATGCCCAACACAAAAGCTCCCCGAGCTAGAGCCGAAATCATCAGGCCATTCCATGCCGTCAGTACTTTGTCGTCAGTCAGTGGCGGTATACGCTTTTTTCGGTGCGCATAGAGTTGTTTCTTGGCCGCTTCAATTTCGCTTAGAAGTTTCTTGACGGTGATGCCCAATTCGGTGGCGACTTGAGCGTCTTTTCGAGGGAGGTGGAGGATGTTCTTGTGTTCAAAATTGCCCCGCGCTGTCACGCCCCAATAGCGATTGGCAATGTTTCCGCGTTCGGCTCCCAATACTTGAGTTATTTCAGCCGGTGTCCAAACAAAGAAAGTGCCTTCTTCTCCTTCACTGTCCGCGTCTGTGGCAGACCACAAAGCACCCGTAGGATCACGCATTTCACGAATAACATAGTCGAGAATATCCTGAGCTGTTTTGGAGTAGCGTGGATTCTTGGTGATTTGAAATAGGTCGAGCAGCGTGACCGCTAGCTGTCCATTGTCATAGAGCATCTTTTCAAAGTGTGGCACCAACCATCGTGTGTCAGTGGAGTAGCGGTGAAATCCGCCCCCGATTTGATCGTGAATGCCGCCTTCAATCATCTTGTCCAGAGTGACAGTGACCGCGTCCAAGATAGTCTTGTCGCCGGAGTTTTTGTATTGGCGAAGCAAGAGATCCAAAGTGGCAGGTCGTGGGAATTTGGGTGCACGACCGAAGCCGCCCCATACCTTGTCATGACGTCCAATTATACGGGTTGCGGCGTTGGCGATGGCCTCTTTGCCGGGAACTCCCGTGGCTGGCTGCATTCGTGACTGCGAGCCCAATCGGGCGGAAACCTGTGCGGCCTTGGCCATGAGAGTGCTGCGATTATTGGTGTATTCATGCTTGAGCTCTTTCAGGATGGTTAGAAAACCCTTCCGTGATCCACGAGCACCGTCCCGTGGTGGGAAATAGGTGCCGGCGAAAAAGGGCTCGCGTTTGGTGTTCATGACCACGGTCATGGGCCATCCTCCGCGACCGGCAAGAGCGTGCACGGCACTCATGTACACTGCATCTACGTCCGGGCGTTCCTCACGGTCCATCTTAATGCATACGTAATTATCGTTCATGTACGCGGCGATTTCCGGGTCCTCAAAGGATTCTTCTTCCATTACATGACACCAGTGACAAGTGGCATAGCCCACACTCATTAAAATAGGCTTATCTTCGGCTTTGGCGGCCGCGAACGCCTTATCTCCCCACGGACGCCAATTGACTGGATTGTGAGCGTGCTGAAGCAAATATGGGCTTGTTTCAAAGATGAGGCGATTTGTATGCTTTGGGCTCCCATCCGGGTTCTTGTGGCGTGTTCTGGGTACATACTTGGGGCCCTTAGCTCTAAGCGCAGCGGCTTTGCGTTGTTCCAATGTTCCCTTCGGTAGCGTTGACTGTTGAGCCTGTGGTGGATGTCCATCGACTGCAGGAGGAGCCGGCGGTGTGATGGCCTTGGCCGAGTTCTTGGGAGTGGAAAGCGCATCAGGCTGCTTCTTGGTACACGCACAGAGTGTTAATAAGACGGCTACGATGATGAAATTTTTCATTGGGGGGGAGTCTAGGTCTCCATGGCGGACCGTGCAAGCCGCGAGATCCAGTTCCGTTGAGTCATGTGTGCTAATGGGCTGGTCTGATTGAAATACACAGCCTGGAGAGCCGCTTAGGGGCCCCAACGCAATGTGCTGTAGCTGCCACTCTTCTTAGAGATAGGAAATTGCCAGCGACCGTCGGCACTGGAAATCCAGATTCTCTTACCTTTTCCTTTTCGAATTGCCACAAAAGCCAAATAGCGGCCATCGGGAGACCAACAGGGATCGAGGTTAGTCCCCTGGTCTTGTGTGATTCG
>JYMV01006244.1_pt1 | contig 11333 bp, 13 predicted proteins | sample 338911 | NCBI WGS metagenome assembly JYMV01 (sample SAMN03354496, study PRJNA234377) | hydrothermal vent metagenome | biome: Deep sea; feature: Hydrothermal plumes at the Eastern Lau Spreading Center, Western Pacific Ocean; material: Seawater | place: Tonga | collected 2009 | depth 2000 m m
ACATATATGCCACTAGTGTATGGCCCATGGTCAAGTGATGACACTTTAATACAAATCATTAAAGATATACGTTCAGAAGGTGATGCTCAAAGAAATACTATTAAGTTTAAAGGTCAACAGATACAACGAGCAGTTAAACAAGGTAAAAATTTTAAGGTTATAGAAACTATTAAGCGCTTTTCTGTTGATTCTTCAAATTTCCAGAGAGAGTATGTAACTCCAAGTGTTAGTGCTTACACAAATACTATCCAGAACATTGATTCAGTTTTATTAGGTGAAGCATTGCTTGAGAATCCTGAAGTGTTGGCTATCTTTGATGCAATCATGTCTAACGTCACTGATGCTCTAGATAATAGTAATGAGTACAATGAAGCATTCAGAGATGTAGCACTTAACTTTAGTGTATTAGAAAAAGCTTTAGAAAGAACACTAGCAGTTAAAAAGAAATTAAGTAAAGAAGCTATTGATGCTGTTAACAAAGATTACAGAGAAAACTCACATGAAGCAACACAGTTACTTACCGAGTTAGAGACTATTAAAGACCCTGCAGAAAGAGCTATTAAACAGCAGCAAATTGATGCACTAGGTTTTGATACTATTGAGATGGGTTTCCATGAAGAGGTAGCTAGAGTTGCCCGCATGAAGAACATCATGGCACAGGTATTTGGTAATGAGTGGTTAGAGAATGCCACTATCAGTCAAATGTACTTACCAGAGACTCTTAAAGAGATTGCCGATGGTACATTAAAAATTGAAGATGTAAAAGCTAATGAAGATTCAAAAGGTACTGTTGGTGAAGGTGAAGATACTACTAAGAATGAGCCGGATACTCAAACTATAAAAGTTGATACAAAGATTGAAATAAAAGCTGAGTCTACTTTATTAAAGGCTAAAAAACAGTATATAAATATCCGCAATAGACTACGTAATAAAATTACTCAGGTTGAAAATGATAGCAGTTTAAAGTCATTAGCAAGCACTAGAACTTTTAGAACTGATGGAGACGTAACAGGACATCTTATTAGGTTTAATATTCAGGCAATTGCTAAAGATTTTGACAAAGGTATGGAGTACCTTGACGGTAAAGGAAAAGGTATTCACGAAAGTACTTCAAAACAAAAAGAAAAAGTACTTGAAGATGTAGATGTAGAAGCTCTTAAACAACACTTTCTAGAAACTGGTGGAGTAGAGGCATATGTTGAATTTATTTTCCAACATGAAGTAGCTCATATCATAAATAAAGATTATGGTAAGTATCCACGTAAAAATGGAAAGATTGATTTAATGCATCCAGATGCAATAGCAATTGAGAAAGCAGCTAATGAGACAGCTTTTGCTAAAATTGGTTTTGTACAAAAACAACCTGAACCTGTTATCCCAGAATTCACACCAGAAGAAGCTTATAAGTTATTTGAAGATGATGAAGGTAATGACGTACTAACTAATGCAGGGCAAACCAACGCTATCAATAAAATGAAAGAATGGTGGAAGTCTGCAGATAAGCTTTTTGTATTAGCAGGTAGAGGTGGTACTGGTAAAACTACAATCGTTAGTAAAGCATTACAAGAATTAGGTGTTGATAAAAATAGAGTTAAATTCGCATTACCTACACATAAAGCTAAAAAAGTAATTTCAAATGCTACTGAACAACATTAGCCAGTTTATTAGGACAAGTAAAACGTTATAATGCACGTACAGGCTCATTCTTCTTTGCAAGAGATGATGATAAATTTGCTGCATCTAAACGAAAATTACAAAAGGATCAAACTAAACTAATTGTAATAGATGAAGTATCAATGGTTAGTGAAACGTTTTCTAATGAGATAGTAAAACTATCAGAAGAGTTAGACATCCGTGTTATTTTCATGGGTGACAATGTCCAACTGCCTCCTATTGAAGATACTAAAGGTAAGATTTCATTATCTGCAGTATTTGATAATGTAATGGGCTTTAATCAAAAAGTTGATTTAGGTATTAATATTAACAATTATGTTAAGTTAACTGAACGTATGCGCCAAGGTAAAGATTCACCTATTTTGGGGATTACTGATATTCTTGCCAACACAATTGAGTACATCTTTAGAAACGCAAAAGCTTATGATGGCACATCTAAACAAACAGGTTTTGTTCTACCAAAAGTTCCAGATAATGGAAAACAGGATGGTGTACATTACGCGAAAGGTACTGTTACAGGTGGTCCGACAGATGCAACTATTGATATGTTTGTTGAAGAGTACATTAAAGATCCAGCAAATGTTAAGTACATACACTTTAACAAAGAATCTAAACCTCGTACTGTTTCAATACGTTCACGTATACGTGAGAAATTATTTCCAGAGGTTGAAAATGCAGGAGACTTAACAGCACTACCTTTCATAAAAGGTGAGCGTATTGTTTTAGGTGAAAGTGTTGCTACTGTAGATGGTAATACGGCTAAACTTTCAACAGATTTACATAATGGTGATGAAGTAACTGTAATTCAAGAATTAAATGATGCAACAATATCAGTTGAAGTAGGCGGACAATATAAAAAGACATATTATGATGTACCAGTAAAAATACTTCAAGTTAAAACTGATAGTGAGGTGATATATCATTTAGTATTTGAAGATGGACAACTTACTAAACAAGCTATTCGTAAGCAAATGTCAGAAAAGCAGCAAAAAAGTAATATGGAACGAAAAGTTATTGCTGAAGTTACAGCAGCTGAAGTATCAGCTGCATATTTGATTAATACACATAAGTCACAGGGCAGTACTTACAAAACTGTATACGTAGATTATGAAAATATCATGGGTAGCCAAGGTTCACCAGACTGGTTGACAAAACTATCTTCATTATATGTAGCAACATCTAGACCTAGTAAACGTCTTGTATTAGTAGGATCAGGAGATTTAGAGTTTGGCTCAGAAGGTAAAGATTTAGCTGAAAATATAAGTATTGCTGAACAACTTGAACAAGGTGAAATTCCAACTAAAACATTAAAGGCATTAGATGATGATGTAGATGCTGAAGTAGAAGAAATCTATAAAACCAACTCAGTTAAAAAAACAGCCCAAAATATATTTAATAAGCTTAATGGTATTTGGGATAATTTTTATGTATCTGATGAGGATAAAAATAATCAGCAGAGCCACTTACAGCGTGTATTAGACGAGCTTATCCTACCGACAGGTGCTGCATTAGATAACACCACAGTAATCCTTAATAAGAGCGATATTAAAGCTGAGGGTGAAGTTGAATTAGAAACATCAACTATTAAGGTAAATATTAATAAGTATGCACCAAATAGTTACGCAGAACAAACAGCTCAGGAAGTTTACTTACACGAATTAATCCATGTCTTAACAACTACACCACTTGTTAAAAATGCACAGTTTAGGGCTGATGTACTAGAAATTAGAAATTCTGTTAAAACAGAATTAGAAAAGATGGACCGTCCTTATGAAATGTTTCTACATAAAGACAGTAAAGATAATGTAATTTATTTAACTGATAAAGATGCTGAGATAGAAGCTGCTAAAAAGCAATATAACTATTTATTTGGTAATAATATGCCTGAGAAGTTTTGGTTAGATGAATTTTTAGCATATTCATTAACTAATAAACATTTAGTTAAACAACTAAGTAGCATGCCTGCTGCAGTAGTACCATTATGGAATAAAGAAAGTGATGCCAATGTTATTGAGAAAATAGTTGACTTATTAACAGAGATATTTACACGTATTTCTAATATTCTAAATAAAAAAACTAGACCTAAGAATTTAGAAATGAAAATCTTTAATTTAACTAAAGACATAGTTACAATTAACCAAGAAAGAAGTGGAACGATTAGGCAAGCAATCAAGAAACAGCAATTAACTAAAAAGTATGATGAGGCTAATCAAGTAGCATCAGATTTCTTAAAAAATGCTGTATCAAAAGGTTTAAAAACAACTTCAGATGCATATATCAAAGGTGTAGATAAATTAACTAAAGATGGAAAGATTGATAACTTTTTAGCTAATGTATTGTATGACACAAAACTTGTAGCATTAATGACTTCTAGTTATGGTGAGTTTGTTAACAAACGCCCTGAACTACAAAAAAGATTAGATAATGCATTTAAATACTTTAAGCCTACATTACGTCATAATATTGCAGCATTAAAAGCTGATATGTTTGGTGGTATTGATCGTGACTTTATTAAACTGATGTATAAATCACAGAAAGAAGTTGATAAAGCTCGTGTTGCGTACAAAGAATTAACAAGAGAATCATTACTGAAAGCATTTTTAAGTTCAGAAGAACTAACTAAAAATGAAAAAGAAGCTATAACTAGAGTTTTATTAAAAACTGATTTCTCAATATTAGAATCATCAGGTGCTTATAGTATGGATGAAGCTATTGGTTTATTATCAGATGGTAAGTTATTAACTAAAGCAATTGAAAAATATGAAGAACGTTTAAGTATCAGTAAAAATGAGCACTATGCCATACAGTCTGCTGAATTAGCTAAATTTATGATGACAGGTAAAGTAAATAACCGTAATCAATATAAGAATGCTCACATGATTGCTAAAACCAACCCAAATAAACGAACTTACCAAGGTAGTAAACAAGCAGAAGTGACAGATTTAGATGTGTACATTACTTTATTAGCATTACGTAAAGCAGATCATTCTGTTAAGCAAACAGTTGCCAATGTAGCTAATAGGGAATTTAAACTAAATAAGCAACATAACGGTATCACACACATTATCCATCATCATATTGCATTTAAAGCAGAGGCACAAAAAGAAGGTTTTAATAATAATCCAGCATTAATGTCAAAAGGTTACATATCTACAATTACTGACCCAGATATTCAGATAGAGTTCGCTCCGAAGGACGAACAAACCCAAGCAGAGATGAAAGAAAAAGGTTATGAGTTTATTACTGATTTTGAGGTTATTACTGGATTGCATAATAGTAACTACGGTATCTACGTTATTAAGAATAACCCAGATATTATGCGAGCTAAGGGTATTGCATCTGTTACATCTAAACATCATGCTGGTACTTCATTCAAGGAAATTATTAGTAGAAATGAAGCAGTTGAAGGACAAGTAAATCTTGTATTTAGAAGATGGCGTAAACAGCAAACAAGTTTACAAAATAAGTTAGATACTCATGCCACAATGCTACCTATCATTAATGAAGACGGTAAGATTGTAGATTACTCAATTCACATGCATCATGTGATGGTAGAGAGGATTTTAAAACAAGAACTTGCTTTTGATGAAGTAATGCCTACTATGTATAGCCATCAACAAGATAAAGTAGCTTCTGAAAAGATTAATAAAGAAGCTATGGATTTGTTATATCAACATACTAAGCTTAACTATTCTAATGCGCCACATAAGTTTGTTAATATTTTAGAGGGTAAATATAAAGAAGAATACTTTGATGTATTACCTAAACAAACACGCAACTACATTTTGCATATTGCTAAGCGTGATAATAAAAAGAATAAACAAATATTCTACGTTGAGCATAAGCTATTAGATATGGTATTTGGTTATAAAATGCCATCAATATCTAATACATTCTTGTTTAAACATAATTTCAAATTACAAAGATACTCTAAAGTTGTTGAGAAACTTCTTTTTGAAATGGTTGCATTAGCTAAAGTAAACATTGTTATTAAGATTCCAATTGTTCCGATGGTTAACTTTACAAGTAACTTTATTACATCTATGATGTATGGAGTACCACCAGGCTACTTAATTAAAAAGTGGCGTGAAGGTATGAAAGAACTTGCACGTTATCAAAAAGATGCTAAACGTTTACAGTTACTTGAGTTAGATAAACTAGGTAATCCAGCATTACGTAAAAACGCTCAAACTCAAAAGAAAATAGAACGTCTTAAAGTTATTATGAATAAAAATAAAGTAGCTCCATTTATTGAGCAAGGTTTATTCAATTCAATTACTGAAGATATTAATAGAAATGACTTTACTTACAGACATAAAGCTGCTCATAAGATTAAAAGCAGTATTGTAGGTAAAACTTTTGATAACCTGTTTAAAGGTAAAGTTGTAGATGTGGCTAATCAAGCCTATATGGGTGAACAAACAGCTACATTTAAAACAATGATGCACTTCACTCAAATGAGTGATTTCATTGCTAGATACGCAATGTACTCGTACGATACTGAAGTTAAAGGTATGAATAAAGATAAAGCTTATACCCAAATGGTTGAGACTTTTGTTAACTATGATCAACCATTAAATAGATATTTACAATATGGTAATGATATTGGTTTGTTATTCTTTGTTAAATACTGGATACGTATTCAACGTGCTACATTTAACTTAGTAAAAGAGAAACCTCTAAATGTTGGTTTACTATGGATAGGTAATAGTATGCTAGGTTTAGATATTGAATCTATTATGGAATCTAGTGTATTAACAGGTAATTTCTTCCCTACTTTAGGTGGTCCTGGTATGGTTGCGGGTGAAGTATTTATTCCGCCTGGATTAGAGATATTAGGTGGTCAAGGTTTTTAATCTATATCTTCATTAAGTATTCGGAGTACAACATATACTCCGAACATAATACATATACCTAATACAAAAGGTATAGCTACTACAGATAGTATTAATATAGCAATAATAATTGCTGAAATACCTATAGTAGATAGTATTACTTTAAGATTTTCCATTAGTCATCTTCGTTGTTAAATAATGCACCTTTAGCTGCTTTTTCTGGTGCATTAGATACTTCAGCCATATCTGCATTAGGTTCTAAGATAGTAACCTCTGCTGAGGCTCCTGGATTAGCACCACGAGTAGCTATGATATTGATATCTATATTAGTTAATAGCAGCATGAATGTCATTATTATTTAATCTGATTTCCATGCTAACTCCTTAGTTGAACAACTTTTTGCCAGCTGGTTTAGCTGATTCTGTAGTACCACCTTTAACCTCTTTAACTCGGCTAATAGTTTTACCTTTGTTACGCTCATCCCATTTATGGATAAGAATAGCTTCAAGAAGTCCTTTAGCTCTTTCGACTACAGTTAAACCTGAATCATCGAAATAGAACTCTTTAATGTCATTCTCATCACGAGTTTCGGCTGAGTCTACATATTCATTACCTTGCTTAACACGCTTGTTAACAGTTTGCTTAAGTACGGCAACTTTAACTTTTTTACCTAGTACAGATACAAAAACTTCTTTTTCTGTTGGTTTTTCTTTCTTAGCATTGAAATCATAAACGTTAACCATTTTGTTTTCTGCTTTATCTGTAATCGTATCTAAGTCTTCTGAAGTTGCAGTTAGACACATATTGTTAGCTGTGTTATAGCCAGGTAAATAGTGTTTTGCACCTTTTTGATCAATGTAATGGATATCACCTTTACGGTTAGTAATCCAGAAAGTTTGTTTAAGCTTCTTACCTTCATCATTTAACAGTGTGATGTTTAATGATTCTGCACCAGCTTGAGACTTATCAAGATAAGCCATATCAATTACACAATTATAAATACCGGATTCCCATAAAAATGAACCTCCGCCCATAGATGTTTCTTTTAACTCAATATCATCATGCATTTTAAATCTGCCCATAATATTTACTCCTTTTAATTGTTACTGAAAATAGTAATCCATACAGGCAGTAACACCCTGTAAGAATATAGTTGTTTGTGGAAAGGTTCGGAGAACCTTATTTGTTTTTAACGGGTCTAGTAGGTAAAGTATTCCACTTTGTTACATGGAATATTTTTCTCCATAAAGGAGCTTTAGCTGTACCATAGTTTACTTCCATTGTTTTAATACTAACCTGCATTACATCTTTTACTAGTTGGATGACGTTTACATTTATATGTACTATGACTTGTAGATTTTTTACTAATCTTATTGCCATTAGCATCTTTCCTACGTGGTACCCCGAATATGATTGTTTTACTCATGTATGCCTCCCAGCGTATTTTAAATTTGGTGAGGGTTTTTAACACACTAGTACCCTCAAACTAGCTAATAACAAGGAGCTTTAACTCGTTGCGTGTAAATAGTGTTTTTCAACATCTTGGGTAACACTAAACCCTCATTATAGGTGGGAGAGCTATAGAGATACTCTTTAACCTTGGTCTAACTACCTGTGTATACGATAGTAGCTATATCGTAACTATCGCGTTAGTTATTAAAAAAACCAGAATTATATTATAAATCCTGGAAAAGGACATAACTAACTTTAGAGATACACTCTCTGTTTATGTTAACATACGGTTTGTGTAGATGGGCTCTTCTCCTCAAGAGTAAACCCTCCCAAGATGTTTATTACCATCTGCACAACTTAAAGTATAAAACCAGTACTATTTAAGCCTTGAATTCTATATTGATCCATTAATTCTTGTTCTTTACGTTTTAAACAACGTTCTAGATAGTGCTGGTAAGCAGCATCATATGTTGAGCCGCCTCTAGCAGCTCTATCTGCGTAATCTTCGGCTAATGCCTCACATAACTCCTCTTTAGTTAAGTCTTTCATTTTTACTCCTGTATAGGTAAAAACTCACACTCAATTTTTGGATTTTTTGACCAGAACATTCTTGCTTTAAGCATTACAATTTGTCTATCATCAATATAACATTTTCCATTTAGTGAATCGAGTATGGCTTTACAATAATTATCAATATCTGCATTGTTGTTGCAGAATTTTCCCTGTAAGTTTGCCTTTTTATATTTAGGCCATGATTTCGGAATTTGAATAAAAAAGTCTAGTTTTGCGTAAATATTGTTTTCAAAAGGTACGCAATGTACATCGCTTTTAGCAATGTCCATAGCTGCTTTGAAATCAGTATATTTTTTTCCATAAAACGTACTCCAACGGGTAACTCTAGGTCTACTCGCTGGTACTGGATTCACTTGAAAAATTACTTTCATTTTTTATATTCTCCTCATGAGACTTACAGAACTTAGTAGGATACTCCTCTTCCCAGACGTATGCATGGATAATTCCAATATTTTCGTCAAACTTGTCTTCTGCAGTTATGCAGTATTGTTTACCCTTGCCATCTGGCCAACAAAATTTACTCATGAGTTTTTATTGAGTAGTTTCCAGTGACCTAGTGGGTCAAAGAACATACGCTGTTTCATAGCACTACTTATTCTATGCTTATGTAAATCCACACGTGCAGGATCTCTAGAGTTTGCTAATCTAGCTCCAGCTGTAGTTTTCTTAACATCAAGATGTTTAGCTAACTTAGCTGTAGTCCACTCACTGCCGTCATCTAGTACGTATACAGCACCTCTGTTAGTAGCGTTTACAGGTCTAAATACTTTAGCAGGATCAGAAGAACTCATTAGTCTTCCATAAGCTGTACCTTGGGTACAACCTACTTTATTAGATAATTGTGTAGATGTGATTTTTGTACCATCATCTAACGTAAATGTAACTATCTTAGCTCCCATTAGTCTTCTCCCCACATTAAGTAACTTAAAAACGCTATATATAATATAGCTAATCCAAATAGTAACTCGAAAGGATCCACGTTAATTCTCCTCATTAATGTTAAACCACTTAATGCGTCTATCTTGTGGATCAGTTGTTACTGTTATTAAGTTTTTAGTTTTTAACTGTAATACTGAACGTTTAACTGTTGATAGTGACACGTATTTAAAATACGGGTGTGTTAATATATTAGTAACATTGGCATCATTAGCTGCAATATAAAAATAGATATCAGAAGTAGTTTCTGATAAATTTAAATCCTTTAAAAATACGCCACATATAGTTTAAGGGCGTATCTACTGTTCTTAGACGGTTTAAGTTCATACTAGCTCCACAGTGTTAGATTTAATTTGTTTAACTGAACCTTTGTAATAAAGTAATATTGACGAAGGTATTGTATCAGTGCTATTTAAAATATCTTGTAAGCTGAATTGAGCATCTTTATGTACTAATCCAAGCAAATAAGGTGATAGAAATACTGATATTTGTTCTTTTGGTTGGTTTTTAAAATACCAATTAAAGAATGATTGTTTGTTGACTCTATATTTAATTTTTTCTTTAGACTTACCCATTATTTCTCCCTATTTCCAGATTTCTTTTGCTTTGTCATCCCATGTACTAGGATCATCCTCATCTTCAGACATTTCTTGGATAATTACATCTGCCTCGTTATGTAGATGAATTCTCTCACCTTTAGCATCAACTAAACCTACTAGTTTCCATTTACGGGTATTGGGGTCTGTATAGTGTTTTTCTATTAACTTTTTCAAATTAATTACTCTTTTTCTTTGCATACTACTTCCTCATTAAATTAAGTGATAGTTTTTTCTGATCGAGTATAAAAACTACCAAAACTTACTCAGCGTTTATTTTTGAAAAAGTCGTAAACACGTTAGAAAATGACTTTGCATTTAGTTATTAGTTATAGTGCAAAACTAGGCGCATCGCCACGGGTATTTTTTAATGGGTGTACCTCTTAGCTGTACGTAAGTATCATAAAGATATCTAGTTACATCCATGTACACCTCATCATAGTTATTTAGTTGAATAACACTGTTCAATACATCAGGTGGTAATTCATTCTCATGTTTTAGAGAGTCATACCTATTAAGTATTTGTTTTTGTTTCTTATTTAGTGTTTTCGCCATAACCTTAAAATATTAGTTAGTTGCCATTTGTTCTTTACGGGCAGTGTAGCCTCTAGCATATCCTCTGACATAATTCTTATTGTAAGATGTTATTGGGAAGTTGTGTGTACTGCTGTTATAGCCATTATAGCCATAGCGGTCAACATCATCATTATCAAACTCATCTACGAAGTTTTCAGCTTCTTGCATGAACCATCGTGGGTCAAAAAATGAGTATGGGTTATATGCAAATAATCCATTATCTTGGTTATAACCATTATTGTTATTAAAAAATCCTGCAGATGCAGTTCCCATTGCAGTAGCTAACGCTACCGTTAATATTGTTTTCTTCATTATCTCCTCAGCTTTGTTTAGTTGAAATTGTCTGTGTATAAAATAGGTACAGACAAACCTATTTACTCATCGTAATAATCATGTAACTTATTTAGTACATGTTGTAAATTATTATCAATGTAAGTTTCTTTTATTGTCCACATCTTCATAGGGCTACGAATACGCTCATTTACAGTGTCTTTTGTTAGACGTGTCTGATATACGTATTTAAATCCTAATAACTCCTCTTCCTCGTTAACCTTGAGCATTTTAGATTTAGAAGTTTCAGCTGTTTTAAGTGGTACTTTTTTACAAGCAATTACAGTACTGAAAAAGCTTTCAATACCTGTGTTCATTAGTGAGCCTTTAACTTTAACCATAGTTTCATTTACCATTTCAG
>JYMV01019661.1_pt1 | contig 11330 bp, 10 predicted proteins | sample 338911 | NCBI WGS metagenome assembly JYMV01 (sample SAMN03354496, study PRJNA234377) | hydrothermal vent metagenome | biome: Deep sea; feature: Hydrothermal plumes at the Eastern Lau Spreading Center, Western Pacific Ocean; material: Seawater | place: Tonga | collected 2009 | depth 2000 m m
CCAGCACCACCAGTGCCGAACTCCGGATTAACCGTTTCATGAATATCCCGGGAACGAGACAAGGTTCGTCTTCATCGCCTGTCAGAATCAGCGTGGGCACCTGCAGTTCCCTCAGATTTTTTTCAAGGTCGAACAAAGAAGGCCGCTGAGCTTGTACACCCCGCATCGTCAACACAGACCCCTGGGCTGAATGCTCCGCCAACTGAGATCGGAATTCAGCCCAGCCGCGGGGATCTTTGCTCATGAATTGAACTCGGGTTGGGCCTTCAGAGTACCGTTTAGCAAACTCGTCACTGGAGCTTGATTCTATGAATGCGGCGCTTGCTTCGGCTTCTACTCGGAACTGACCTTGTTTGTCTTTCTCTGCACCGTAACCGCAGCCTGCCACAACCAGGGACAGTGCACGATCACAGTGCTGCAGGCCAAAATGCAGGGTCGCAAATCCACCCATGGAAAGACCGCAGATGTGTGCTTTGTCGACACCGCAGTGGTCAATAACCGACAGAATGTCGAGGCGCGCACGATCCTGGGAATAAAGGGCGGCATCATCCGGCACATCAGACGGGGGATAACCCCGGGCATTAAATACAATGCAATGGTATCGGCGACTGAAAAATCTAATCTGTGGCTCCCAACTGCGATAATCCCCCGCGAATTCGTGGACAAAAACAAGAGTGTCGCCTTCCCCTGACTGTTCGTAGTACAGCTTGATCCCATCATTCGTCGTCGCGTAGGGCATAATTTGCTTCCTTTGTGGTGTCACCCACAATCAAGTAGTAGTTAAATGGTTTACAGGTTATTTAGAACGCCGTTCAAGCGCTTCGTAGTCGATTTCGGGCCCGTGTAATACCTGGATCGCCTGGGCATTACGAGCCTTGATCAGAAGGGTCAGTGCCTCATTAAAAGGTGTGCTGACACCCAGTGCGCCACCTTCGCGGACGACAGCGCCATTTAGCGCGTCGATCTCGGTGGGCAAGCCAGCATCCATATGTTGGAGCATGGATGGCCGGTTGAAGAGGCGGTCAGTAAAACCTTCAACGGTTGCCCGAGGATCCTGGCCGATAAGTGAAACACCCCGGGCGTCCACAACCCGCAGTACTTCGTCGAGAATCCGCTGCTGAAATTCCCGCGCGGCGGGTAGAGCGCCAATCTCTCCAGTCCGAAGTCCAGTGATTGCACTGATCGGGTTAACGGCGCAGTTGAGTACGAATTTGCTCCAGATCACGCCAACGATGTCGTCGGCGATCTGGACATCAAAATCTGCATTCCCCAGCGTTTTGTGTAGCCCATTTATTCGGTCACTCGGGGACTTACTGATCTCGCCTATCCAGGTCTTACCGGCGTTGGTATGAAACGCGTGCCCTGGAGAGGGCGATGCCGCGCTGTGGTAGCTGATACCCCCGGCCACTCGGTCTGCTCCTAATTCTTCCTGCAGTTTCTCAACGTTGCCGATGCCATTTTGGAAGGTGATACACCATCCACCGCTGGCATCGAGCACGTTTTTGGCATGAACAGCCGCTGCCGAGGTATTGTTGGTATCGGTATGAACGAAAACAATATCTGCCGGTGCAAAGTCGCTGGATTGTGTCGAGGCGACCGCCGGGATCCAGTGTTCGCCATCCACGCCCGTTAAATGTAGGCCTTGGTTATTGATATTATCGACCACGGACTGGTGACTATCTACAAAAACGACTTCTTCACCGGCCATGATGAGACGAGCGCCATACAGTCCCCCCATAGCACCCGAACCCACAATGCAGATTTTCATGAGTCAGAGTTTCTCCTGCTTTTTTTACCTGTGTATCTAAATATGCCTGTTGCATCGTCATTCGGGGACGATGTGACGAAATTGTCCCACAGTTGGACGACAGTGCGGCTGATCTCACCCGTTATTCCGGCTTCATCACAGCCGTCAAGGTAAAGAGAGATATCCTTGAGCAGTAGTGAATTGCTAAATCCGGCATTAAACCGATTGGTAACGACCTGATGAGGTATTTTGTCCAGTGTTGCGGTATTCATGCCGGTAGAGACGTTGACAACATCACACATTTTCTGCAGGTCCAGGCCCTGCGTCTGTCCAAAGTGCAGCGCTTCACAGGATGCTGCAAGGGCGGTCGCGGACAGAAAGTTGTTCAGGACCTTGAGTGTCTGGGCCTGACCGGGTTCGGGGCCGATCAGGAATTGGTTGGCACTGAAGCACTCGAGAATGGGCAATACCTCGTTGTAAAGGTTCTTCGGTCCAGCGCACATGACAGCCAGCGTGCCGGCAACGGCACCTCGAACACCACCGGAAACCGGGCTATCTAGATATTTGAGGGTAGAACAACGAAGCAATTTTTCGACAGCCTGGCTGGCTTTGGCACCAATGGTCGACGTATCCACGACGGTGAATGAATGGTTTGCAGAGGCGTTTAGCAGTTGTTCGAAGATGCCCTGGACAGCATGACCGTCCGGCAGGCTGAGCAGTAGCACGGAGGTTTGTTGGATCAAAGCCTCCAGACTATTGACGTATAGCAAATGGTCTGTAGGCTGCCACCGAGCCTGATCGATCTCATACCCCACGATATCGTAATCCGCCTTTATCAGGTTCTGTGCTATCGGATAGCCCATATTACCCAGTCCGACAATGCCAATGGTTTTGCGTGGATTCATCAATCAACTGCCCTGTTGGACATTACGGTATCTCAAGGGTTTTCCATGGGTGGGTAAGCTTTATTTCCCCGGCAGTATTCCTGGTGTATAGAGTCACTGTAAACTCATGCTTTAGATGCCCGCGTCCAGACAATGGGGTTTCGGTTAGACCGACAACAATAGCTCATCCTGGAGAAAATATCATGGCTGATCCCGAGTCTTATGAAGTATTTGCATTGTGTTATGCAGTGCGCACTAACCGAAAACACCATGAGAACTTTATCGGCAGTGCCTGGACCGACCCCATGCACGACCAGGAAGAACCGATTGCCTATTACGTGTGGGTTCTTAAAAACGCCAACAGGACTGTGGTCGTAGATACCGGCTTTGATAAAGCCGAGTGGAGTCGACGGACTGACAGCTCCGGCGGCATCTGGCAGTGTGAGTACGATCAGTCACCTGCGGAAGGGCTGGCTGGTATGGGCATTGATGCGCGACTGGTCCAGGACGTCATCGTGACACATTTGCATTATGACCATGCGGGCTCACTCAATGATTTTCCGGCCGCGCGATTTCACCTGCAGGAACTTGAGATGCAATATGCGACCGGCCCACATATGGGACATGACTATTTTGCCGGTGCCTACACGGTGGATCATGTGCTCGATATGGTGCGGAACGTGTACAAAGGGCGGGTGGTTTTTCACGCAGGAGACAGCGAGATAGTGCCCGGTATCAGCGTTCATCATGTGGGTGGACATACCATGGGCATGCAGTGTGTACGGGTGATGACAGCGCGAGGTTGGGTGGTACTGGCCAGCGATGCCAGTCATTTTTATGCCAATTTCGAAGACAAAGCGCCGTTTCCGATCGTTTATAACGTCGCGGACATGCTAAATGGATTCGACACGCTTCGGAACCTTGCCAGCACGGTCGATCACATCGTGCCGGGCCATGATCCTTTGGTAATGGTGCGCTATCCGGGCGCTAAAAATCCTGGCATAGGTCAGATCGTGCGGCTGGATCAAAGCCCCACGAATCTTTGAAGTTTTGGGTAGGACTAATTTCTATAACGTTGAGTGCTAGCTATGAATGAGGAAAATTTTCCGGAAATCTCGCAATGGTCGAGCGATTTCCAGAGCGGGAAGGTGACACCCCGTGATGCGCTTGAACTTTGTCTCACTCGAATCGATCGGTTTGACGCCAAATTCGGTGCCTTCGAGGTTGTCTATGAACACGAGGCGCGCCAGGCGGCCGACGCCGCCACAAACGCTTTTGACAGCGGTCATCGGATCGGTCCTTTCCATGGTATCCCTTTTGCGCTCAAAGACATCATTGACCTGGAAGGGCGAATCACGACTGGCGGCTCTAAAGTGTTTGAAGATCGAGTCTCGCCGGCCACGGCGACGGTCGCAAAACGTCTGATTGCAGCTGGAGGCATCCTCGTTGGTAAAACGAAAACGGTCGAGGTTGCCATGGGCGGCTGGGGCACTAATCAGCAGATGGGCACGCCTTGGAATCCCTGGGATCTCAAAACCCACCGCACACCCGGCGGCTCCTCAAGTGGTTCCGCCGTGGCGGTGGCGTCAGGAATGGTGAGCTGTGCAGTCGGAACGGATACCGGTGGTTCAGTGCGTGGACCTTCGGCCTGGTGTGGCATCGTGGGTCTTAAGACAACCGAAGGGCAGATTCCAACTGATGGAATCATACCGCTGTCGCATACTTTGGATACGGCGGGACCGATGGCACGCAGTGTGTCAGATACGGCATTGATGTACGCGGTGATGCTCGGACAGCATCCTGTGGATATTGATCGAGACAGGTCCCAGGGTCAGGGTCTATATAGCGAGATGTCACAGGGAGTCGCGGGCCTTCGTTTGGGGAACGATCTCGAACGAACACGGGTCGCCAGCGATATTTTGGATCTTTACGATGCAGCCTGCGATGCGCTCGCGCAGCTGGGGGTAGAACTCGTGACCTTCAACGGCCCAATGGGCTTTGATGACATGAAAGAAGCTACCGGGGTGATCATCTTTTCTGAAGGGTATTTTCACCACGGTGACATGTACGAGCGGCAAGGTGCACAGATCGATACCGACGTACGACCTAGGATCTTGTCTGGACGTACCTTTTCGGCTCGAGACTATGTTGCTGCACTGCAGCAGAGGCAGCAAGACCAGCAAAAATTCTTGCGCAGCCTGACTGGCTTATCGGCATTGTTGACCCCAACAATTGCAACACCACCTATACCGTTGGACGAGGTCGACCAAGCGTCAACACCAGCGTACTTCACCCGTGCCGGTAACTACCTCGGGTTATGCGGATTGTCGGTGCCCATGGGTCTCACTGGCGATGGCTTGCCGGGCGGACTACAGATCCTGGGGCGGGGAAGTGAAGAGGGAATGACGTTACGGATTGGTGCGGCGTTCGAGCAGAAGACGGGACCCTTCCCTCACCCGTGGCTGGACAGCTAAGTGGTTGACATTGGCTCGTTTGGTGCGGTCGCACCCTTAACTTGTGGCGAGTGCATTAATCCGATCCTGAGACACACCGACTGATAACCCTGACTGCACGAACAGCCGCCAACTTTCTTCATCTATCGGTATGCCCGACTGACGTCTCGCTTCATTGCTCGCGCGTTCCGGATCACCGGGGATCAGCACAGGTTCTTCGTCTACTAAAGGCGGTGACGCCTTGATGTGGGCGATTGTTGCGTCGGTTTCCGTGTGAATAAACTCTCTGTCGACAAGGCGCTCAGGGTCGATGATTACCGAGAACATATTGTTGAGGATCGTGTCGCTACCGTGTTCCGTTTCGGGTCGGCATGTTCCCCCACCGCTGAATACTCCAGCAAGCAACTCGTTGATCAGTGCAAGCCCATAGCCCTTGTAGGTACCGAAGGTTTGAATGGCGCCCGGTGGGGAATCGAACATGGCCTGTGGGTTGTTTGTGGGCTGCCCTTTACCGTCGAGTAAAACACCATCTGGCAGCAACTCCCCTTTATTTTTAGCAACTCGGACTTTGCCATGGGCAATTACACTGGTGGCCATATCGAGAACGACCGATGGGCTGGTTGCGGTGGCCGGAAGCGTGCAGCAGTAGGGGTTGGTGGCGAACCGTGCATCCGACCCACGATAAGGCGCAACCAACCCGGGATGGCCGACGACATTGACATGATGCATTGACAGCAGTCCTGAAGCTGCACAGCGCTCTCCCCAGGCGCCTATGCGGCCCAAGTGAAAGGACCGCCGTATGGTCATCACGCATACCCCATGCTTGCGGGCTCGATCGATGGCAATGTCCATGGACTCTGTGCCGATCACCTGCCCATAGCCGGCGCCGCCATCAATGGTAACCATCGCACCATGATCAACGACGATTGTCGCATGTTGATTAGGAATGAGTTCACCGGTTTGCACAGAGGCGACATAACGAGGGAGCATGCCAATACCGTGACTGTCGTGGCCTGCGAGATTTGCCTCGACTAGGTTGTCCGACACCAACTGAGGCTCATCTCCTATGCTGCCTGCGGCGGTCACTATTTCTTTGGTGAGTGTTCGTAAGTTCTTATGGCTGATGATCATGAACGAGGTATCCTGTGTTTCGTCATAAGATAATGAGTGGTATCGAAGCCCTACATCTACTTGGACACAAAGCCGCCATCTACTGGTAGGGCGACGCCAGTAATATAGGATGCCTCATCCGACAGCAGAAATAATGCTGCATTGGCAATTTCTTCCGGCTGGGCTTCGCGGCCCAATGGTGTCAGGGTCCTCATCATCGCAAGGTTGGCCTCTCGATCTGTTTCCTGGTCAGGGCGGGCCATAAAGACCTTCAGCATCGGTGTGTCGACCATACCGGGGCAGACACTGTTTACACGGATATTATCTGCTGCCAGTCTGCCTGCGAGCGAAGCCATCAGGCCATTTACGCCCCATTTGGCGGCAGAATAGACGGGACTGAAAGGGGATCCGATCAGACCGGCAATCGATGCAGTGAACAGTATGCTGCCCCCACCGCGCTGGCGCAGATGTGGTATCGCTCGCCCGGTGGTCATGAACACCGACCGCACGTTCAAATCCATTGCGATTTCGTAGTCATCCGGGTCAATCTCTTCGACCGCCGATGGGCCGGGATGCCCAACATGGTTCCACAACAAATCCAACCCACCAAAGGCATCAATTGTGTCATCGACAATACGATGGCATTCATCATCTTTGGTCAAGTCTGCGTTGATACCCACGGCGTCGCCGCCGGCATCAGTGACTTCTTTAACCACCGCATCCAATGCTGCCTGGTCGATATCTACCACGGCTACCTGGGCTCCTTCTGCTGCAAAACGGACCACGCCAGCGCGTCCCATACCGGACGCTGCAGCTGTTACCAGCGCAATCTTGTTTTCCAATCGCATAACAGTTTCTCCTTCAATAAGAATCGGATTATAGGGTTGCCAGAAACTTTCTTGCTTTGAGCGTACAACAATTAGGGTCATTTGGGGAAGCTAGGTTGCTGTCGCATAGATTCCGCAGCTATGCATGCGATGATCACCAGAAAACTGTTTCGGTCCATACCAAGGGAGGCGTGATTTCTAATTTTCTGGAGACCTGACAGCACTGAATTTTAGGAGAGGGCTGAGGCCGGAAAGCGATTTGATCACATCAATGGGGCAGCTATTAATTGTCGTAGTTGGAACTGGGAGGCGCCTCACCATCCAGTTCGATCGATAGAGATAAAATCAGGAAGCTCCATGATTTCCCATGACTGTCAAGATTCAGTGATTCGTTTACGCCACCGCCTAGGGCTTCATCCATGACCAGGTTGATGCCATGGAGCTGTGGCAGGACAAAGCGCTGAATCTCGCCTAGCAGTAAGTGTCCAAAATGCAATTTCACCCGCTCGGCCGTGACCTGGGTCAAAATGAGTGGGAAGTCTTCCGGCTTATAGGTAAATACCGAGACATTGGAGCGGTTTCCCTTGTCGCCAGCTCGGGCATGGGCAATCTGCCTAAGTTCGATAATACGAGTCATACAGATAGGATCTCTATTTTCGGCGTCACCTGGTCACGCTTTACAAAGGTCGAGTAAGTCAGGACGCTAGGCTCGATACGACCTCTGTAACCACCGCCTCCGGCTGGCCCACAGCACAGCAGCGCTTCGACTTCCCACAGCAGTGCCTCAGCGGCTTTACGATCGCTGCAGCGCAATGCAGCACGCAGGCGGACATCTCGGATATCCAAATCCTTACTGGGTTCGAGCTCGTGGATCGCGTTCAGTCCGACCAGATCTGTACGACAGGGTAAATGAACGTCGTGGACTTTTCTGATGCGGTCTCTGACGATATCGGCAGCCAACGTGGCGCGTTCTGCTGCGCCTGGACCAGCGTATGAGACTTCTGCTTCAGCCAGATAGCCGCCGTCGAAGGCTACGGTAACCTTCAGTCGATCCGGCCGAGCTGTGCCACTGGCGTTAGAAACCTGCACGCGATCGGCACTCACTTCAGAAACATTAACTGTGGAGAAATCAGCTGTGACATCAGGGGTCAGGTAGGCCGTTGGGTTGTGTACCTCGTACAGCATCTGTTCCTTGACAGTCTGGGTACTGACCAGCCCGCCCGTGTCTGTCAACTTGGTGATTACAGCGCTGCCGTCGGCGCAGACTTCTGCAATTGGGAAGCCCACATAAGCCAGATTAGGGACTGATTTATATCCTGGGTCGGCAAAATAGCCGCCGCTGACCTGGGCTGCACATTCCATTAAATGTCCAACCAGGGTGCCAGCGCCGAGCCGAGTCCAGTCGTTTGCTGCCCAGTTAAAATGATGCTGGATAGGCGCCAGAAACAACGATGGGTCAGCCACTCGACCAGTGATGACGACGTGCGCATCTTCTTCCAATGCTGGAATAATCGCGTCAGTGCCGAGGTAGGCATTTGCCCCAAGAATCGACCGGCCGGTTTCGGCGACTGTACACGATGGTTCGTGCAACGGGCTTTCGTCGTGAATCAGTGTACGTACATCGTCGCCGGTCACCGCAGCTATGCGAAGTCCATTTAGCCCCAGCTCCTGTGCGATTCTGACAGCCAGTTGTGCCGCAGCGTCCGGATTGGCGACACCCATGTTGGTGATCAGTCGGGTGCCGTGTGCCTGGCACAGGGGGAGGAGGGCTCGGAGCCGGGTTTCAAGTAAGGCGTTGTAGCCGAGGCCAGGATCAGCCGCACGGTCGCGATGCCCGAATGCCAGGGTTCTTTCGCCCACGCATTCAAATATGATCGTGTCCAGCTGGCCCCGCTTCACCAGATCAATGGCCGGATCCAGTCGGTCGGATGAAAATCCGGCGCCGGTACCGACTCGGAATGTTCTTTTCTGGGACATCGCGCAGCCTGACCTAGCTTTGTAGATTTCTCAGGTTACCTCAATTTCAGCCGGGCTGTTCGACTGCAGAAACTGGACCAGTACGAGGCCTGCAACCGCAAGCCCGGCCAGGCAAGCAAAAACTGGCTGGTAAGAGCCCACCGTGTCGAAAACATAACCTGCAATCAATGGGCTCAAAGCGCCACCAATCGTCCCATGAAACAAGACGATGGCGAAAATCACGCCATGCGACCGGGTGCCGAAAAGCTCTGCCACCGTGGGAGATATGAGTGTGAAGAATGCACCATGAGTAAATCCATATACCGGGGCAAACAAAAACAGAATCGACGGTTCGCGGATAAACAGCAGCCAGATCAGGCTCGCGCAAAGAATGACGTAGGCGATGATCAGCGCGCGCTTCCCTCCCAATCGATCAGCGGTTCCACCCAGAATGATTCGGCCGAGAATACTTCCGGCGCCGATGGTTGAGAGTACTTTTGCTGCCTGGGTTGTTTCAAACCCAAGGTCTCGGGCGTGGGGAGCCACATGAATCATCACGACCATCAAGCAGGAAAAGATCAAAAACTGCCCGACGCACAGAATCCAGAAATTGCGTGTAGTAATCGCTAGCTTGAGCGTCAGTCCAATTTCAGTTTGAGGTACTGGTGTCGAGACTTCGTCTGATTCCACTGGTGTCGATGGTGGGTTACGTGTCAAAAACTGTGCGAGAAAGGTCAAAATCAAAGTAGAAGCTGCGCCAACAACAAGGCAAGCGATGCGCCAGTCCCAGACTGCAAGCAGGGCGGTCAGTAGTATAGGAACCACGAACGTTCCCGCACCGGCCCCGGCTTTGACAATTCCGGACATCAGGCTTCTTTTGGCTGTGAACCAGCGGGCAATAGTCGACAACGTCAAAATGTCGTGTGTGCTGAATCCAACCGCTACGAGCACACCGTAAAAGAAATAGAGCTGCCAGGGCGCCTGGATGAGGGACATCAGTGCGTAGCCGGCGCCATGAATCAGCGCGCCAGCAATCATTATCCGTCGAGGGCCGAAAAGATCGTTCAGTTTCCCCATAGCTATGCCGATAAATCCGGTCGCAAGGAGGAATGCGGAGAACGCGCCAGAAATTACCGCGCGGGACCAACCGAAGGTTTCCTCGAATTCAAGAAACAATATCCCGAACATAAACAACAGTCCCACATAAACAGCCTGGACCAGAAAGCCTGTGCCGACGATTAAGAACTGTTGGTTGCGATAGCTGTTCACGAACGTAACTTGCGAGTAAGGCTCCGTTTGAGGGTAGTATTTTGATTCATATCAAAATACCGCATCGGCTTGACCCGAAGGCCAACCGAGACGAAATCTCTGTTTGAGTTGTGCCTTAGATCAGACTAAGACCCATCAGTGCGTTGCGAATGAGAGCTTGCTGGGGTTCTCCAGGCATAGACATTGGCTGACGAGGTAGCCCTGCGGGAATACCCTGAAGAATCTGTGAATACTTGGTTGTTGCCGGTAGATTGTCACCAACGATTGCATTCCACAAGGCCAGCAACTTTTCGTGCAGGTCCAGTGCTGTTGCATGGTCTCCGGCTTTGACTGCGTTCCAGAGCTGGACGCTTGGGCGAGGCGCCGCGGAAAGAATAGCTGCAATAGATCCCCGGGCACCCAAGCAGTAACTGGCATACAGCAGGCCGTCTACCGCACTAAAAATCAAGTCGTCCGGGTCGGCTGAAATCATGAGATCAGCAAAAAGCTTCATATCGCCAGCGCTTTGTTTTACGCCAATGACGCCCGGAACCTCACGCATGACCCTGCACAGCAGTTCGGGTGAAAGGTAATTCCACGGGATGACGTTATAGATAATGATCGGCATTCCCGTTTCGCTGCTCAGCGTTCTGAAATGCTCGACGGTGTCATCGTCGCCTGGCTTGAATACGTAGTGCACCGGCGTGACCTGCAATGCGGCGACGCCTGAATCCTGGATCATCTGGCCACGCCGCACAGATTCCCGCGTCGAATCAGTGATAATTCCGGCAATCACGTCGATACGCCCGTCAGCAGCTTCGAACGCGACATTAATGAGGGTCCTAAATTCGTCAGCCTCGAGGGTATGACCTTCGCCCGTACTGCCGCCAGCCGCGATCCCGCTCACGCCGCAGTCAACCAGCCAATCAACCTGTGCTTTAACCGAGGTGTACTCGATTTCTCCGTGCGCGTCGAAAGGAGTGGTCACCGGTGGAATGACGCCGCAGAGATTGATTTTAGTCATTATTATTGTCCTTTAATGTCGTTCTGTTGACTGATAGCGTTGTTACCAGCGCAGGCGAAAATCGTTTTCTCCGGTCTGATC
>JYMV01034133.1_pt1 | contig 11329 bp, 7 predicted proteins | sample 338911 | NCBI WGS metagenome assembly JYMV01 (sample SAMN03354496, study PRJNA234377) | hydrothermal vent metagenome | biome: Deep sea; feature: Hydrothermal plumes at the Eastern Lau Spreading Center, Western Pacific Ocean; material: Seawater | place: Tonga | collected 2009 | depth 2000 m m
GGGACATTGAATCGGGAAAAAACATTCGCTGGAGCGTGGAACTTCCTCGTGTCGGCACGAACTCGCCCGTTGTCTGGGGCAATCGGCTTTTCATGAGCGGCGCAGACGAGTCGGTGCGTGAGGTCTACTGTTATGACACGGAGACTGGTGACCTGCTCTGGACGCGATCCGTGGAGGGCCTGGAAGGAACGCCTGATGAACCTCCGCAGATCAACGAGGAGACGGGATTCTCAGCGCCGACATTGGCTGTGCACGGCGATCAGGTGTTCGCGATATTTGCGAACGCGGATTTGGTTTCTTACGATTTCGAAGGAAATCTGATCTGGGGATACAACGTGGGCTACCTTGAAAATCACTATGGCCACTCTTCGTCGCTGCTCGCCTACGGCGGACTCCTCTACATTCAGTTTGACCAGGTCGAGAACGGCGAGTTGATCGCAATTAATGCGGCGGACGGAGAAGTGGTCTGGGCGATGCCGCGTGAGGAGATTTCGTGGGCTTCGCCTATCGTGGCGCCTACGGAGTTTGGTCCGCAGCTTATTTTGGTATCAGAAGAAAACGTTGATGCCTACGATCCTGAAACCGGAAAGTTACTGTGGCGCGAAGAAGTTCTTGGCGGTGAAGTCTCTCCGTCTCCCGCTTACAGCAACGGCATTGTGTTTGCCGCCAACGAATACGCGATGGCTTCGGCAATACAGCTGACGGGATCTGAAGATGCCGTTGCGACCGAAGTGGCGTGGGATTACGATAATTATCTTCCCGAGGTGTCGAGTCCTGTCGGCGACGGAAAACGTTTCTACTTTGCAACGACGATCGGAGACTTGGTCTGTCTTAATGCGAACACGGGTGAGGAACTGTGGGTGGAAGAGATGGATGATGGATTCTACTCGTCGCCGGTACTCGTGAATGACCGACTCTACGTTCTCGATATACCCGGCGTGATGTACATTATCAAAGCTGGACCTGAATACGAGCTGATCGCAAAAATTGACATGGGCGAACTCACGTTTGCGACACCGGCGTTCATGGATGGACGCATCTATATTCGTACAGAAGGTCACCTGTACTGCATCGAGGAACAGGATGTCTAGCGAACTCGAAATACTCGAATACGATATCGCCGATATTGAGGCGATAGTTGAAGATAACGGGACCGGCCCCGAAGCGGTCATCCCGATTCTGCAGGCGATCCAAAAAAAGTATCGATACCTGCCGGGTGTTGCGCTTGAACGCGTCTGCGAAATGACTGATATATTGCCGTCCTCCATTGAGGGTGTCGCAACGTTCTATACTCAATTCCGCACCGAGCCCGTTGGTGAGCATGTCATCAGCCTTTGTGACGGCACCGCTTGCCATGTTAAGGGAGCCGAAGACATTCACGATGCCGTCTGCGACGATCTCGGCATTGCCCATGATGCGGATACTGACGAAGACCGTAAATACACGATTCAGAAAGTCGCATGTCTTGGGTGTTGTTCGCTGGCGCCGGCGATGAAGATTGACGAAGTAACTTACGCGAACGTTCAGATCGATTCCGTGCCGCCCGTGTTCAAGGACTTCGAAAAGCGCGAGGCGGAAGGCGGCGGCCCGAATACCAATTTGCCGCCGCGTGAGACGAAGCAGAACGGTGCGGAAATTCGGATCGGCCTGGACTCCTGCTGCATTGCGGGTGGAACCGACAGGATTGAAGCGGCCGTAGAAGCGGCTCTTCGCGATATCGATTCGACTGTACCTATCAAACACGTCAGTTGCGTGCATATGTGCCATCAGGTTCCCGTCATTGAGGTCGTGCAGGAAGGCAAGCCGACATCGATGTACGTGAAGGTTGAAGAGGAAGACATCAGCGAGATCGTGTCGCGTCATTTCAAGGCGGTCAATCCGCTTACGAAACTCAAAACAGCCGCGATGAAATGGTCCGAGCACCTCTACGGAGATTTGGGTCAGGAAGAGATGGTTGACCGTCATGGTGCGGACGTGCGCGATAACCCCGTTGCTTCTTCCACGTTTCTTACGAAACAAATACATATCGCTACGGAGCACCGCGGCGATCTCGATCCAGCGAGTCTTGACGAGTATTTGAGACGCGGCGGATTCATGGCGCTTGAGAAATGCCTGTTCGGAGCGACTAAAGGTGTTGCGCTCATGTCCAGCCATCGCGGCGAATCGCCCGTGGCACACTCGACTGAGGAAGGATGGAGTGCCGAACGCATCATCCAAGAGATGCTGGACAGCGGACTGCGCGGTCGCGGGGGCGCAGGATTTCCGACGGGTCGAAAATGGCAGTTTGTCAATCAGGCACCCGGCGAAAAGAAATACATTATCTGCAATGGTGACGAGGGTGATCCAGGGGCATTCATGGATCGAATGATCCTCGAATCGTACGCGTATCGGGTTATTGAGGGGATGGCTATCAGCTCGCTGGCTGTGGGTGCAGACGAAGGTATCCTCTACATCCGGGCGGAGTACCCGCTGGCTACGAAGCGAATGCGCCAGGCGATTATCGATTGCGAGGAAGCCGGAATTATCGGCGATAATATACTTGGAACTGGAAAGGCATTGCATCTCAGGATTATGGAAGGTGCAGGCGCGTTCGTATGCGGCGAAGAAACCGCTCTCATCGCATCGCTTGAAGGCAAGCGCGGTATGCCGACGATTCGACCTCCTTTCCCTGCGATCAAAGGTCTCTGGGGTTGCCCGACACTTATCAACAATACTGAAACGCTTGCGATGGTACCGTGGATTATTCGGAACGGCGCGGAGAAATTTGCGGAGCTCGGCACGGAGCGCAGCAAAGGGACAAAAGTATTTTCGCTCGCTGGAAAGATTCGGAACGGCGGACTGATTGAAGTGCCGATGGGCATCACGATTCGGGAGATTGTCGAAGACATCGGCGGCGGGATTGAGGATGGCCGCGAGTTCAAGGCCATGCTCGTCGGCGGACCTTCAGGAGGGTGTATTCCGGCATCTCTTGGCGACACACCGGTTGATTACGAGGCATTGTCTGAGATTGGCGCGATGATGGGTTCCGGCGGCCTGATTGTACTTGACGATTCTGACTGCATTGTCGAGATGTGTCGCTATTTCCTCTCCTTTACTCAAGAAGAATCCTGCGGAAAATGCACACCCTGCCGCATTGGAACGATGCGCATGAAGGAAATGCTTGAACGCTTGACTCAGGGTAAGGGCAAAGAGAGCGACTTGGATCTGCTCAATGAACTTGGGGAAGTTGTTAAGAACCAGAGTCTCTGCGGACTCGGTAAAACCGCACCGAATCCCGTGCTGACCGCGCTGAAGTATTTCAAAGAGGAGTTTATCGCGCATGTAAACGGCAAGTGTCCTGCGGGCAAGTGCAAAGGCCTTATCGATTACTGGATCATTGATACCTGCATCGGCTGCACTAAATGCGAACAAGTCTGTCCGATTGACGATTGCATTGAATCGACCCCGTTTAAACTGCATACGATCAACCTGGATACCTGTACACGCTGCGATATGTGTCTACCGGTATGCCCGACCGACGCGATTCTGGCGGGATCGCGGGACCTTGAGGAATTGACAGTTGGTACATCTTAAAATTAATAACAATGAAGTCGAAGTTGAAGAAGGCACCACGCTTATCCATGCTGCGCGGGCGATGGGCATAGAAGTCCCCACACTTTGTTACTGGGAAGGTGTGCGGCCGATGAATTCGTGCATGCTCTGCGTGATGCGCGATTCCAACACTGGCTTGCTTCATCCTTCGTGTTCGACCGTAGCGCAGGAAGGCATGGACATTGAAACTGACAGCGGCGATGTATGTGAAGCGCGGAAAGATGTTCTTGAGCTTACGATCAGCGAACACGTCGGAGACTGCGAGGCTCCTTGTACACACACTTGCCCCGCTTCGATGAACATTCCCGTGATGATGCGCCAAATTTACGAAGGCGACCTCGATGGTGCAGCCTACACCGTCACCAACGGACTAGTTTTTCCCGGCACGCTCGGTTACGTATGCCCTGCACCGTGCCAGAGCCCGTGCCGTCGCAAGAGCTATGATCAGACGATGGAGATTAAGCTGCTGCATCGTGAAGTTTCGGAGAAGGCACTCATCGATAATCCAGAATTGTTGGATTGTCCTGAAGACACGGGAAAGAAAGTCGCCATTATTGGCGGGGGACTGTGCGGTATGTCGTCGGCATGGGTTCTGCGCAAGAAGGGCCACGCGTGTACTGTTTTCGAAAAAGAGGCAAAGGCCGGGGGCAAAGTTCGCGCTCTGACCGAAGAAGAACTCCCGAAGGGTGTACTCGATGCCGAAATTGATTTCATAGAACGCCTCGGCGTGAAGTTCGAATGCGGTACGGAGATCAACGGTAACGGCGACTTGGAGGCGATCTTGTCGGAGTACGATTCGGTTATTGTGGCCTGCAAAGGCGTTGCTAAGCCGGGGGGAAAAATATTCGAAGCCAAAGAGCACAAGCTTGACGTTCGTGCCGTTGGAAACGGAAAGACAACTGGGCTTTGGGTGGACAAATACCTGAAAAGTGTTGAAATCAAGCCCGAGCCGAAACTGTTCGACTCCAAATACGGAAAGCTGGACAAGAAGAACCTCAGTAAACTTCTTGAAAACAAGACGGCCCTTGATATCCCGACCATTGAAGGAGATTTGGTCGATGCGCGCGTGGAAGCGGGTCGATGTCTGCATTGCGACTGCCGAAAACGTGTGAGCTGCGGACTGCGAAAATGGGCTTCGGACTATGGCGCCGAGAAAAAGAAGTACTTTGCCTCGGAAACGCCTGACGTTAGAATACTTGGAAGCGGAAACGTTATTTTGGAGCCTGGAAAGTGTATTCGCTGCGGATTGTGCGTGGCTATCGCAGAAAAACACGGCGAGGACATTGGTCTGACATTCGCCAATCGGGGCTTCGATATGGAGATTAGAGTTCCCTTTGACCACAGTTTTGACGATGCCCTGAAAAAGTCGGCTGCCGAATGCGTTGAGGCCTGCCCTACGGCGGCAATTGCGTTCCGCAATGTTGAAGATGTACAGTCCTGCCACACCACGACCTTGATTAAACTCACTCGATAGGAAATATTTCGTCCTATTTCTTTCGTTATGCCCTGTAGGGAAGGCCACCACTATGAAAACCAGATCTGGATTTACACTTATTGAACTACTCGTCGTAATTGCGATAATCGGTATTCTTGCCGCGATGTTGCTGCCGGCGCTGGCCCGCGCACGCGAAGCGGCACGTCGTACATCCTGCGCAAACAACCTTAAGCAATTGGCACTATCCCTGCATATGTACGCCAGCGAGACTCGCGGTCATCTTTACCCGCGTACTCACGGTGATCAGGTGTTTGGTGATCCCGATCCGTCTGCAAATCCGCTTATGATAGGCTGCGATGAGGATTCCCTGCAAGGGACTCCCTCGTTTTCCCCGAAAATGGATTCCGTTTTTCCCGAGTACATTCCAGATCTCAGTGTTTTTTTGTGTCCATCTGATTCAGGAGTTCATGTGGACAATCCGATGCTACAAGTCGCTGACGACGGCACGGATACCTGTCAGTATGTAGGTACCGTGACCGGTGGTGACCAGAGCTACAACTATCTGGGATATGCTTTTGACCGTGTTGATGAGACCGATTCGATGATTCCCCCGTTTCCAGGAGCGAATTTCGAAGCTCCCGCACAATTTGTTGGTGCCGCTGGTCTGATCGGAGTCATTACGTTTAACAAAAATCCGCTTGACGATATTGTCCTAGATGGACCAATAGATCTTGAAGTTCTCGGACTTGGTGGAATCGGGGCCGGGAATGGAGGTACGGACACCATTCACCGATTGCGAGAGGGCGTGGAGCGTTTTATGATCACGGATATCAATAATTCAGGAGCGTCGGCTGTTTCTCAGTCGATGCTGCCCGTAATGTGGGATGTTCTCAGCACAAATATTGGCGGCGGCATAGGTTACAATCACGCTCCGGGCGGTTGCAATACGTTATACATGGACGGACACGTAGAGTTCGTCAAGTATGGAGACCGATTCCCAGCGATGGCTTCCCATGCGCAGTTCAATGCTCTGTTCGATTTTCTGAAATAGTGAATCACTGCAGGACTTCAAGCGTATAGGCCAGGGTGAAATAGAACCCAATTATCAGGAAGATGCATCCTGTAACCAAGCGAGCCCATCGTTCTGCGCGTTGTACTTTCGAGAAAATCCGTCCGACCTGATTTGCCGCGAAAACGATGATGAGCGCAAAAACGAGAACCGGAACGGCGACTCCGAGCGCGTAGGTCAGTGGCAGAAGGACACTTGACTCGTGAGTGACTGCCAGGGGTATCAAACTGCCGAAAAATAGTGCGGCGGTAGTCGGACAGAACGACATCGCAAACACGATGCCGAGGAGCGCGGCGATCCACAGCCCGCCGTCAGCAGCCCGATTTTGTACCTCTTCCTTCAGTTTTCCGCGCCCGAGCTGGACATCCAACAATTCGAGAAGAAACATCGCTGTGACGATAAGGATCGGCCCGAGCAATCGCAGGAAGTAGTCTTGCAGCCACAGGGATACGAGCGGCACAGAGAGGAGACTGCTGACGAGCAGCATTCCAAGAACGACATAGGCCAGCGCTTGTCCTGTGATATAGAACATGCCCGAGAGCAGCGCATACTTTGGCTCGTTTACTTTTCGCGCAATGAAAGTAATCGCTGCGACGTTCGTTGCCATTAAACAGGGACTGACTGCTGTGAGTACTCCTAACCAGAATGCGGCAACAGCTGCGAGAGCGAACTCGCTCATTGCGGTCCGCCCATGAAATCCTTCAGGCTATCGCGAATGTAGTCCATGTAGGCCGGTTGATCGTGAACGAGATCCCATATATCTTCCAGGTTTTCCCATCGGATCTCTTCTCCGTCGTCCAGCTCGACCAGCACGATGGACTTGGAATACAAGCTGAAGTCGACAGCGTAGTGTTCGTTCTCGCTCGTGGTCATGTCGAGTGATCGCCACTGGATTAGGCCTGCCTCCAGTTCGTCGGAAAATTGAGTACGCACCGCTTCGAGCGCATAGCCCTCCAGCTTTTCGCAGGTGTCGCAATATACATCGTTGTAAAAGAAATAGACCGCCCAATCTGGTTCGACGCCCTCGACGATGGGGATGGTCTCGCCGAGAGGGCGAGCGGCGGGTGTGTTGCTACTTCCGCCTTGATCTCCGCGCAGCAGCGCGTAGCCCAGGCTTCCAAAGACGAATACGAGCAGTACGGTGTTGATCAGATATTTTGGATTCATTTTCATTACTGGATTATCCGCCAAGTAGTTGGGCATTTCAAGCAAGGCCGAATAAAAAGTATCATGGCAATGTTTATCCAATTGATAACGACATCAAGTATTCGTGTTAGAATGGAGAGACTTGGAGGCAATAGAATGAACACCATGACGGACACAGTATTAACACTGGATGATGCTGCGAAATTCCTTAAGGTCTCACCCGAAACGGTGGAGGGGCTTCTTGAAGGCGAAGAGTTACCCGGTCGGCAAATCGGAGGCGAGTGGCGCACTACGACGCGCGCGGTAATCAGCTTCGTGGACGGAGTTCCGCTTCAGGTGGCCTGTTGTACATCGGGCGCATGTTGTACTACTGTCGAAGGTTCGGCGCTTTGCTGTCAGCCAGGTGAGACGGGCTGCTGTTGATCTTCCGAAGTACTACGATCCGATGCAGAACAGTTTTTCGGATGTGCGAATAAACAGCTTGCCTCCGGCTATGACGGGAGAGGATTTGCATGGACGGCCACCGAACGATCCGCTTGAAAGGATCTTGAACTTCTTGTCCGCTGTTGCGACTACTACACCACCATCCTCGTCCACCATATAGATCTTTCCATCGGCGACTACGGGCGACGACCAAAAGCGTTTGTTATCCGGCAGATCCCCGACCCACAGTTCTTCGCCCGTTTTCGGATCGAAACAGGACACGACTTTCCGTACACCGTTGAGTACGTACAGGTATCCTTCGTAATACGCGGGTGTGGGGACATCGGTGGTGCGCTGATCATAGACCCACGCGGCCGAAGGCACATCCTTTTGTGTCTTCACATTCGGATTGAAAGCGTAGGCCAGTCCTCCGCGAGGCTGCGCATTAAAAATCATCTCATCGGCAACAACGGGTGTCGGTATCAGACGCCAATGAGCCTGTTTTCTGGGGTTGTCTGTGAACCGCCATAGTTCCTCACCTGTATCGGCATCGTGTCCAGTGGTGCAGTCGCCCCCCTGCAGGACAATGACGGGCTTTTCGCCAGCCTCATAGGGAACCGCGGTGGTGTAGGAGTCATGGGATTCGCCGACGGCATCATTCGGTCGATGTACGTGATAGACCACGTCCCCGGTCTTAGCGTCGAGGCACAGCAAATATGAATCTTCATCTGTATAGGAGTCGTGTGGAATTTCCGAGCGCCATTGCCCTCGCAGGATTGGAAAATACAATCGATTCTTATACAGTAGCGGACTCGAACTGTATCCAAACTGGAGAGCGATCGGTCCGAGTTCCTTTATGTTGCGCGACCAGACTTCGTTGCCGTCGTGATCCAGAGCCGTCACTTGACCCGTGCCGAACACGAAATACACGAGATTCTCATCCGCTACGGGCGAACACGACGCCATTGTGTTGCGCGGAATCGGGCCGGTGGCTTCGGCAAGTTGTTTTTGCCACAGCACTTCGCCTGTATCGCGATCAATACAGATGCCAAAGAGTTTTTCCAATTCCGGCCCATTCGAGGCGACGAATATGCGATTGCCCACAACGACCGGCGTGGCGGAGCTTTCGCCGGGCATATTCACCGACCAGAGTACATCCTTCTGAGGGTCGACCGAAGCAGGCGTATTCTTCTCATCCGAAGTGCCGTTCAGGTCGGGGCCTCGCCATTGAGGCCAGTCACCGGCGCATGCCGTCTGCGCAGTCGCGGCGAGGAATAAAAGGGAAGCAAGACCTTGTTGTATTCTTGGGAAACGGGGCATTTCAAACTCCTCTGTCTACGGATTCATGACACTTATAAAGGCACTGACGTACTTTAATGTATTGCATCAAAAAGGCATACTTAAAGACCATTGAATCAAGGTCTTACACCCAAGGTCAACCTTCGTATAAAACACGTATGAGGATCGCATAATGCAACACTATTTGCGAACAACAAATTCGACTGCAAGCGGTATTTTCATGATCGTGGTCGCGATCACAGGCATTGCCAGTGCCGATTGGCCTCAGTTCCAGGGGCCTGCTCGCAACGGATTTTCGCCTGAGGCGGGAATTGCTCGATCCTGGCCGGAAGGCGGTCCCAGGGAAATTTGGTCAGCATCCGTCGGGGAAGGCTTTGGAAGCGCGTCAATTCGCGACGGCGAAGTGTACATTCTGGATCGTGAAAGCGGGGTGCAGGATATTCTACGGTGCTTCTCGTTGGATACGGGCGAGGAACTTTGGCGCTACGCGTATGAAGCGCCTCGTAAAGTCTCTTATCCGGGGTCCCGTACGACACCGATGGTGACGGAAAAATATGTGTATACGGTAGGGGTGATGGGCAATTTGTATTGCATCGACCGGAAGACCCATAGACCGGTTTGGAACCACAACCTGGTCGATAAGTTCTCGATGCGCGGCATTCCGAACTGGGGCGTTTCGCAGGCACCGTCCGTCTACAAGGACCTCGTGATCGTCGCCCCTCAATCATCCACGTCAGCGGTTGCTGCATTCAATCGACACAATGGCGAGCTGGTCTGGTCGAGTCCGGGAATTGCGGGCCTGGGTTACGTATCGCCGGTTGTTACGACCCTGCACGGTGTCGATCAAGTCGTCATGTTTAATCCTGCGGGCAGACGGGAGCCCGGCACCGTTTTCGGTGTATCTCTCGAAGACGGATCAGTGCTTTGGAAATATTCTGACTGGGTCTGCCGAATTCCGATTCCCTTTCCGACAATCCTGGACGACAACCGTGTCTTTATCACTGGCGGATACGGCGCGGGATCGACTTTGTTTGAGGTGATCAAGACTGGAGAGGGCTTCGATACCAAGGAATTATTTTCGACCATGGAGTTCGGGAGTCAGATTCATCAGCCCTTGCTGATTGACGGAGTGCTGTATGGCAACAGCAACTCCAACGGCGAGAAACACGGGATGGCGTGCCTTGCGCTGGATGGTACGCTGAATTGGCGTACAAAGGACACGAAGGGACTGCCGAGGTTCGATTTCGGGAATCTGATCAGCGTTGACGGACTGATTCTGAACCTGGAAGGGAGAAAGGGCAGTCTGCATCTCATTGAGCCATCGCCTGACGGCTACAAGGAGCTTGCTCGTGCGCAGATACTCGACGGCACCAAGATGTGGGCTCCGATGGCGTTTTCGGACGGTAAACTTGTATTGCGAAGCCAGAGCGAAATGAAGTGTTTGGATCTGCGAAACCCCTAGCGGGTATCATTGCCTATGAGAAGGCCGATGTGGTGTATCCGCATGAGGCGAGTCTGGAATGCCCACGACTGGAACCCAAGAAAGACGAATTTAGATGAAAGTAGTCCATATCGATCCCGGGGCAGGCGGGACGTTTTATTGTCAGAATTGTATGCGCGACTGCGCACTCGTGCATGCACTTCGCAAGCAGGGCCAGGATATTATCATGGTACCGATGTACCTCCCGATTCTAATCGACTCGTACGAGATCAGCGGCGACGTGCCGGTGTTTTTCGGAGGTATAAATGTGTACCTTCAGCAGCAATTTGGATTTTTTCGCAAGACACCGCGGTGGCTCGACAAACTTTTCGATTCTCACTGGATGCTGCGAATAGCTGCGGCCCGCGAAGCCACCACAGAAGCGTCTTCCCTGGGTCCAATCACGCTCTCCATGCTTAAAGGCGGAGATGGAAATCAGAAGAAGGAACTTGCCCGCCTCGTTGAATGGCTGGTCGATCACGAGAAACCGGATATTATTCACATCTCCAATGCTCTCCTTCTTGGGCTGGCCGGAGACCTCAAGCGTGCGGTCGGCGTCCCTATTGTGTGCAGTCTTCAGGACGAGCAAACCTGGCTCGTGGATATGGAGGGTGATTACGAGCAGCAGTGCTGGGACGTGATGGCCTCCCACGCGGACGATGTAGACGCGTTTATTTCTGTGAGCGACTGGTATGCCCAGGAAACGACGGAGCGCATGTCAATTCCGCCGGAGAAGATGCATGTGGTGCCGCTTGGAATCGATCTCAGTGATCGTGAATCGCCGCCAGTCTCTTTTGATCCTCCCGTACTCGGCTATCTTTCGAAAATGACCGAGTCCCTGGGGCTAGGCCTGCTTGTCGACGCGTTCATCGCGCTCAAAAAAAAC
>JYMV01006997.1_pt1 | contig 11328 bp, 7 predicted proteins | sample 338911 | NCBI WGS metagenome assembly JYMV01 (sample SAMN03354496, study PRJNA234377) | hydrothermal vent metagenome | biome: Deep sea; feature: Hydrothermal plumes at the Eastern Lau Spreading Center, Western Pacific Ocean; material: Seawater | place: Tonga | collected 2009 | depth 2000 m m
ACCTGTTCTTTAGAGGTGATTCAATTTTGGTCTCGAAAGCAAAGCTTCAGAATTCAGATTACACTTTCCAAGCTTCTGGTCAGCTAATTGGAGACGAAAAGATTGTCATTGATCAGATGCAGTTAGCGTTTGCAGATGAGATGGTTACGAATGGAAACCAAATTGTATTTCAGCACCAAAATAATCGAATAGAACTGAAACCTGCAGAATTTCGGTTAAACGATGGAAGAGTCGAAATAGCTTTTGTAATGGAGGATGAGCAAATAGTTGATGCTTCGCTTTCTGTAGTAAATCTGAATCTAACAGGTCTTGCTACCGCACTTGATCTGCAGTTACCCATAATTGGAGATCTTTTTGCCGAAGTAGCATTAACAACAACAGGTGACCAAATTGAATCAGCTGGAGTTATAGAAATAATGGATGGCAGATTTGGAGATACATCTTTTGAGAATTTCACTTTTGCATCTGATTTGAAAGATAATGTACTACGAATAAAAGAATTCAAGATTAAGGATGAAAAAAAAGGTGTTGCGATGCTGTCAGGTTCTGTTGAAGTCAGACGAACAGATTTTGGAAAGTTACCATTTGAAATTGATCCAGAAGGATTTACAAAATTCTCTGGCGAGTTCAAGAATTTTCAACTTGATCTGCTCGAAGAATATCTTCCTGAAGATGTTTCGATTGATGGTCTAATATCTGGAAGCCTCGCCATCAGCGGAATTGGCAAGAAGCCTGAGATTGTTTTTGCTTTTGTAATTATCTCACCTCGTTACGATAAGATTATAGCAAAGAATATTTCCGCCTCGGGTCGTTACACTGATAAACGTCTCTATTTTGAAGATCTGATTGCATATACAAAAGGAGGTTATTATTCTGGAGGAGGCTATCTTCCCATCGATTTATCTATAAGTAGACTTCCAAACAGCAGATGGCTGAAAGACGAACCTATTGCAATGCAGTTTTCAGCAGTCACACCCAATCTTGAAGTTCTAACACCGTACTTGGTAGATGTTGACTCTGTTACCGGTGACATAGAACTTTCTCTTGAAATTGTTGGAACGCCGGCTCACCCAGTTCGAAATGGTAAGGTACTTATAAAGGACGGTACTATTTATGCACTAATGCTAGATCGTCCTATTCTAGGTGTAGAAGGTAGTGCTATCCTGAAGGAAAATAAATTTATCTTGGAGAACTTGATCGCTAAAAGTCACATTTCCTCTAATGCATCATGGGGCAGCCAACTTAAAAAAACTTTAATATCAGGCAAGAAAGCAAAAAGCAGTTCAGCACATAATATCCGTGTTTCAGGCAGTATGGATCTTGAAGAATTCTTTTGGCCCAATCTTGCTTTTCTCATTACTGGTAAAGATGTTTATGTTCGAACTCTCCTTGGAGAAATTGAAGGAGTTGCAGACCTTAATCTTTCAATAACCGGCAAAGATACAGTGTCAATTGCTGGTGACATCATTCCAAGTGAAGCAATACTTAGGATGGAATTTGTTGAGGATCCATACGCTGCATCACCGATTGAGGGAGAGACAATTACTCATTACAAGCTTCATTTTCCAATGGAAAATGGTAATGTTTTTCTACAAAACAGTCAAATGGATGCTGAGTTCGAAGGGACAATGTCTTTATATCAGCTTGGAAACGGTCCTTATCGATATTCAGGAGAGCTAGATGTAAGAAAGGGGAAATTCTATTATTTTACCGATGTCTTTGATATTGAGAGTGGACGAGTAGTATTTGATCCCTCAGAATTCAATCCACAGTTAGATTTTATCGCGACGACTAATGTTTCAGATCTTCAGATTGACGTTTTAGTATCTGGTAAACTGAATGATCCTGAAATAGTTCTTCAAGCTAATAGTGAGGAAGGTTTCTATAGTCAAGGAGAACTGCTGGAACTTCTTACGATTCAGAGAAGATTAGATGGTGGAGATCCTTCAGGTGGCGGGTTTGGAGATCAGTCATTTTACATATTTGGTAAGCTATTGGAAAATGAATTGGAGAGAAACCTAATCCGCTCAACTCCCCTGGATGAATTTGAAATCGAAGGTTCTGAATCGCTAATGGGAGACTCTGATGAAGGTTTATCTGTAAAAGTAGGTACTAAAATGACTGAGAACGTTCATCTCAGCTATAAGCAAAGTCTATCCTTTTCAGAACCGTACGAAGTGGGTGTTGAATATAAGCTGACGCCCAATGTCTCATTCGTAATCAGCTATGATGAAGACGGTCAGGTTCAGGTTAGATATCGCTTGAAACGGCAGTTCTAACTTGAGATTGAATAAGGTATTTCTTCTTCTATTTATTATTCTATCTGTTTCACAAGTTTTCAGTCAAATCAAGGATCACCGTTATTATGTAAGCTCTGTTATTTTTGAAGGCAATAAAACATTTTCTGACCGTAAGCTTCAAAAGATCATTCGTCAAAAAAAGCCATTCTTGTTCAAATACTCTGAATTCAATCGTAGATCATTAAAACTTGATGCAATTACCCTAAAAAATTTCTATGCATCAGAAGGATTTTTAACTGCCTTAGTAAGTGAGAAGTTCGAAGTTATTGGTGAGGAAAGAGTAAATATCTTTTTCGAGATTAACGAAGGGGATCTGTCTACCCTTAAGTCATTTACGATAAATGGAGAAGAAGCTCTATCGGAAAAGAAAATCAGGAAGTATTTAAATCTAAAAATTGGTGCACCTTTCAATCAGATTAAGATTCGCCAAAACATCTTAAAACTTCAGAGGGAATATCAAAAGATAGGGAATTTACTTGTTCAAATTAACGAGTCTTATATTCCAAATGAAGATATTGATCTTTTACTCATAATTCAAGAAGGTCCCACTGTGAAAATCGACGAAGTAATCATCGATGGATTATTGAATCTTGATACCTCATTTGTCGAAAGGGAGCATGTTTTGAAATCCGGGATGATTTACGATATAGAATTAATAGAACTGTCGCAGCAAAGAATTTTCGAGACAGGTCTTTTTTCCATGGTAAATATTTATCCCGTGGCGAGTGAAAAGGGAGAAGAGTGGTCAAATGTCCGTATAGAAATAAAAGAGTTTAATCAGCGTGAATTTCTCTCTGATGGTGGGTATTATCTGATCCAATCCCGAAGTGAAGGAGCTGAACCGGTTCCGGGCTTAGGAATCTCAGGTGAGTTGCGTGATCGCAGTCTAATGGGTACTGCGGTGAAAACAGGCTTAAAGGCGAGCATTGAAAGTCCTATTCGTGATGTTAATAGACTTTTACAGGATAACATTTATGGAATAGAACTAAATTTATCTCAGATGTGGTTTTTCGGATTACGTATTCCAACTAATATAAAATTTTATTATAAGCACGGTGCAGAATTGACTCAGGCTGATGAAGTACTAGATTGGATGGGTGCAGATCTCACTTTTGAAAAAAAATATTCTCGATATTCAACATTAAGAGGCGGCTTACGCTGGATTAATATTCTTACCGATGAAACGAATTCTATCGAAAATGAACAGGAAAGTGGGTTCCGAATATTTTACCGTTTTAGAAATACAGATAATCCACTTTATCCAACTCAAGGATCTTATTTTTCAATTCGACCTTGGCTGGTTGGTTCATTTCTTGGAGGAACTCATGACTATTACCGTGTTGAGTTGGATTACAGACGATACTTTTCGAACCGTTCGAAGTGGGTTTTTGCAATGAGAACTAAGCTAGGACGTATGGATAGATTAACTTCTCAATCTGATGAAATTCCACCTCTTGAACTTTTTTATCTGGGAGGCAGCACAAGCATGAGGGGTTGGCGGGATGGACTTTACAGTGCATCAGGAAATATAACAGAAGGCGGAGTAATCAAATTGCTAGTAAACTGTGAATTGAGAATTCCTCTTAAAGGAATTATTGGTGTAAATTTTTTCGCAGATGGAGGTATTTTAGCGGTAGATCCATCTGATTTCGAGGATCAGTGGAATGAGTGGTTCAGCGGACAAGGTTGGGATGTGGGCTTGGAATTGAGTATTGCTACACCACTTGGACCGGTACGTATTTCCTATGCTGTACCGTTAACCCTTCCTGAAGAACCTCATTTTAGTCTAGGACTTATGAATGCCTTTTAAAATTCGTTATGGAACTTTAGACTACTCTATTCGTAGGGTGAGAAACTGACTAAATTAGTTATTGTTGAGGGGGATAGATCATCATAAATTTCCCCCCAATTTATCTGAGAGGTTGAAATGAAGATCAAACGAGTAATTACGATATTTACGATTATTGTTCTTAGCAGTTGTGGAGGAGAATCTGACTCATCAGCCCAAGACTCTGACTCCACAAATGGCAATAACGGGAAGTCGACTGAAAATAAGTCGAAGGTGAGCATGTCCGCTGATAAAGTTGTTGGGAATATACCGGATGTCGCGACTCTTACAGAATTTGGCTTAACTGCAAAGAGTTTAATCTCTCAGGCTGAACAGCTTAGAGATCATCGGAAATATTTGGATGCCATTAAGAAACTTGAAGTACTACTCGAAGCGTTTCCAGATTCTCCCGAAGCTCCTGATGCGCAAGTACTCATTGCTCAAATTTATATGGGGTATCAAAATGATTTTTCTTCAGCTGTAAGAGAATTTCGAAAGGTTGTGACAAATTTCCCAAAGTCTGATCAAGCTCATAATGCACAGTTTATGATGGGATATATTTATGCTAATCATCTTGATGACAAAGATAAAGCTCATACTGAGTTCCAGAGATTTATTGACCTTTATAGCGGAGAAGTAGAAGAGTACTTTCTCGAATCGGCAAGAGCTGAATTGAAGAGTCTCGAAGAAGGTGCACCGGAATTAAATATAATCTTGGAATAATTCGATTTTGATCATTTCTAAACTGGTGTATAATGTCTGATTTTAATCTTTCTAAGCTAAACGAAAAGATCGATCAAGAATCTTCATTCGTCCAACCTCTATTGGATGGAATAGGTCAGGTAATTGTTGGACAGAAAGAGATTGTAGAGAAATTAATTATTGGACTTCTTTCCAACGGTCACATCCTGCTGGAAGGGGTTCCAGGTCTTGCCAAAACGACCCTGGTTAAAGTAGTAGCACAGTTGATTGATACGAAGTTTCAGCGGATTCAGTTCACTCCGGATATGCTCCCGGCGGATTTATTGGGTACTCTTATCTATAATCAGAGTAATGGTAAATTTGAGATGAAGAAAGGTCCGATCTTTGCCAATATAATTTTGGCAGATGAGATTAACCGCTCTCCGGCAAAAGTACAAAGTGCCCTCCTTGAGGCGATGCAGGAACGTCAGGTGACAATCCATGATACTACATTTAAATTAGATGATCCATTCCTGGTTTTTGCTACACAGAATCCAATCGATCAGGAAGGTACTTATCCTCTTCCGGAAGCGCAGGTTGACCGATTTATGCTGAAATTAAAAGTGGACTATCCTTCTGATGAAGAAGAGATGCAAATCCTTAAGCGAATGGGAACCTCGAATGGTGATATTTTCATGAAGTCTATAGTGAATCCAAAGACTATCCTGAATGCGCGGGCGATAGTCAACGAAATCTATACAGATGAGAAAATTGAGAAATATATCGTTGATCTTGTTTTGGCTACACGTTCTCCCGAACGATTTGGGCTTGGAGAAATTTCTGAATTAATCTCTTACGGAGCATCTCCTCGAGCTACAATCTATCTTGCTCAAGCTTCTCGAGCCCGTGCTTTTCTTCAAAAGAGAGGATATGTGATTCCTGAAGATGTACGGTATATAGCTGAAGATATTCTTCGACACCGGCTGATTCTTACCTATGAAGCTGAGGCAGAGGAAGTGACAACGGAAGATCTGATCCAACGCCTTTTCGATACTATCCCAGTACCCTAATCTACTCCCATGATTCCAAGGGAGCTCCTCAAGAAAGTCCGCCACATAGAAATTCGAACCAGGAATCTGGTAAATGACATTTTTGGTGGTGAATACCATTCTGTCTTCAAAGGACAAGGCATCACGTTTGCTGAGGTCAGGGAATATCAGCCTGGTGATGATATTCGGCTCATTGACTGGAATGTAACCGCACGGTTCAACCACCCTTTCGTAAAGGTGATGGAAGAAGAGCGGGAATTGACGGTGTATATCGTTTACGATGCGAGTCGCTCTGGGCACTTCGGAACGACAGACCGCTTCAAGGCAGAGCTTGCGGCTGAGATCGGCGCGGTACTCGGTTTCTCCGCTATTCGCAACAACGATAAGGTGGGCCTTCTTATCTTCAGCGATGACGTTGAAAGATTTATCCCACCGAAAAAGGGGAGATCCCATGTACTGCGAGTTGTACGGGAACTATTGTACCATGAGCCGGAAGGGAGGGGGACCAATATCAACGGTGCTTTAAGTTACCTATTGCGGGTAGCGAATCGCCGGAGCGTCGTTTTTCTGATCTCTGACTTCATGGATTGTGAGGTAAGTCAGACCATTCAAGTGGCTAATCAAAAGCATGACCTCATTGGCATTCAGGTATATGATCCACGGGAGAAAGATCTTCCCAATGTAGGGCTGGTTAAGATTCACGATGCGGAAACAGACGAGACATTCTGGTTGGATACAACTTCCGAAGCTGTACGTGCAGATTACAGTCAACGTTTCCTTCAAAAGATGGAGCAATTTCATAAAGATTGTCTCCGGAAAAGACTTGACATTATTCCTATTGAGGCGGGCAGTGACTTTGTAGAACCTCTCATGCGCTATTTCCGCATGCGGGAGAAACGTTTCTGATTTCACAACTGCTGTGAGACAACTTTTTTACCATTTCTTTTTTTCTCTTTTGATTTCTGGTCTTTACGCTGTTGATATTAAATCCACTATTCACCCTGAGGTTGGGACTGTAGGTAATTTCTTCACTTATGAGGTATGGATTGACGCAGAGGATACAATATCGGTTATTTTCCCGCAGCTGAAATTAGGTGATGAGTTTATCGAGATTGTCAGACGTCAGGAATTCGCTTCTGATGATCCTTCCCGGGCTGGAGTGGAATTTCAACTTCGATTCTGGAATGTGGGTGTGTTTGAAATTCCCACTTATACTACTTTTGTCCGCTGGGATGAAGACAAGCAAGAGGAAGTAATAGCACCATCAGTAAGTATCACCATCGAATCAGTCATTAACGAAGAATCTCCAAATCTTCGGAGTATGATTTCTCCTATACCGTTGCCTCCGCTCATCTTGAAATTCGAAAGTGAGTCTGGCGAAGCTATAATTCTTGAAGAAGGTCGTGACAGCGATACTGTGACTGTATACATGGTGAATCCACCAAAGGGTCCCTTAACAATCAAGATATTTGACGATAGTGGTCAACTGCAAGCGAAACCACAGGAAGTAACATTCGATGCAGAAGATTGGCAGACACCTCGGTCAGTTTACATTAGCGCTGTCAATGAATGGGTAGAGGAGGGAGATCATTCAGGACGAATCTTATTTGTGTTACTCTCTACGGACGAGAGTGAAGATCGTGAGATTGGTTTTGCGGAGTATCGGATTAAGGACAGGGGACCGTTTCCATATTGGCTTACTGCCAGAATCGCTGCAATTATTCTTTTGGCGGGTTTCCTCATTTGGATTTGGCTGAAGAAAACCGGTAGGCTCCCTTCCCGCGTTGATGTTCCACGTAAAACTCCTCCGTTGATCATTGCACTTGGTAAACTGGAAAAATTGAATGTGGACGATTTATCTTCGGCGAACGTGAGAACTTTCTATTTCGAATTGTCTCAAATCATCCGAGAGTTTCTGGAGCATGAATATTTTATCCGTGTTTTGGAGATGACGACTGAAGAGATACGAGAAGTGCTGCCTCACTTTAAAGGTAAGATTGAATGGGAGAAAAATCTGATGAATCTACTTGAACGGGCAGATAAGGTCAAGTTTGCCAAGGATGTGCCTGACCCGTTGCTGATCCAATCAGATTTGGCAAGTAGTGAGTCAGTTATTCGACAAATTCATCGCGAATGGATTATGTTCCCGCAGAAGCTGCTTTAGAAATTTAACCCATCGCTGCCAGAGCAATGGCAGCACCTGAAAGTGTACAGAGGAGGTTAACAGTGTCGTTGGTGAATCCCCGGATACCGCGAACTTTGTTGGCACGCAGGTCACAATGACGATCAAGTTCAGTTAGTTCATGACACTCTGTACATTCGAAATTCGCCTGCACAGTAGCTCCCAGCAGCGAGTCAACCAGACTTGCAGCAAAGCCTGCCGAAGTAATCAAGATCATCAACTGTAAATCTTCAAGAAAAAGGTAGCTGATACCTCCTATGGCCGCCGCCCCAAGAATGGAACCTAAAGTTCCCACGATAGAGACACCTCCTGAACTTCCTGTGGGAATCTGTTTAAATGTGGTAAAACTGCGTGGGAGCTTTCGTGAGAAAAATCCAATCTCAGTACCCCACGTATCTGCAGTGGCTGCAGCTAGCGATGCAAGGTAAATGATATAGAGTTCCTGTGACGGTGCGTATAAATACCAGATGGCTAAAAGCATGGGAATGCCTCCGTTCGCGAACACTTGAACGATATCCCGTTGAGCTCCTTTTCCAAAATGGTGTTTCCTGTCGATTTTTCTCTTTTTTCCGAGACGAGATAGAATAGATGACAGTATGAAGAACGCTGACATGGGAATGAGGAATTCGAGCCCGCCGATTCCAAAGACAAAAATGCCTATGACTGTAGCTCCCAGCGCCCCGCCATTTGTAAGAGATTTAAAGTAAGTGGCTGTAAAAGACATGATCAGAGTAGCGACTATCCAGACCAAGAGAAGTGATATTTCATTGGAAGCTGCCATTGAGTCGAAAAGATCGAGTCCGATCACAGTTATAAAAGGGACAGACAGATTATCTGATCCTCTGCTGGAAGCTGCCTCGGCAGCGGTCGCAAGGAAAGCGATGAAGAGAACTTTTGGAATTAGAAATTTAGGTGCAGGTATTGGATCACCAAGGCATTGAGAAACGAATATAATTCCGCCGGAAATTAAGGCGATTGACATCAGGAACATGGCGATGGAGCCTTGAACGGATTTAGTATCCTGCCAGACTACGTACTTGTCGGGAGTATGGACAGATTCGCCTACAACAGTTGCCACTGTATCAGCGAAGGTCAGCAACAGGAGTGCTACGACCAGTGCTGTAGGATCATCCCACCATCCGAGTACCAGAATAAGGTAGGCGACAGGGAAATAGACTGTGCCGAAGGATTTGCGCCGCGTGGCGTGCATGGCGGCGAAGCGGTCCATCTTGAGTGCGGCACCATTGATGAGGATAAAGATAATCGCCAGAATAATGGGTTGGGTATTGGATTGAAAAAGGAACAGGCTGAAGAGGAGACAGACGCCCACGAGAATATGAACGAATTTTCGGCTCGACTCTGTGGTCCAGCGGAGACGGGAACGCAAGATTTCGCTGAGGGCAATCAGGATGAGAATCATCCCGAAAAAAGCAGCAAAAGTCACCCATTCGTTCTGAAACAGTTGGAGCCGCGGCAACATGGGAGAGAATGTAACCGATTCAATTTTATTCCAAAAGCAGAATCGTCTTTTTCCGCTCATTTTTTCCTGTTATTTTGAGTTAATGGATTTAGCATATATAATTCTTCTTATCATCGGCATCGCCTTGGGTGGAGTTGCTGTTTACTATATTGTTAGCCGCCAAAGGGAAGATGCATCAGCCAGCACTGAAAGCATGAAAGATGCATTCGCTTCTCTTTCTGCAGAAGCTCTCAGGCAAAGTACGGATCAATTCCTGAAGCTTGCCAACGAAACGCTCAAAGGTCAAATGGAAAAAGGAGCCGGCACGCTGGAGGAGAAGAAGAAGCTCATTGACGCTACCCTGAAAGAGATGAAAACTCAATTGAAGGGTTTGACTACTCAAACCACCGAACTGAAAGGGCAGATGGAGTCGTCTCAAAAGGGGATTACCGAGCTTTCTGATACAACCTTAAAACTACGTCAAATTCTATCCAGCTCCCAGGCACGAGGCCAATGGGGCGAACGGATGGTGGAAGATATTCTCAGCTATCTGGGCTTAAAAGAAGGGATCAATTACGAGACTCAATCAGGCAGCAAGGAAGGGAAACCCGATTTTACATTCCTGCTTCCTCACGGGAAACGGGTGAATATGGATGTGAAATTTCCATGGGATCACTACGCGGCTCTTTTTTCGGCGGAAGACGAGCAAGTCCAGATCGCTGAGCGGAAAGCGTTCCTGAAAGATGTGAAAGGTCATGTAAAGGAGTTGACCAAACGAGATTATATCGATACTGCAGACGATACGCTCGATTTTGTGCTCATGTTTATTCCCAATGAAGGGATTTACGCTTTCCTGAATAAACCCAAGAAGGGTGAGGAAAACCTGGTGGAATTCGCCATGAATAATCAAGTACTACTCTGTTCTCCAATTACACTTTTTGCCGTATTGGCCATGGTGCGCCAGTCAGTGCAGAGCTTTTATGTGGAATCGCAAGCTATGGAAATTCAGAAGCTGGTGCACGATTTCACCGAGCAGTGGCAGAAGTTTTCCGGGAAGGTCGATGCCTTGGGTAAATCGCTGAATACTGTGCAAAAACACTATGATGATCTTGCGGAAACTCGAACAAGACAGCTCAAAAAACCAGTTGACAAGATCAATGAAATAAGTCTTGGGTCGGGAGCTACTAAGCTGTTGACAGAAGAGAATGATGAAGAAGGGAAAGATTGATAATTTTCTATTTATAATTGACGATTGTGTTATTCGAACTAACCTATCCCGATAAAGCCGCTCCCGAACAAGTCCTTGAAGAGACGCCACGGGCTTCGCTGCATAAGGTTTCGAGCTTTGGCGAATCAGCGTGGCAAAACCGGATTATTTTTGGCGACAACCTTTCCGTTCTTCGAACGCTCATAGATGAGAAAGAACAAGGTGCGTTGAAAAACGACGACGGTTCTTCCGGTGTCCGGCTGGTTTACATTGATCCCCCTTTCGGTACCGGAGACGCCTACGGTCGGAATCACACCAAAGCTTATTCCGCCAAGCGGACCGGCGCTGATTATCTGGAATGGCTCCGGCGACGAGTAATTCTGCTTCGCGAGCTTCTCTCAGATGACGGCAGTTTCTACATGCGGACAGATTACCATTTTGGTCACCACATGCGGATTCTGATGGACGAGATTTTCGGCTCTAAAGGCTTCCGGAATGAGATTATCATCAACCGGACGAAAAAAGTATTTGATGGCATCAGCCGCTTCAACACCGCGACGGATACGCTGTTTTTCTTTACGAAAAGTGGTGATTATGTTTTCCACGGTGCCCAAAAACCCCG
>JYMV01034487.1_pt1 | contig 11326 bp, 8 predicted proteins | sample 338911 | NCBI WGS metagenome assembly JYMV01 (sample SAMN03354496, study PRJNA234377) | hydrothermal vent metagenome | biome: Deep sea; feature: Hydrothermal plumes at the Eastern Lau Spreading Center, Western Pacific Ocean; material: Seawater | place: Tonga | collected 2009 | depth 2000 m m
GGGGTTTTGTTTTTCCTCTAGTTCGGCAACCCCTGCGACCGCGGCTTCGGCAAAGGTTTCAAACGCCCACACTATAAAGGTGGTGAGCGCCGCACCCCAGAAGACCGCTTCCATTAGGGTTTTCAGGTCGGCAAAGGTCGGCAGGGTGTTCACCGCCAAGGCGAAGAGCAACACTATCACAAACCCGAAGTAGTAGGTGTAGCGGTAAGGTTCGAGCGCCGCCATAACGAGCGCCAGCGCCACCGAAAGGGGGAGTTGCTTCAATTCCTCTTCACTCTTTCCGCTCTTTTGGGCTACCTTTTGGAGGTCTTTAACCTCTCCCCTCTCCCTAAAGGCGTCGGCGACCGCCATCACGAGGGTGTAAGCCGACAGCAACCTGAAGGCGAACATGCCGAACGCCAGAGAGGCGAGCAGTATGAGACCCACCTCGGGTGAGATTATGGAAACCCCCACCCACAGGAGGACGGCTACAACCAGAAATCCCGCCAAAAGGAGGGTAAACCAGAAGCTCATTTTTCCTCACCTCCTTTGGTGGCTTGTTCTTTTTTAGCCTCTTCGGCGGCTTTCCTCATAACCTCTGCGGGGTTTTGGGAAACCGGCTTTCCGACGGTTAACCTATAGGTGGTGGTGTAGATTTGGGGTATATAGGGGTAGTGGTAGACGAGTGTTCCGCTTATGATGTCTCCGATTTGAACCTTACCCCTGCTGGACTCTTTGAGGTTGATAACCAACCTCGCGATGGTTCCGCCGTCGACCTTCACGTTCGCCGGTAGGTTTGCAATGGCGTATCCGTTGCCGCTTTTGGGTTTGAATACCAGTCCGGTGGTCTCGATAAAGATGGGCAATCCGCCGGGATTGAATACGTCCATAACGAGGGCGTTTTTATCGGCGTCGTATTTGGCACCCACCACTATCGGCGCACCGGGCAGGCTTTTAACCGTCTGCACCGCCGAGGTGTAGGTGATAAATCCGCCGATACCCATTCCGAGCAGCACGCCGACGATTGTCACCAAAACGGCGACCGTCAGGGTTTTTCTCATCTCCCTACCTCCGTAAGTTTTTAATAGGCATTAAAAACTTTATATGGAAGGACTAAATATTTATGACAATAAGTGGCTAAAAAATTTGATACGACGTCGGGTCTTAAACTAATTAACCCTTAAAATGGCGGAGAAGGTTAAAACCGTTAGGGGTTTCAGAGACCTCATAGGGGAAGAGGCGAGGAAATACCGCTACGTGGTCGATACCGCCAGGGGTATCCTCGAGAGGAATAACTTCGAGGAGATAATCCTCCCGACGGTGGAGTATACGAAGCTCTTCGCCCGCTCGATTGGAGAGGCTACCGACATAGTGGAAAAGGAGATGTTCACCTTCCAGGACAAGGGTGGAAGGGATATAGCCCTCCGTCCCGAGGGAACGGCGGGGGTGGTGCGCGCCTACATAGAGAACAAGCTTTACGCCGACGGGACTTATAAAAAGCTCTACTACGAGGGGTCTATGTTTAGACACGAGAGACCCCAAAAGGGTAGGTATAGGGAGTTTCACCAGATAGGGGCGGAGGTTTTGGGAACTTCGAACCCCTTGGCGGACGCCGAAATAATCAAAATAGCGGACGATATCCTCAAAGCCCTGAAGGTGGACGCCACAATAGAGATAAACTCCCTCGGGTGTAAAAAGTGCCGTCCCAAATACAGGGAAGCCCTTTTAAATTACCTAAAAGAACATGAAGAGGAACTGTGCGAAGACTGTAGGAGGAGGCTTGAGAGAAACCCCCTAAGAATCTTGGACTGCAAGGTGGAGGGTTGTCGGCTTATAGCGAAAAACGCCCCCAAAATTACCGATTACCTCTGCGAGGAGTGCAAAACCCACCACGAAAAGGTGAAGGAATATCTGAAAGCCCTCGGTGTGGAGTTCGTCGAAAATCCCTACCTCGTTAGGGGACTGGATTACTACAGCAAAACCGTTTTCGAATGCGTATCCGAAGAGCTCGGAAAAACCGTTATAGCGGGGGGTAGATACGACTACCTGGTGGAGGAGCTGGGGGGACCCCCCACGCCCGCCCTCGGTTTTGCCGCCGGTGTGGAGAGGCTTATGCTCCTGGTAAAGGAGCTTCCCAAGCGTCCGCCGCTGGTATTGGTTATCCCCTTCGGGGGCGACCGGGAAAGGGAGGAGGCTTTAAAGCTAGCCCACCGCCTGCGCGAGGAGGGTATAAGGACGGAACTCTCCTACAGGGAGGGCAAGATTAGAAAGCAGTTCGAGTTCGCCAACAAGATAGGGGCGGACTACGCCATAGTGGTGGGAGAAAACGAACTCAAAGAGGGACTCTTTCCCCTCAAAAACCTCCACACGAGGGAGGAGATAAGGCTCCCCCTGGAGGAGATAGTAAAAATTTTGAAAACCCAAAGCGGGTGATTTTCCCTTTTCCCCCTCGGCGATTTATTTTTTTGAACGGTTAATGTTTACATTCTTGTAAACCCAACCGCCCTTAAGGGTGTTTTCAAAAAGGTTTCCACTTTTGAAAATTCATCCTTATGACGCAGAGCACAATTGTTCCGGTCGACAACCTCTGGATTTTGGTCGCCACGGCGTTGGTCTTCGTCATGGGCTTTACCGGGCTCGCCGTCTTTTACGGCGGACTGACCCGAACCCGCAGCATGCTCAACACCATTTTCATGGTGATGGGCTCATTCGCCCTGGCGGGCATCCTCTGGATAGCCTACGGCTATTCGCTCGCCTTCGAAGGCGATATCGGCGGGATTATCGGAACCCTGAAGCAGGTCTTCCTAATGGGTTACTCGCCGAGCAGTCCCTCCGATGTGGCAAACAACCTATACGCCTACCTCTTCGCCTTCTATCAGATGACCTTCGCCGCCATAACGGTGGGACTAATCGCCGGTGCGTGGATTGAGAGGATAAAGTTTTCCGCCTGGATGCTCTTCGGGGCGCTCTGGCTTACCTTCGTCTACGTGCCGGTAGCCCACTGGATATGGGGCGGCGGTTTCCTCTCCAAGTTGGGGGTTCACGACTTTGCGGGCGGTCTGGTGGTTCACGCGACCTCGGGTATAACCGCCCTCGTCGGAGCTTACGTCCTCGGAAAGAGGAAAGAGGCTATTCTCCAGCCGGCTAGCCTCCCCTTGGTTGCGGTCGGAACCGGTCTTCTCGCCTTCGGTTGGTTCGGTTTCAACGGCGGTTCGGCGCTCGCGCTCAACGCCCAGGCGGTAAACGCGGCATTCGTCAGCGTTATAGCCGCCTTCGTCGCGGCACTGGTTTGGGCTGCCCTCGAGTGGATTAAATTCGGAAAACCCACCACCTTGGGTTTCATGACCGGTATTATCGCCGGATTTGCCACCATTACCCCCGCCGCCGGTTTTGTGGACATACTGGGCGGGTTCCTGATAGGCATTCTCGCGGGGATAATTTGCTTCCTCGCGGTGGTTTGGGCTAAGGCTAAATTCGGCTACGACGACGCTTTGGACGTTTTCGGCGTCCACGGCGTTGGCGGTATAACCGGAACCCTCGCCATAGCCCTCTTCGCCTCCAAGGCTGTCGGCGACGCCAACGGTCTCTTTTACGGCGGCGTTTCCCTGATAGTTCCCCAAATAGTGGGAACGGTTGTTGTTATCGTCTACACCGCCGTTGTCAGCTGGATACTGCTTAAGGTCGTCGGCGCAATCTTCGGCGGCTTGCGCGTTCCCGAAGAGGTCGAAATCGAAGGTCTCGACAAAAACCTCCACGGGGAAAAGGCTTACGCCGACCGTTAAAGGTTTTCCCTTTTTCCTTAACCTATTTTGTTTTTATGGAATACCTAACCCTTTTTGCGCTCTTCGTTTTGGGTCTAGCCGTTGGGAGTTTTTTAAACGTCCTCATCTACCGCTTTTCGGAAAGGGAGAACCTCAAAGGTATCCTCAAGGGGAGGTCTTACTGCCCCAACTGCAAAACCCCCATTAAGTGGTACGACAACATACCCCTTATCTCCTACCTGGTTTTGAAGGGCAGGTGCCGCCACTGCGGGTGGAAGATACCCCTCCGCTACCCCTTGGTGGAACTCCTCGGAGGAATAACACCGGTGGTGGTCTACCTGTTATACTCCGACCAAGGTTGGTTGACAGTCTTCTCCTATACCCTGATGGTTTACATACTCCTCGTCATTTCCCTCATCGACTGGAAAACCTTCGAGGTTCCCGACACCCTCAGCCTCGGGGGGCTGGTTGTGGGCTTGGCGCTCTCATTCTTCCGCCCCGACATAACCCCAACCGAAAGCTTTATAGCCGCGCTGATAGGGGCGGGCGTCGTGGTTCTGCTGATACTGCTCTACTACTTCCTAAAGGGAATTGTTCCCCTCGGGCTGGGTGATGCGAAGGTCTTGGCTATGATTGGGGCTTTTGAGGGCTATGTCGGCGTTTACTGCTCCCTCTTTTTGGGTGCTATATTCGCGCTTCTCTTCTTCCTCCCGCAGGTGGTCAGAAACCGCTCCCTCCAGTTTGCCGTCCCCTTCGTTCCCTTTCTCGCCCTCGGCGCGGTGGTGGGTCTGGTTTGCAAAAAGCTGGGTCTTTTAAACTTCCTCTACGGGGGGGCTTAAAATCCCCTCCCTTATGAGGGTTGCCGTTATAGATATAGGAACCTACTCCACCCGGATAACGATAGCGGAGATTAAGGGGAATACCTTCGAGATACTCTACGAGGAGGGGCATATAACCGCCCTCGGGAGGGGGGTAAAGCAGACCAAACTCCTTTCGGAGGAGGCTATTAAAGAAACCCTCGAGGTTCTAAAGAGATACAAAAAACTCTGCGAGGAATACAAGGTTGAAAAGTGCCTCGCACTGGGAACGGAAGCCTTGAGGGTAGCCCAAAATAGGGACAGGTTTTTAAGCGAAGTCCAAAAGCTGGGAATAGAAATCCGTGTAATCCCCCCGGAGGAGGAGGGGAGATACGCCTATCTGGGCGCCTACTACGCCGTCCACCCCGAGGGCAAGGTTTGCGTCGTAGACCAGGGGGGAGGCTCCACCGAATACATCTTCGGTGAGGGAGAGGAGCCGAAAGAGGTCGTATCGCTCCCCTTCGGGATTGTAAACCTCACCGAAACCTTTTTAAAACACGACCCGCCTACGGCGGAGGAATTGAAAAAATTAATAGAATTCCTCGACGGGGAAATTTCGAAGGTCGCAAGACCGGTCGACACCCTCGTAGGTCTGGGAGGAACCATAACCACGATAGCCGCCCTCGAATACGGGATATACCCCTACGACCCGAAAGAGGTAAACGGAAAGGTTTTAACCAAAGAGCGAGTCAAATACTGGTTTGAAAAGCTCTCCTCCATGAGCGTGGAAGAGAGGAGGAAAATCCCCCAAATAGAGGACAGAAGGGCGGAGGCGATTGTCGCCGGCGCGGCGATATTCTGGCGGACGCTGGAGCTCTTCCAAAAGGAGGAAATAGTCGTCAGCGACTGGGCGGTCAAGCACGGGGCGATAATAGCCAATTTCCTCCTAAAGGAGAAACAAAACAAACCCCAATAGGGGTTTTTTCCTCCCTTCGCACCTTTTGGGGGACAGGGGAAGGGGCAACACCTTTGCGGGAATAAAATTGAGACCTTATGACCTATAAGGTTATCATCACCGACCCCATAGCCGAAGAGGGGATTAAGATACTCCAAAACGACCCCGAAGTGGAAGTAGATTACAGACCGGAAATACCCTTCGAGGAACTCCTCGAGATTATAGAACCCTACCACGCGATTATTACCCGAAGCCGCACCCCCGTAAACAAGGAACTTTTGGAGCGAGCCAAAAACCTGAAGGTTGTCGGAAGGGCTGGTGTGGGCGTCGACAACGTGGACTTGGAGGAGTGCTCCAAGAGGGGCATACTGGTCGTCAACACACCCGGCGCCAACACCATAGGGGCGACCGAACTCACCATGATGCACATGCTCACCATCATGAGGAACGGACACAAAGCCCACCAATCGGTCGCCCAGGGCAAATGGGAGCGCAAAAAGTTTATGGGCGAAGAGCTCTTCGGCAAGAAGCTCGGAATTATAGGTTTGGGAAATATAGGCTCCCAGATAGCCATAAGGACTAAAGCCTTCGGTATGGAGGTCTACGCCTACGACCCCTATATCCCCCCCGAAAAGGCGGAACGCCTCGGCGTTAAGCTGGTCGACAACCTCGACGATATGCTAAAGGAGATTGACGTTCTGACCATACACGCCCCCCTCACAGAGGAAACCCTCAACATGATATCCAAGAGGGAATTGGAACTCATGAAGGATGGGGTTTACATAGTAAACTGCGCGAGGGGGGGAATAATAAATCAGGACGACCTCGTGGAGGTTGCCAAAACCGGAAAGATTAAGGGGATAGCCCTCGACGTGTTCAAACCGGAACCCCCGCCCAAGGAGTTTATAGACGCACTTCTACAACTTTGGGAGGAGGGTAAGATAAACCTCTCGCTGTCGCCCCACATCGGCGCAAACACGAGGGAGTCGCAGACCAACGTCGCCGTTATGGTAGCCCAGCAGGTGTTAAAGGCGCTCAAGGGCGAGACCCCCGAGCACGTCGTCAACGCACCCTTCCCCGACCTCTCGGCGCTGGGGCTTATAAAGCCGGTTCTCGACCTCGCCGAAAAGATGGGGCGCTTTATCGTTCAGTGGGCGGGCGTCCACCCGAGGGAGGTCAAAGTAGAGGTCTACGGCGATATAGCCGAACACGTAAAGCCGATTACCGCCGCGGTTCTAAGCGGTATCCTGAAAGAGACCGTCGACTACCCGGTCAACATACTGAACGCGCCCTTCATAGCCCGCGAAAAGGGCATAAAGGTGGAGGAGGTCGCCAGCGAGGACAGCCCCGACTTCAAACACCTCGTTAAGGTGACCGTCTACACCGACCAGGGCAAGCGGAGCGTCGCCGGTAGCGTTCTCGAGGGATACCTGCCGCGCTTCGTTCAGATAGACAGCTTTAAGGTCTACGTCGAACCGGAGGGTGTTCTGCTCGTCTTCGAAAACCGCGATATTCCCGGCGTCATCGGCAAGATAGGCAATATCCTCGGCAAGTTCAACATAAACATAGCCGGCTTTAAACTCGGTAGGGAAAAGAGGGGCGGAAGGGCTATAGGGGTTCTAAACCTCGACGAACCCGCACCGGAAGAGGCTCTCGAGCTCCTCCGTCAGATACCCGAAATTATCAGCCTCAAGCAGATAAAGCTCTAACCCCTTTGGGGTTTCCCCCTTTCATCAATCCCTCACGAGGCATTTCAAAAATTCAAACCTCTCCGCCAAGGGGTGGGTTATCAGTTTCTCCCTCAACCCCTGGAGGGCGTTTTCGAGCTCGTCATTCCTAATTCCGTGCTTTAGGGTGTAGTGGGCTTCGTAATACGCCGATAGGAGGTCGGCAAACTTTATCAGAGTCCCCCAGATGGGATAACCGTCATCCTCACCCAAAAAGGAGAGGTCTCCACCCTCCACCAAATGGAGTTTTCCACTTTTGAAAACCCTATCGGCGAATTCGTCTATATCCAAAGACCTATCGGGGGGAACGAGCGCCAAAAATACCCTTATCTCGTCGGCTATATATCCCGGGAGGAGACTGAGAACCTCGTTTTCCAATCCCTCGACCTCGATTTTCCTAATCTCCTCCCTCCCGAGGATATCTTTTAGGTTGGAGATGATGTCCCTCGTGATTATCTCGGGCAGGTCGTGGAAGAGGGCGGCGAAGAAGGTCGAATAATAAGCCCTATCGGAAATAGGAATCCCCGCTTCGCGGGCTATAAATCTCATCAGGAGATAAACGAGCGTCGCCACGAAGAAGAGGTGCCCCATCACCGAGGTTTGGGGTATCCTCTCGACCGAAATCCACCTCTTTTGAAAGCGGAGCTGTCCGCAGAGGTTTATAAAGCTGTAGAGTTTGCGCCTTAGTAGAAACCTCTGAATACCGATGAGGTGGTGAAAATCCTCGAGGGTGTTTTCCAACTCCTCCTTTACGCGGTCGGCGTTCGGCATAGCCCTCGCGAGGGGATAGATGAACTGAAACTCCCAATAGGTGGGTATGAAGTGGGAAGCCCTTATAATATGCTTTTCGAAACTCAAAAAACTATCGTCGGAAAAGTATTTTTTAAAGTCCTCCCAAAGTCGGTCGTCGAAGTTTTTTAAATACCTTTCGTAGGTCTTGAAGAGGTGTTCGTTCAATTTCCCCCTTTTGGTCTTTAGGAGCTTGTGAAACAAACGGGGTTTCAAATCGGTAAAGACCGACCTCTGGAGGGCTTCGAATATTAGACCCTCAATAAGTCCGTTCCAATTTACAGATTTCCCCCTTTCGGTCTCCTCTATCTTCGCAAAGAGGTAGGCTACTATCGCCTTGTGACCCTGCTTGTCGAGCTCGGTGATGTTGAAGGGTCTCGGGTGGTCGTTCCAGCGCTGTATTACCGCCAACCGAAACAGGTCGTCTATATACCTCTCCAAAAAGGGGATTTGCATAAGGGAAAACTTTAAGGGGAGGGAAAATCAGGCGTTCATCGCCTTTAGGAAATCTTTGTTGGTTTTGAACTTGCGAAGTTTGTCGAGGAGGAACTCCATAGCCTCGACGGCGTCCATAGTGGAGAGGAACTTCCGGAGAACCCATATCTTTTGGAGCTCCCAGGGTTCGAGGAGCAGTTCCTCCTTACGGGTTCCCGACTTTTCGATGTTAATGGCGGGGAAGACCCTCCTCTCGTAAAGCCTGCGGTCGAGGTGTATTTCCATATTACCGGTTCCCTTAAACTCCTCGTAAATTACGTCGTCCATCCTCGAACCGGTCTCTATAAGGGCGGTCGCCAGGATGGTGAGGCTTCCGCCGCCCTCGATATTACGCGCCGCACCGAAGAACTTTTTGGGGCGCAGGAAGGCGTTTGCCTCTATACCACCCGAAAGCACCCTTCCGCTGGGCGGGGTTACCGCGTTGGACGCCCTGGTTAGACGCGTAAGCGAGTCGAGGAGTATAACCACATCCTTGCCCATTTCCACCATACGCTTAGCCCGTTCTATCATCAGTTCCGCCACGTGCATGTGCTTTTCGGGCGGCTCGTCGAAGGTGGAGGCTATAACCTCCGCCCCCTCACCGACGATGCGCTTCATTTCGGTAACCTCTTCGGGACGCTCGTCGATAAGGAGTATCATCAGGTGAACTTCCGGGTGGTTGCGTATTATCGCGGTCGCTATCTTTTGGAGTAGGGTGGTTTTACCCGCCTTCGGCGGAGCCACTATGAGACCCCTCTGCCCCTTACCTATGGGGGCTATGAGGCTTACCACCCTCGTGGAGAGCTCCGAAGGGTCGTATTCGAGGTTAAACCTCTCGGTGGGGTGGTAGGGGGTGAGCTTCTCAAAGAGGGGACGCTTTTTCGCCTCGTAGGGGGGAATGCCGTTAACCGCCTCAACCCTTATGAGGGCTTGGTATTTCTCCCCCTCCCTCGGCGGACGGGCGAAACCTATAATCTCGTCACCGACTCTGAGCCCCAACTTTTTAATCAGGTTGGGCGGCACGTAGGTATCCTGCGGAGAGGGTGCGAAGTTGTTCTCCGCGTAGCGCAAAAATCCGTAACCCTCGGGGCGTATGTCGAGGACACCCTCCACGAAGCGGAGACCGTGCCTTTCCGCCTCCTTTTCGAGTATCTTCTTGATGAGTTCCGACTTTTTGAGGCTTTTTACCTTCGAAAGACCGAGCTCCTTCCCTATCCTCTGCAGTTCGGAGAGGGTCTTCTCTATCAGTTGCGGATAGGTGTATTCCAACTGAAGGGTGGGTTTTTTCTTTTCCTCACCTTCGGAAGGATTTTCCCCCTTTTCACCCCCTTCGGTAGTAGCCTCCTTTTTCTCCTCTTGGGGATTGTTTTGATTTTCCTCCCTTTTGGGGTCGGTATTTTCCCCAACCCCTTCGTTGGTTTCTTTTATCTCCTCTACTTCCTTGGTTTCCTTGATTTCTTCCGCCATCGGATTACCTCCGTCGGTTGTTTAACTACTTGCCGATGCAAAAAGTGGAAAAGATTTGACCGAGGACGTCTTCGGTTGTTACCTCCCCTACAATCTCGCCCAAGGCGTCGGAAGCCTCCCTGAGGTCGAGCATCAAAATTTCCGGGGAATAGAATTCCCCCTCCTCGAGGTAGCGGAGGGCATTCTCCAGGGCGGCTTTAGCCCTCTTTAAAAGCTCCTCGTGTCGAACCGAAATATAGATATTTCCGCCCTCTCCCGCCTGGACGCCCACCGCCTTAAGTATCTCCTCCCTAAGTTTCTCTATACCTTCCCCGCTCTTTGCGGAGACCTCGACAATGGGAACCCCCTTGAGGGGGAAGTCGGATAAATCTATAACCTTTCCGAGGTCTATCTTGTTCAAGACCAAAATAGTCGGCTTTCCGCTTTGGGCTACGAGTTTGGCGAGCTCCACCTCCTCGGGTGTGGGCTTGGGCTGGGAGGCGTCCAAAACGAAGAGAATGAGGTCCGCCTCGCGGAGCTTTTGAAGGGAGCGCTCAACCCCTATCCTCTCGACGGTATCGGTAGCCTCCCTTATACCGGCGGTGTCTATGAGCCTGACGGGAATACCGCCTATGTTTACCACCTCTTCGAGGTAATCGCGGGTCGTTCCCGCTATTTCGGTTACTATCGCCCTATCCTCACCCAGGAGTCGGTTAAAGAGGGATGATTTACCCACGTTTGGTCTGCCGACGATAGCCAGCTTTATGCCACCCCTTATAGCCTTTCCCGTTTTCGCCGTCTCCAACAGGCGGTTAACCCTCTCCAAAATCCCCTTGAGGCGTCGGATTAACTCCTCCCTCTCTATGGTGGGGATATCCTCCTCCTCGAACTCTATGGAGCTTTCGACCAGGGCGTGGAGCATTAAGAGTTCTTCCCTTAGGGGTTTTATCTCCTTCGAGAGTGCGCCCCTAAGTTGGTTGAGCGCGAGCCTCCTCGCGAGGTCGGTTTTAGCCGATATGAGTTCCGCAACAGCCTCCGCCTGCGTTAGGTCGAGCTTTCCGTTCAAAAACGCCCTTTTGGTAAACTCACCCGGTTCGGCGAGCCTAGCCCCCTCCTCCAGGAGCCTTTGCAAAACCTCGCGGAGTATTAGGGGGTTTCCGTGGAGGTTGAACTCGACCATATCCTCGCCGGTATAGGAGTGGGGGGCTTTGTAGTATATGGCGACCGCCTCGTCAATCGGCTCGCCGTTTTTATCCAAAACCCAACCGTAGTGGGCGTAGCGCGGTTTTATCTTCCCCGAAGGGGTTTTGAAGACCTTTTTTAGGATATCGAGGGCTTTGGGACCGCTGAGCCTAACTATTCCTATGGCGCTCTCCCCGTAAGGGGTGGCTATCGCCG
>JYMV01034868.1_pt1 | contig 11325 bp, 9 predicted proteins | sample 338911 | NCBI WGS metagenome assembly JYMV01 (sample SAMN03354496, study PRJNA234377) | hydrothermal vent metagenome | biome: Deep sea; feature: Hydrothermal plumes at the Eastern Lau Spreading Center, Western Pacific Ocean; material: Seawater | place: Tonga | collected 2009 | depth 2000 m m
GGTCTATTCACTACTTCTATGCAAAAAATTTGTGGGTTTTGAACGGACAAGCACCCACAGCACTAAGATATATTGACTGGCTGCTAACTTTTCCTCTTACGATACTGACTTTTTATGTGATGCTTAGGTCAGTTACCGATGTTAAGCGAGGAATGTTCTGGCGTTTACTTGTTGGAACTCTTATTTGGGTCATAGCACAGCTATTAGGAGCTTATGGATACATGAGTGTTACACTTGGTTTCCTAGTAGGTATAGTTGGTTGGCTTTATATTATTGGTGAACTTTATATGGGTGATGCAGGAACAAAAAATGCTTCTTGCAACAATGAAAGCGTTCAAATGGCATTTTTTGCTAACAGACTAATAATAACAATAGGTTTTTCGATTTATCATATTGGATACTTTATTGAACACTTAGCTGGAGGAGCAAACATTAACAGTTTAAACATAATTTACAACTTAGCCGATATACTAAACAAAATTATCTTTGGAATGATAATTTATAGTGCGGCTTTACAAGATACTAGGAAGGAAGCTTAAATTAAGGAGGGATAATTTATGACTAGAGGAGCAGATATAATAGCAGCGATAATTCTACTTGCACTTGCTATAGCAATTATAGTTTATTTATTGCATTGGTTATACAGAAGATCATCAAAAGAGGTTTCATTTGTACGTACAGGAATGCTAGGCGAGAAGGTTGTTATATCAGGCGGCGCCTTCGTCTTACCTATTATTCACAACATTACACAAGTGGGAATGCGTACATTAAGCATTAATATAAAAAGAGCTGGTGATAAATCTCTTATTACAAAAGATCGAATGAGAGCAGAACTAATTACAGAATTTTTTACAAAAGTACCACCAGAACAAAGAGCTGTTGCAACTGCAGCACAAACTTTAGGTAATAGAACTCTTGATCCCGAACATTTAAAAGAAGTAGTTGCAGGTCGTTTTGCAGATGCATTAGGTGAAGTTGCTGCAAAAATGACACTTGATGAAATACAGGAAAATCGTGGACAATTTGTAAAAGAAGTTACAAAAATTGCAAATGAATCAATAGGTCATACAGGTCTAGCCTTAGAAACAGTTTCTATAATTTCTTTGGACCAAGCTCCAATTGAAATGTTTAACCCAGCAAACACTTTTGACTCGCAAGGTTTGACTCAATTAACTGAGCAAATAGAGTCAAGAAAGAAAAAAAGAAACGATATTACTCAAGATACAAAAATTTCAATTGAAAGCAAAAATCTAGAAACAGTCCAAAAAGAATTGGAAATTAAGAAAAATGAAGAGTTTTCCAAATATCAGCAGGAAAGAGAAATTGCTATTCAAAAATCTAAAGAAAGAACAGAAACTGTAAAACAAAGGGCAGAAAAAGAACGTGAAGCTGAAGAAGCTGAGATAAGCAGTCAAGAACAAATTGAAGTAGCTAAAATATCTCAAAATCAAGTTATTGAAGTTGAAAAAAAATTAACCGAAACAAGATTAATTGAAGAAATTGAAAAACGTCGAAAAGAACAAAACGAATTAGAAAAAAATGCAGCATATGAAATAAGACAAAAAGATCTTGAGACAGAAGTTAAGATTTTAAACTTGGATAAAGAAAGTGAGTATGCACGTTTAGAGAAACAAAGGTTTGTTGATATAAAACGTGCTCAAGAAAAAGCTTCTATAATTAAAGAACAATCTGAAAGACAAAAAGATGCTGAGGAAGCGCAAATAATTTCTGAACAAGGAATTAAAAACGCTAAAATTGCTCAACAAAGAAATATAGATTCTCACAGAATTGAGACAGAAAGAGAAGTAAGACTCCTTGATATAGATAAAGCGAAGAGATTAAGTATAGAAGAACATCAAAAAAATCTTGAAGTTTTAAATAAATCAAAACAAGTTTTGAAATCTAAAGCTGAAGAAGAAAGAACAAGGGAAAAAGCAATAGAAGCTGAAGAAAAAGCTAACTCAGCTAAATATGTTGAAAAAGCACAAGGTATTAAGAAAGTTGATGTTATCACTGCTGCTTCAAAAGCCGAGCAGGATAAATTTGAAACTATGGCAGCGAAACTAAGATATGAGATAGATGCTGCTGGTAAGGAAGCATTAAATGCTGCTGAGAATTTAAGAAGTGATGCAAGCAGAAGAAGTGCTTTAAGATTAAAACTTGCTGAAAAAATTGAAGGAATCATTAGAGAAAGTGTTAAACCGATGGCGAACATTGGAGATATTAAAATTGTCGATGTTAACGGTTTACCTGGCTTTAGTGGAACTTCTGGTTCAGGAAGCAGTGGTGAAGCAGTAACTGCAGGAGGATCTGGAAGAAGTGGCAATTTAGCAGATAACGTAGTTAGTTCTGCATTACGTTATAGGGCACACCAACCATTTCTAGATAGTTTGCTTAAAGAGATTGGAATGGCTCCAGGCGAAATAAGCAATATCAGAAATATTCTTGGTGATTATGAAAATCCTAAAAAAGATTATCATATGAACTTTGATAACGATCCAACTAAAGGAACCAAAAGTTCTAAGTAACGAAAGTAAAATATTATGAGTAGTGAGTTAGATAATTGGGCAAAGAAATACGAAGACCTTACAAATAGTGATGAAACTATTGGAGCAATGGCGAAATATTACTCATGCTCTTTTATGTTTGATATGGAAAAAGCTAAAGTCATTATCGAAATGCACGATGGAAAGGTTAAGAATATTAATACCAATCCAGGACCTTTAGATGCATACGATTTTGCTCTTCGAGCTTCAGCAAATACCTGGAAAGAATTTAGTCAACCCATGCCAAAGCCTATGTATCATGGAATATGGGCAGCAAGTTTTAGAAAAGATCTAAAAATTGAAGGTAATCACTTAGTATTAATGAAAAACTTAAGAAATTTTACAGTTCAATTTGAACTATTAAGAAAATCAGGAGTACCTGTTTAAGATGAAGTTTTTTCAATTAGAAGGAGTAAAAAAATGGTAAAACATCATAGTGTAGTAGGTCGTTATGTTACGATTGAAGTAGATGATTGTGAATATAAAGTTTTTTATCTTCAAAATGGAAAAGGAATACCGTTAATTTGTCAACACACAGCAGGTTGTCATAATCATCAATGGAGAGGACTTCTTGAAGACGAAGAAATTATAAAAAATTATAATGTAATAGCTTATGATCTTCCAAGGCATGGTAAGTCAGACCCTCCTCATAATAAAGAATTTTGGAAAGAAGAATACAAATTAACTGCTGAACATTATTGTAATTTTATAATTAAGTTATGTGAAGCCCTTGATTTAAAAAACCCGATATTTATGGGATCTTCTTTTGGAGGAAACGTGGCGTTGCAACTTGCATTGCATCACCCAAATAAATTTAGAGCAGTGATTCCCGTAGAAGCTGCTGATCACGCTCCTGGATTTTATTTAGATTGGTGGAGACATCCCCACGCTAATGCAGCTCAAGTTTGTGCAAGTGGAACATGGGATCTTATGGCACCACAATCTCCAGAAAAAGATAGATGGTTAACTTGGCATTATTATACTCAAGGATCAGAGGCATTTAAGGGGGATTTATATTTTTATTCAGTGGATCATGATTTAAGAAAAGAATTAAAAAATATTGATGGACATAAATGTCCCGTTGTTATGTTAACAGGAACTTATGATTATTTAACACCCCCTGAAGCTACAGAAAATACAGCAAGACAAATAAAAGGTGGAGTTTATATTGAAATGCCAGATATAGGGCATTTTCCCATGAGCGAAAATCATGAAGTGTTCAGAGTTTATTTAATAGAAGCTTTAAAAATTATTAATGAAAGAACAAATAAGTAATTTATAAATTTTTTAAAAGGAAAAATAAATGGTTAAAGAAAAAACAGGTGTACAGTTAAACCAAGGACATACAAGTACGGATGATTTTATTACTAGAAAGTACGTTTTACCTTTATTAAAAGATGAAAAAACTAGAAATAGATTAATCGAAGAACATAGAGCATGCCCAGTTGGTAGAGCTCCTCATAAAGGCCAACCAATGGTAGAGCATAGTAAAGATTTAAGAACAGTTTTAGATAAACTAAGAAGACAACCAATGGCAGGCAAATTACTTACAGTATGTAAGAGACCATTTGAAGATTATAGAATTGGAATTGCTAGTGGCGTAAGAGGGCAACCGGTTGAAATTTTAGAAGAATCTTTTTCATCTGAAGAAGCTTGTGAGCATGCTATTTTTTTAAAAAGAATTGTAGCACTTTTAGAAAAGTATGCAGAATGATGAATATTGTTGAGAGGTTTATATGTTAAGAATTACAGGTTATAGTGACAAGTACCAAGCCTTTCCAGGTGAAAAAGTCAAATTTTATGTTAATTCTGAAAAGAGTGAAGATTATGATGTACAGATTGTAAGATTAATTCACGGAGATACCAATCCAGAAGGGCCAGGTTATAAAGAAGAAGAAGTAGGAGCGGTTTGTAATAAAACTTATCAAGGCAGAAATCAAAAAATTCATGGTGGGTCATATGTTGTTATCCCTCAAGACGATCGTCTAAATATAAAAAGTTTTACTTTACAAGCATATATATTCCCAACAACTCCTGACAAAGGAAGACAAGGAATATTAACTAAATGGAATGAAAAAACTAAAAGCGGATACGGACTTTTTATTGATGACAATGCATGCCTTTCAGTAATGATTGGAGATGGCGCTGGTCAAATTCTGAATTTATCTAGCGAAAAAAAATTAATGAGAAAGGTATGGTATCTTGTTGCGGTAAGTTTTGATGCTGAAACTGGGAAGATAAAACTTTATCAAGAGCCGTGCGTTACACCAACTAATGGAGGATTGGGATTGTCTTTATTACATCCTGCCGATGAAACAACAGCATTCACTGAGGCGACAAATAACTTAAAACCTAGAGCTAATGATGCTCCTTTTTTAATGGCTGCTTCCACTATTAAAGATCATTCTGGAAGACATATACATGGAGCTCATTATAAAGAAGCTTTAAACCCAATTGAATTGCCCGAACAAAGTTTTGTTTATAATGGAAAGATTGATAGACCAAGATTAAGCAAAAGAGCTTTATCAAAATCAGAAATAGAATCTTTAGCAAGAGGTTATAGTGGATGTCCCTCGGATTTAAGATCTGATGTTATTGGTGCTTGGGATTTTCATGCCAATATAACTAACAATATAGCATCAACACATATTATTGACACAACATCAAATCACTTAAATGGATTCATTATTAATTTACCAGTTAGAGGAATGACAGGTTATAATTGGACTGCAGATGATATTGTTTATCATCATAAGCCAGAAGAATATGGCGCTATACATTTTCATGATGATGATATTGACGATGCAAGATGGGAAGTTGATTTTACTTTTGATGTTCCAGATCTTATTAAAAGTGGTATTTACGCAGCAAGACTTAGAATAAATGGAGAAGACTCACCAGAAACGGAAGACTTTATTCCTTTTGTGATAAAACCTCCAAAAGGTAAAGCTACTTCAAAAACTTTATTTGTATTACCTTCGAATAGTTACATGGCATATTCTAATGATAACTTAGGAACGAATTCAGTTGTTGCACAATTGCTTGCTGGAAAAGTTCCAGTTATGTCAGCTGCAGATTTATACTTAAATGAGCATAGAGAATATGGTTTATCAACTTACTCACTGCACTCAGATGGAAGTGGAGTATGTTATTCTTCAAGACTTCGTCCAATACTTAATATGAGACCTAAATATAGACATTGGTTATCGCCATCACTATGGCAACTAAACGCAGATCTTCATTTAACAGATTGGTTAGAAGAAAAAAATATAGATTTTGATGTTATGACCGATGAAGATTTACATGTCGAAGGTGTTGACTTATTAAATCGTTATAAATGTGTTTTGACAGGGTCGCATCCTGAATATAGCTCAGAAAAAATGTTAGCTGCATATGAGTCGTATCAATTGAATGGCGGAAGATGGATATATTTAGGAGCTGATGGATTTTATTGGATTAGTGAATACCATCCTGACAATTTAAATATTATAGAAGTAAGAAAAGGAGAAGCTGGAACAAGAGCTTGGACAGCAAACCCAGGAGAATATAATAATGCTTTTGATGGTAAATTCGGAGGAATGTGGCGTGCTCGTGGAAGAATACCTACAAAAGTTTGCGGTTTAACTTTTACAGCCTATGGGTTTGATATTTCTTCATACTATAAAAGAGAACCTGATAGTAAAAAACCAGAGTGTTCGTGGTTTTTTGAAGGAGTTGGAGAAGATGAAATTATTGGTGATTTTGGATTAGTAGGAGGAGGAGCTGCGGGCCTTGAATTAGATAGATACGATTTAGAATTTGGAACGCCTCATAATGCATTCTTATTAGCAAGATCAGAAAATCACTCCAACTTAATGTTGCAAGTTAATGAAGAAATACATTTTTCAGTTAGGGGTTATTATGGAGGTGGTACCGAAAACCCAATGGTTAGAGCAGATATGATTTACTACAAAACTCCCAATGATGGCGCTTTATTTGCTCCAGGGTCTCTTTCTTGGTGCGGAAGTTTATCTTACAACAATTACAATAATAACGTTTCTAAAATTTTAGAAAATGCTATTCGAGGATTTTTAAAGGAAGGACCACTTCCATAATGACAAAAGAATTAATTAGTAGACCAGATCGTACAGATGGCAAAGCTATTCTTGGATCAGACAACACTACAATGTTAAATAATTTAGAAAAAATTGCACTGAGCGATTTAGATAAAGATAAAATAAACGATCTTGCAAAATGTCTATTTACTTTAAATAATAGAAAATATGGTCCTATACCAGGAGCATATATGGTAATGTGTACTAAGCCTGGTAAAGAATGGTGTGTAGCCCAACTTAATGCTGACAGAGCAAAACCATTTGAGAAGCTCAAAAAGAAGCTGAAAGAATTAAAAAAGAGCGAGGTGAATCAGCACCAAGACGTTGTACTTAACGACTTAAAAAGGATTAGATGTCCGAAAAATCTCTTTGGTTATTTATTTTTATATTGTTGTATGCCGTTTATTGTTTTTTCTGGGGTGTAAGAGGCTCAAGATATAATTCTGAAAATCCAGAACAATATTATTTAGCAAATAGAAATGTTCCTTCGTGGGTTTTTTTCTTTGCAGCAACCGCAGCTACATTTGCTGGACTAACAGTAATATCCCAAACTAGTCTTGTTTTTCATGATGGTTTTCAATATGTCGGAACAGCATTTATTGCAATAACAGTTCCTCTTGGCAGTATATTTTTTTTTAAAAGACAATGGATGCTAAGTAGAAAATTTGGATATATTACTCCAGGCGAAATGTATTATGATTATTATAAGAGCGATACCATTCGTATTATTTCAGTATTAGTAACTTTTTTTGTAGCAGTACCTTTGTTAGCAGTTTTTTTTGGAGCAACGGGCTATTTGATAAACACTTTAACTGACGGATATGTTTCTAGAGAATTAAGCATGTGGGTAATTTCTACAATAGTTTTGTTCTATGTAACAAGAGGAGGCTTTAAATCTATTGTTAGTGTAGGAGTGGTTCAATCTTGGCTTTACTTTTTAACAATAATTATTTTAGGAATTATTGTTTATTCTTTTGTAGGAGATATTGAAACTTTTGGTAAAGCATTAGCAAAAATAGCAAGCACAACTATTAGTTCTTGGGGAAATACAAATGGTTATGGAGGAGGAGATTATAATGGCTATTTTGCAGTACCAGGTGTTATCCAATGGGTAGCAGGATTAGGCAAAAATGAAGCAGTAGGTGGTCCCTGGACTGCCATGATGATTTTCACTTTTACAATTTCCTTTATGGGAATAGTTCTTTCACCTTCATTTTCTATGTGGAGTTATTCTGCAAAACATCCAAAGGCTTTTTCTTATTATCAGATATGGGGATCTGCCGTTATCGTAGGTTTGTTATTATTTGTGTTTACAACTTTTCAAGGGATTGGTGCTAGCTTATTAGGAGCAAACGCGGAATTAAATAATAATGGTCTATCTATTAATACTTTATTACCTGAAGTTTCTAACAAAGATCATTCATTAATAATTTATCATATTATAAGCTTAATGGATAAATATGCTCTTTGGTTAACTGGTTTATTGGCAGTTGGATTGATAGCGGCATTACAATCAACTGCTGCAGCCCTTTTAATGACATCAGGAAGCATTATCACAAGAGATTTGTATAAAGCTTATATTAATAAAAGTATTACTTGGGAAAAAGAGCTTGCAGCAGCTCGTATAATAATGATGTTAATTTTTTTAGCTTCACTTTATATAGCAACATTTGCTAAACCGGCTATGGTGATCTTTAGTGGAATAGCAATTTCTATAGCATTTCAGTTCTTAATTGTTTTACTTGGATTAGTTTGGTTTCCTTGGATAACAAAAGGAGCAGCAACTTTTGGGTTAATTGTAGGCATAATCATTGTTATTTTAACAGAAACTATTGGGCAACAAATTACTGGTAATAGGTTGCCCTGGGGTAGATGGCCACTCACAATACATTCTGGCGTATGGGGATTGTTATTTAATGTATTTGTTTGTTTTTCTATTTCTGCTTTTTCTAATATTACAAAAATTGATATTTATAGATCTCACAGACAAAAGTTTCATGATTTTTTAAATGAGCATATGGGTCTTCATCCAAGCAGAACAAAATTAAGATCTTTTGCTTATGTAATAGCTTTAATTTGGCTTTTCTTTGGAGTTGGGCCAGGGCAAGTACTTGGGAATAGTTTTTTTGGAGAACCAGGTGCAGGTTATGAAGCTTGGATTCTTAAAATACCATCTATTTGGGGATATCAAATTATTTGGTGGCTCTTAGGCATAGGATTAATTTGGTTTTTGGCAAGCAAAATGGATTTATCGACCTTGCCTAATAAACCAATTCAAGCAAATGATCTTTATAAAGCACCAGATGAAGTTCAAGGAGAAGTTAACTATATTGATAAAGTTGGTACAGGCTATGGCAATATTTTCGATAGTATTCTATATTTATTTTGTATAAAAAAATTATGACTTTAAATACTTTTAATTTTGACACAACGCCTGGTCTTCGGTTTGGTAGTGGCCAAGCAAAAGATTCTTGTAAAGAAATTTCTAAAAAACTTGGTCCTCGTATACTTTTTATAACTGATAAAGGTTTGATGTCTTTAGGATTAACCAAACCGACCATAGAAGAACTTAATAAAATTGGTTCTGTTGAGATATTTGATGAAGTTGAATCAGATCCATCTCGAAAGACTCTTTTATCAGCAATAGAAATTGGAAAGAAATTTAATGCAACTGGTGTTATTGGGTTTGGCGGGGGATCATCTATGGACGTTGCTAAACTTGTAGCGTTAATACTCGGTTCCAATGAAGATTTAGAAGCGGCTTGGGGAGTTGCAAACGCTAAGGGACCACGTTTGCCACTAGTTTTAGTTCCTACTACAGCAGGAACAGGTTCTGAAGTTACACCTGTTGCAATTATTACAGTAGGAGAAGAAGAAAAAAAAGGAGTCTCGTCTTCAATAATTTTACCAGACTTAGCAATTTTAGACCCAGATCTTACTTTAGGCTTGCCCGCAGGAACAACAGCATCAACTGGTATTGATGCAATGGTACATGCCATTGAGGGATACGCTTCAACCAATAAAAATAATAACCCGATATCAAAAATGTTAGCGATAGAGGCGCTTAAATTGCTTGGAGGTTCAATAGAAACAGCAGTTTCAAATGGTTCTAATGTTGAGGCTAGAGGCAACATGCTTATTGGAGCAATGCTTGCAGGAAAAACTTTTGCAAACTCTCCGGTCGCTGCTGTCCATGCACTAGCATATCCAATTGGTGGAACCTTTCACATTTCACATGGACTTTCAAATTCTTTAGTTTTACCTTATGTGCTTAGATTCAACAGTGTAGATGCAAAAGCAGCAAAAGATTATGCCGAACTAGCACCTTATGTTTTTCCAGATTTAAATACTGACAAAGGGGCCCAAGCAGTTAGCGCGGAATTTATTGACAGGATGGAAGAATTATCAAAGAGATTAGGTTTGCCACAAAAATTAAGGGAAGTTGATATACCAAAAAATGCATGTGAAAAAATGGCACGTGATGCAATGAAACAAACAAGGCTATTAGTTAATAATCCCAGAGAAGTAAAAGAAGCAGATGCTTTTAACATTTATCAGGCAGCTTGGTAGGGTAGGTATTTATGCAAGAAAAAGACAAAGACATTTTTGAACAAACTAAAAAATTTAATTCAGGTATTAGGTTATACATGTTTCAAACAGGAACAATTAAAACGAAATTAAAATTTATAAAAATGCATCATGCTGATGAACCTTATGAAATACCCGTACCATGGTTTTTAATTAAACATCCTGAGGGTGACGTTATTATTGATGGTGGAATGCCAATAGAAGCAGCAATTGACAAACATAAACATTGGGGTTCTGTGGTCGAAGCCTATGACCCGGTGATGAAAACATCAGAATGGTGTAGAGATCAAGTAAAAACTGTAAATACAAACCCTGATGATGTCAAGTATGTTATACAAACCCATCTTCATTTAGATCATTCAGGTGCAATAGGACATTTTCCAAATGCTACTCATATTACACAAAGATTAGAATACGATTATGCATTTAATCCGGATTGGTTTTCTGGACCAGCTTACATCAGAGCAGATTTTGATAAACCTAATATTCGTTGGAAATTTATGCAGGGTAGGAAAACTGATTTTTATGATGTGTATGGTGATGGAGTTATAAAATTAATATTTACACCAGGACATACTCCTGGTCACCAATCTGTACTGGTTAATCTTCCAAAAACTGGTCATATGTTATTTACAGGTGATGCTTGTTATACTGGAGATCATTGGTGTGATAAATGTTTACCAGGACTGGTCTCTTCTTCTTCTGATGCAGCAGAGTCAGTTAAAAAATTAAGAAGGGTAGCAAAAGAACACGATGCAAAAGTTGTTTGGGGTCATGATCCTGTTGCTTGGCTTGATTGGAAAAAAGCACCTATGTTTTATTATGATTAAATTATGTTATTTTTTTTTACAAATAATGATTTACTATGGATAAGAAATGAAAAATAATACAACACTAATTAATTCACTTTTATCAACATACAAAATAAATACACATTATAAAAATATTGCTTTAGTTTTATTTGGCACTTTGCTTTTGACAATATCTTCAAAAGTTCAAGTCCCATTTTGGCCAGTTCCTATGACCATGCAAACATTCATAGTGTTTATTATAGGTATGGCGTATGGTTGGCGATTGGCATTTTTTACATTAGTTGC
>JYMV01020525.1_pt1 | contig 11324 bp, 8 predicted proteins | sample 338911 | NCBI WGS metagenome assembly JYMV01 (sample SAMN03354496, study PRJNA234377) | hydrothermal vent metagenome | biome: Deep sea; feature: Hydrothermal plumes at the Eastern Lau Spreading Center, Western Pacific Ocean; material: Seawater | place: Tonga | collected 2009 | depth 2000 m m
CCCTACCTGGCCTATCAAACTGTGGCGCAAATTGTCCGTGAAGGGGTGTTCGTAGACAAGTTAGATAACGAAACGGCTATTGAAAATTTTATTAAAGCTACGCGAAAAGGCTTGTTTAAAATTATAGCGAAGATGGGTATTTCCACCATTCAAAGTTATCGTGGCGCACAGATATTTGAAGCTGTCGGTTTGAGCGACAATATAATTGACAGGTATTTCACAGGAACTCCCTCTCGTGTGGGTGGTGCCGAGATTAATATCCTTGCTAAGGAGGCATTGGCCCGGCATGAAAAAGCTTATAGAAAGAACCAGGAACGACCTATGATTCTGGACCTGGGTGGGCATTATCATTGGCGTAGAGGGGAAGAGAAGCACATGTTGAACCCTAATTCTATTGGGCTTTTACAACATGCTACTCGCTCTAATGACTATGCAACATATAAAAAATTTTCCCAGCAAGCTGACAAAGAAAATACACGCCAATGCACCTTGCGGGGGTTATTTAATTTTAAAAAAGCCAAATCAATTTCCATTGAGGAAGTTGAACCGGTTGAAGAAATTACCAAGCGCTTTTGTACGGGGGCAATGTCGATTGGTTCTATTTCCCGTGAAGCACATGAGACCCTGGCAATTGCCATGAATAGGTTGGGCGGAAAAAGCAACACAGGCGAGGGTGGTGAGGATTCAGTTCGATATACACCTGATCCAAATGGTGATTCTCGTCGAAGTAAAATCAAACAGGTGGCTTCGGGTAGGTTTGGGGTTAACAGTTTTTACCTAGCTAATGCTGATGAGATGCAGATAAAAATTGCACAGGGTGCAAAGCCTGGAGAAGGGGGCCAGCTGCCAGGCCATAAGGTTAGTGAATACATAGCGAAGATTCGCCATTCTACGCCAGGAGTTGGCCTGATTTCGCCTCCTCCCCATCATGATATTTACTCGATAGAAGATCTGCAGCAGTTGATTTTTGATTTGCACAATGCCAATCCTGATGCACGGGTCAGCGTAAAATTGGTAGCGGAAGCAGGGGTAGGAACCATTGCCGCTGGGGTATCTAAAGCAAGGGCCGAAGGGGTTCTGATTGCCGGGCACGATGGTGGAACGGGCGCCTCACCACAGACCTCTATCAAGCACGCCGGACTTCCTTGGGAGTTAGGGCTTTCTGAGACCCAACAAGTTCTTGTTTTGAATGATTTGCGTGGCCGCATCCGGGTTCAAGTGGATGGACAACTCAAGACTGGGCGAGACGTAGTAATAGGAGGCATCCTAGGTGCGGATGAATTCGGATTCTCTACCACTGCTCTAGTAACCATGGGTTGTATCTTGATGAGAAAATGTCATCTCAATACCTGCTCTGTGGGTATTGCGACTCAAGATCCTGCTCTTAGAAAGAAATTTAACGGCAAAGCCGATTATGTAGAGAATTATTTTAAATTTGTGGCCGAAGAGGTACGGGAAGTAATGGCTCAAATTGGCATTCGTAAATTTGACGAGCTTATCGGAAAAGTTGAACTTCTTGAAGGCGAGGAAGCTGTCGATCATTGGAAAGCCAGAGGGTTGGATGTAGATAGAATTTTGTTTAAACCTCAGGTCGATGAGGGTGTTGCTCTACATAATATTTGTACTCAGGATTTGAGTGGTGATCTTAATAACGCTTTGGACCATCAATTGATAAAAATTAGTCAATCAGCCTTGGATAATAATTCCCAAGTGAATGAAGATCTTTCCATTGGTAATACGGATCGAGCCGTTGGTGCTATGCTCAGTTACCAGATTTCCAAAAAATTTGGAGAGGAAGGCCTTTCTCCGGACACTATTCAGTTTAATTTTAAAGGGTCTGCGGGCCAAAGCTTTGGTGCCTTCCTAGCACCAGGCGTAACCTTCAGATTGGCTGGGGATGCTAATGATTATTTGGGTAAAGGTTTATCCGGCGGCAAGATAATTGTTTATCCCCCAAAAGAATCTACTATCATTCCCGAAAAGAATATTCTAATTGGTAACACGGTTCTTTATGGGGCGGTTTCTGGAAAGTCATTTTCTCGAGGAATCGCCGGTGAACGTTTCGCTGTGAGAAATAGTGGGGCTCATGCGGTCGTGGAAGGAGTTGGCGACCATGGTTGTGAGTATATGACCGGTGGTATTGTTGTTGTATTGGGCTCAACAGGAAGAAATTTTGCGGCGGGAATGAGTGGTGGTTTGGCGTATGTGTTGGATCGAGTGGGAGAATTTGAAATTCATTGTAATAAAAATATTGTTGATTTACTTCCTGTTGAGGAAGATGAAGACATTAATCAGTTAAAATCACTAGTTGAAGAACATTTTCTTTACACTCAAAGCAGTGTCGCAAAAAAAGTGTTAGATGAGTGGGAAGAAACCCTACCAAAGTTTATCAAGGTTTATCCTCGGGATTACAGGCGCATTATTGAAGAGCGAAAAAAGAAAAAACAAGGTGAACTGCTCGTTGACGTTGCCTGACATTTTTAGTTTTGTAAAAGGAGTATAGGTATCTAAATGGGTTCAATCAAAGGCTTTATGGAGAACGAACGCGAAACTCCGCCCGTTCGACCAGTTGAAGAACGGTTACAGGACCAGAAAGAATGCTACGCGCCGTTCCCAGAAGAAAAATATAAAAAGCAGGGTGCTCGTTGTATGGATTGTGGTGTGCCCTTTTGCCAGAGCGAAACAGGTTGTCCGTTAGGCAACCTGATTCCGGACTGGAATGATATGGTTTACCGCGGTCGTTATAAAGAAGCTGTTGAATTAATGCTTAAGACCAATAATTTTCCGGAATTCACTGGTCGCATTTGCCCGGCTCCCTGTGAAGGAGCCTGTGTGTTGGGAATTAATGAACCGGCTGTGACAATTTGTAACATTGAAGAAATGATCGCTGAAAAAGGATTTGAGCTGGGTTATATCAAATCAAGAAAACCTGAAGAGAGAACGGAGAAAAAAATTGCAGTGGTGGGTTCGGGGCCTGCCGGTTTGGCCTGTGCTGCTCAACTCAATTCAGCAGGACATGAGGTGACTGTTTTTGAAAAGGACGACCGTATTGGTGGTCTCTTGATGTACGGGATTCCTAATTTTAAACTTGATAAAGTTATTGTTAAGCGCCGGTTGAAATTGATGGAAGAGGAGGGTGTGATCTTTAAAACCGGGGTTAATATTGGAGTGGATAAGTCTGCAGTAGAATTGAAAAATGAGTTTGATGCAGTAGTGCTTTGTGGCGGGGCACAAAAATCTAGAGACCTTCCTGTTGAAGGCCGCGATTTGGATGGTATCCATTTTGCCATGGATTTTCTGCCACAACAGAATAAACGTAATGAGGGGGATATGATTCCGGAGGAATCCTCAATTACTGCTGAAGGCAAAAATGTTTTGATTATCGGGGGAGGAGACACAGGATCCGACTGCTTAGGAACTTCGCTGAGACAAGGCGCAAAAGGAGTGATTCAATTTGAGCTTTTGCCAGAGCCCCCAGAAAATCGTATAGAAAGTAATCCCTGGCCTCAATGGCCTAAAATCTTCAGAGTTTCTTCGTCTCACGAAGAAGCGAATACAAGAGAAGGGAAAGAAAAGATCACGGAGTATTGTGTTGCCACGAAAAAGTTTTCTGGTCAAGGTGGTAAGGTTACCAAAATTCATGGAGCAAAGATAATGTTTGGTGATCTCGATCCTAAAACCGGTCGTCCGCAAATGCAGGAAGTTGCTGGCTCAGAATTCGAATATGATGTTGATTTGGTTCTCTTAGCAATGGGTTTTGTGCACCCCATTCATGAAGGTATGTTAAAGGAACTTGGTGTTAAGCTTGATGGTCGCGGTAATGTTTGGTGTGATGAAAATAAAATGACAAGCGTTGATGACATTTTTGTCGCAGGCGATATGGCTCGTGGCCAATCATTAGTTGTTTGGGCCATTGCCGAGGGGCGTGAAGCAGCGCGCGGTGTTGACAAATATCTGATGAACAGAACTAACCTTCCTCATAGTCAGTTTTTAAAATAGTTTTTGTTAAAAACTTATAATCAATCTACTGATTTGCTGGGAAGAAAATTTCCTACCCAACTCTTGCAATTTTTACTCAACTGAATTTTAATTAGTAACTTTTTATTTCAAATTTATGGTCTTTTTGTAATTTAGATTCTTATGTTTTTCAAAAACTACTTGCGAGAGAAGGGTGCTAGTTTATTCAGATCAAAGTCAGTTGCCAAACGATTAGCGATAGTTTGAGCAAGAATAGAGTTCCCCTTAGGAGAATAATGATGAATATCGCCTTTCCCATATAAAGAACTGATAGGTTGTTCTTTGCTGTATTCCACCAAGTGTGTTAAAAAATCAATGTAAGGAACTTTATTGGATTCCACAAGTTTTTGAAAATATCTATATAAAACATCAAAAAAATCATCGTATCCGATGCAACTGTTTAGAGACTTAGTTTGTTCACAGTTAATCATTTCAACATTTATTTGAGCAGGTGATAAAACAACCAGAGTAGGAATATTCTTTTGTATACCTAATCTTCTTATTTCATCGATTATAAAGCTGATGCTTATGCTTGCTTTGTTAGTTTCTATTACATTTGATTTACAGTTCCCAATTAGAAATTTTGTAAACCGTAAACGAGTACGAAGATTAAGGCAAGAGAACCTGGAAATATTTGGATTTAAGTTTATAAGGTTATCATCTCTGTAAACAAGGATGGGCTTACTTATTCCAAATCGGTTATCTTGTCTAGTCTCTTGCAGATCATTAGTAGTATATAAAATTAGAATGATCAATTTTGAATTTAATTGATCGATATTTCTTTTCAGATTTAAATAATATTGTCCTATCCCATACCCAGGAACCCCCATATTGAGAACTTGATATCCTAATTCACCTATCCTTTTATCTTGTTCTAGGTAGTGAGAAATAGTTTCATTATTGTTGACACCTAGGCCAAATGCAACAGAGTCCCCTAGTATTAATATATGCTCTCTTGATGGATCGACTTCAGTTGAGCGAATGCCCATTGAGTTGGTGGTATAAGTGATTTTTCCGTTTGTTACAGTGTTACTAGGTATGGTTTCCCAACCCAGTTCAGGGTGAAATTGGCATATTTCACATACCGAAGAAGAATTCCAATAGTAACTTTCAACAATGATAAGACCCAACACACCAGTCAGAAAAATTGTTGCCAAAGCCAAAAATGTTTCTTCCCTGAATTTTTTAAATGTTAAAATTAGACGGCTCATAATGTCTTAGTATACGTGTGATGATAGCACTATGGGATTTCTCTGCGAATTATTAACGAGTCTTCAATCTATTTATAAGGAAACTACTAGGTGGTCAGCTCATCAATTCTGACAAGAGTTTCAGAAATATTTTTGGCAACGAAGAAATTATCCATAGGGGGAAAATGATCCTACGAGGAACCGAACCCCATTTTCCGTCGTGTGATGAAAGTAGCTTTTATCGAGTTGCTCCAAAAATCCATTAATAAAATAGTTTAAGCTAATTGTCAAGAAATCTACTTCCCCCAACTCTAAGACGTTTTTCTTTCTTCGGGCCGGCATCAGCACCTCGTGTAGCACTTATAACACTGGTTGTGACTTTTATGGTTTTGCTGAAAATTTTTCGGAAGGATAACCCGCGGCCAATACTTTTCACCCGAGTTATCACTAGCCCCGAAGGCTCTAGCAAACCTTCTTAAACGTTCAGCTCAGCTTTATGCGCAAGGAGTAGATGTTAATCGTATCAGGAAATGCGTCAGGAACTGGTAGCGATGGGTGAATACTGGGGTGGGGATATGTGTTATGAACTTTTTCCTGGCAAATGACCCTTAATCAGTATCTCAATTATTATGGCTTAAGAGTTCGCACACATACGTCTCGTTTATAGCGAGAAATTTAAAGTTTTAGTTTTTCGAAAAACCCCTTGAGTGTTTCCTTAATTGGATTGCCTTCGATTTCAGCAAGTTCTTGGAAAATTTCTTTTTGTTTTTTGTTTAGTTTTTTAGGAGTTTCAACCATCATTTGGATGATTTGATCACCTCTTCCATGCCCGCGAACATGGGGGATACCCGCTCCAGTTATACGCATCATCTCACCGGATTGAGTTCCTGCTTTCACTTTAATAACTTTAGTTTTGTCATTAAGCAGAGGAACCTCAATTTCAGCTCCTAGAGCTGCCTGCGAAAATGAAAGGTTCAACCGGCAATAGACATCGTACTCTTGGCGTTGAAATATTTCATCAGCAGCAACACGAATAAATATATATAAATCCCCGGGCTTTACACCTGGCGGTCCGGCTTCTCCTTCACCACGTAAACGCAACCTCGATCCATCGTCAACGCCAGCCGGTATAGTGGCATTAATCGATTTTTTTTCAGGCATTCTCCCTTCACCATGGCATGAATTACATGGATGCTCAATTACCTGGCCATGACCTCGACATGCAGGGCAAGGTGATGCCATATTAAAAAAACCTTGTGTGCGAACCACCTGCCCAGTTCCTCGACATGTAGAGCAAGTTTTGGGTGATGTGCCTGCTTTTGCTCCTGATCCCTGGCACGATTTACAGTTGCCCTGTTTTGTTATATCTACTTTTTTCTCTGTGCCGAAAGCCGCTTCAGAAAAAGAGATTGTTACATCTAATCGCAGGTCTGCTCCTGTTTGTTCTCGGCGTCCACCACCGCCTCCAAAAAAATCCTGAAAAATATCGCCAAAGGATGAAGCTATGTCATCGAAACCATGAAATCCATTAAACCCTCTTCCTTTAAGTCCTTCGTGGCCAAACTGATTGTATATTTGTCTTTTTTCAGGGTCTTTTAGAACTTCATAGGCTTCTGCAGCTTCTTTGAATTTTTCTTCTGCCGTATGATCACCCGGATTTTTGTCAGGATGATATTTCATTGCAAGTTGGCGGTAGGCTTTTTTTAGATCTGACTCTGTGGCCTGCTTTGATACGTTTAAGACTTGGTAATAGTCACGTTGACTCATAAAATTCCTTACTGTTTTAGCTTAGCGATTTTAACTTTAGCGGCCTTGATCAGTTTTTCCTTGAACCGATATCCAGGTTCAAGTTCTTCGATGACCATTTCATCTTGAGCTTCATCTTCAGTCTCCACTGTCAGAAAAACTTCATGAGACTTTGGATTAAATTTTTCGCCAACAGCTGTGACAGTTTCTACTCCATTTTCTTTGAGTTCATGAGAAAATTGATTGATCACAAGGTCGATACCTTCTTGTAGTGAATTCAAATCTTTTGTCTGTGAGGCAGATTGAGCTGCTCGTTTCAGGTTATCAAGGATTGGCAACAACCTGGCAAAAAGAATAGCTTTGAATTGGTCAAGCCGGGTTTCGTTTTCTTTTTGCAATCGGATTCTAAATTCATCATTTTCTGCATTCTTATCCTTGTAGGCCGAAATGTATTCGCGAAGTCGTTTGTCTTTGTCTTCTGCGTCTTTTTTTAGCTGTTCTACAAAATTAGGCAGTCTCTCCTCTATTGGTTTATTGGGCGTATCCTCATGGCTTGAGTCTTCGCTTTCATCAACCCAGTGCCTGCGATCCAATACTTTTATTTTTGGAGTTTCATCTTTTTCGATATTTTTTTTTGCCATAGTAAGCTTATAGTGGTTGGGAGTGAACAGGGACAGAAATAAATTGTCCCCCGTCAACTATCATTGACTAGGGGACATATTTATTTGACTGTATTTTAAGTGGGTATTATTTTTTGTTGATGTCTTCGAACTCTGCATCAACAACATCATCTTCTGTAGAGCTTTTTGGTTCATCAGAAGGAGATTCACCCTTGGATTCGCCCTCTGCTCCACCCTCTGCTCCACCCTCTGCTTGTGACTTCTCATACATTGCCGCAGTAAGTTTGTGAGCCACCTCATTCACTTTTTCAATCTGGCTTTTCATTTCTTCAGCACTACCCTCGAGGTGTTTTTTTGCTTCTTCAATTGCTTCTTCAGCAGCTTTGATATCCTCCTCAGAAAATTTATCTTTATTTTCTCGGATAGTTTTTTCAGCCCCATATATCACTGAATCGAGCTGGTTTTTTACATCGATTGACTCACGGCGTTCCTTGTCAGCATCGGCATTAGTTTCAGCATCCTTCACCATGTTTTCGATTTCGTCGTCAGATAACCCTGTCGAATCAGTAATGGTAATCTTTTGTTCCTTGTTCGTACCTTTGTCCTTTGCAGAAACACTGATTATGCCATTTGCATCGATGTCGAATGTAACTTCAACCTGTGGTACGCCCCTCGGTGCTGGTGGAATTCCATCTAAATGAAATTGACCGAGAGAACGGTTATCTTTTGACATTTCTCTCTCTCCCTGCAGGACATTGATCTCCACAGTGGGCTGGTTATCCGCTGCGGTAGAGAAGACTTCACTTTTTCGAGTTGGTATTGTTGTGTTGCGTTCGATCAGTTTCGTTGTTACGCCACCCAATGTTTCGATACCGAGGGTCAGGGGTGTGACATCGAGTAATAGAATATCTTTTACGTCGCCAGAAAGAACGCCTGCTTGAACCGCTGCTCCAAGAGCCACCACTTCATCTGGGTTAACTCCGCGGTGAGGCTCCTTGCCAAACATTTCCTTTACAAGTTCACCAACTTTTGGAACGCGGGTAGAACCACCAACAAGAACAGCTTCATTGATTTTACTAGCATCCAACCCGGCATCCTTAAGTGCGTTGAGACACGGTTGTTTTGATCTTTCTATCAAGTCATCTACCATGGATTCAAATTTAGCCCGAGAAAGCTTCATATTTAGATGTTTTGGTCCGCTGGCGTCTGCCGTGACGAAGGGTAGATTTATATCAGTTTCGTTGGTCGTGGAAAGCTCCATCTTAGCCTTTTCCGCGGCCTCCTTAAGCCTTTGTAGCGCCATGTTATCTTTTGATAGGTCAACTCCTTGGTCTTTTTTAAATTCCGCAACCAGCCAGTCAATTACACGTTGGTCCAGGTTGTCACCACCAAGGTGGGTATCTCCATTCGTTGCTTTTACTTCTACAACATTGTCGCCTACTTCGAGAATGGAAACATCAAAAGTACCGCCACCAAAATCGTAAACACTAATCATGTGGTCTTTTTTCTTGTCAAGACCATATGCGAGTGCCGAAGCTGTTGGTTCATTAATTATTCGCTTAACATCAAGGCCAGCGATCTTACCAGCATCTTTAGTTGCTTGGCGTTGTGCATCATTAAAGTATGCGGGTACAGTGATTACTGCTTCTGTAACGGTTTCTCCTAGATAAGACTCAGCTGACTTTTTTAGCTTCTGTAAGATCATTGCCGAAATTTCAGGGGGGCTATATTTTTTATCTCCAACCTTGATTTTTACTTCCTTCTTACTTCCTTTTTCAACTTTGTAAGGAACCATCTTCATTTCTTCAGAAACCTCGTCGATAGAACGACCCATAAATCGTTTAACTGAAAAAATCGTATTTTCCGGGTTAGCAATTGCCTGACGTTTTGCTACTTGTCCAACAAGAATTTCGCCTTCCTTGGTAAATGCTACAACAGAGGGGGTGGTCCTACTCCCTTCTTCATTGAGTATTACCTTGGGTTCGCTTCCCTCCATGACTGCAACCACCGAATTTGTGGTTCCAAGGTCGATTCCGATGATTTTTTCCCATAATGCTAATTCCTTTCAAAAATTGACAAATTATCCAAAAATTTATAGATTTTTATAGAAGAAAGCCCTTAAAAACGCTCTAAATCTCTTTTATATTAACATTTAGATAAGATCTGCGCTTACTAATGTCAAGGTCAGCTCCGGGTATTTTCTTTTTTATTACGTATTTTTTGGAGAAAAAAGATAATGAATCCGCATATTTTAAAAATACTGGATTTTTTGCCAAAATATATACTTTGGGTTGATACGCTGGACTAAAGCTCTGGGTGGTAATTATTAGCAATATCTCACTTAAACTATGCGGGTTTCTTTTTATATTTTATAATTACCGAGAAATAAAATTGATGTATTAAGAGGGGGTAAATTGGCAGAGTATATAAATAAAAATGGATTGCCTGTTGGAACTAGCGCTAAGGAATTGTTTGAAGAATTAATGAGAGGTACGGGGTTTGTAATAGGTCCTAATGTCTCTCTCTTTATAGAAAATGCCGGTCTGCATGATAAAAATATTGTGGTTTCAAGGATGCCTGGCCCTGAAAATATTGCAGAGACTCAAATATTTTCAGTCAATCAATTTCAAGGTGCAGTTGATCTTTTTAACAGTTGGAGGATCAAAGATTGATGGTACTTGGTCCTATGGTAATTTAGATATCTAGGCTGTTGGAGTTAGAGTATGAGTAATTGGTATATGTTAACTGTTGTTGGGAGAGACCGTCCAGGGATTGTTTCCCAGGTCACCTTGGCTCTATATAAAGGCGGGGGAAACCTTGGAGAGGCCTCCATGGTTCGTCTTGGAGGGAATTTTAGTATTATGCTGATGGTTCATTATGAGGGTACCGCTGAGCTACTTGAGAAGTTGATCTCACCAGTTGGTGACAAACTTCATTTACATATCCATATAGATTCAATTAAAGGAGAACTGCACCAACGTTTGGAGCCAGATGTTCGTATAAGCATTTATGGTGCTGACCGGGCTGGCATTGTTGCCGAAACAACTGGAGTTTTGGTCGAGGCAGGGTTGAATATTCTTAATCTTGAATCAGATGTTGGCGGCTCACCTACAAATCCTATCTACATAATGGAAATTGATGGAGCCGCCAGAAATGGGGTTGACTCTATAAGGTTAGCTTTAGATAGCGTCGCCAAGGGAAAAAACATAAAAATCTATGTTACCCCGATCAATACCCTTATGGGTTGATTAATGGCGATTCTTGATATTCTTGTTTACCCGGATCCCCGCCTAGCGCAGATTTCAAGTCCTGTGGAAAGTTTTGATGTTGAGCTATTAAGTTTTATTTTTGATCTAGAGGAAACTATGAGGGCCGGTCCACCTTCAGTTGGGATAGCCGCTCCTCAAGTCGGGCACTTTGAGAGAATAATCATAGTAGATGTTTCGTCGAAACCAAAAATTCCTAATCACGGAAGGCTTATCTTGATCAATCCTAATATACTTTGTAAACAGGGTTCGATGGTCGGGAGGGAAGGGTGTTTATCTGTTCCCGAATACACTGGAAATGTGTCACGGGCGGAGAAGATAACTCTACAGGCTTTAAATAAGGAAGGTAAAAGTTTAAATTATAATATTGAAGGGTTTGAAGCACGCGCCGTACAGCATGAGATCGATCATCTTGATGGCTTGCTATTTCTCGACCGCTTAGTTAGCAGGCGAAGCAGTTTGTTTATAAGAAAAATTTATAAATA
>JYMV01036658.1_pt1 | contig 11324 bp, 9 predicted proteins | sample 338911 | NCBI WGS metagenome assembly JYMV01 (sample SAMN03354496, study PRJNA234377) | hydrothermal vent metagenome | biome: Deep sea; feature: Hydrothermal plumes at the Eastern Lau Spreading Center, Western Pacific Ocean; material: Seawater | place: Tonga | collected 2009 | depth 2000 m m
GTGCCAAATCCGAAGAAAATGTTTCAGCTATATCTATCCTTTTATAAAGATCCTCCGTCATTTCATTTAAAGATCTGGAGAGTTGACCCACCTCATCTTTTCTAAGCAAATATTTTTCGTGCTTGTCTATTTTTACATCCTTTTCCTTTATCGCTTTGGTGTAAAGAACCAAAGATCTTATAGGTTTTAAAATATATTTGTTTAAAAAAACTGAGAAAATTAAAATAACAAGTGCAATTGAAAAAACTGTTCTTAATATAAAATTTTTTCTTTCATCAACGGCTACCAATATATCGTTCGCAATTTCTGAAACAATAATATAACCTTTATTTTCTCCTTCTAACTTAACTGAATTTATAGTCATAACATAAAAATTATTATTAATTATTTCATCAATCACCAATTTATTGTTAATATTTTTTTGTTCAGAGTATCCCCTTACATAACTTTCAGTGTTAAAAGTAGCAGTTTCAGTAGACTTTGGATTTTCACTAATATTTATATTTTCATCAGATTTATCAATTGGCGTTTCTTTGACAGCTTGGCTTATAACAAAAATATCCTGAGCTAAATCTAAAGTATCTGTGTCTGCTAACAAATTTGAATTTAAATCATACAGTTGAACGCGGTCCAAATTTTGAAATAGAAACCTTTTTTGCAGAAAAAATTCAGTGGCACTTTCTTTAGTAAATTTAATATTTAATCTATTAATATGATCAGATATATTGTCTATAATTTTTAAATGTTGATTAGATCTATTTTTAACTAAGTTTGGTTTCAGAGCTTTAAGATATAAAAAGGTAAAAATTCCTAAAACTAAAAAAACAATTAAATTAAAAGCTAAAAATTTTTTTAGAATTGAGCTAGAACTAAAAAAATTAAAGTCCATTAACTAATATTCCACCTATATCCACTACCATACCTTGTTTCGATTGCCGAAAAATTTTGATCTACTTTTTTAAATTTTTTCCTTATTCTTTTGACGTGACTATCTATAGTTCTATCTTCTATATCGTTATTATCTTTATATGCTATATCCATTAATTGTGCCCTCTCCTTGATTATTCCTGGTCTTTTAGCAAGTTCCCTAACAATTATAAATTCTGTTGTTGTAAGTTTTTCCGGAAGAGGTTTACCATTCCATTCGCATTCAAGTTGAGAAGGATCTAGCACAAGTTTTCCATGTTTAATAAGACTTTTTGAATCGTCTAAGTTACTTGTTTTTTTTCTTAACTGAACTCTTATTCTTTCAATGAGCACCTTGATAGAAAAATCTCCCGATTTTTTAATAAAATCATCTGCTCCAAGTTTCAAACCAAGTAATTCATCAACCTCCTCATCTTTTGAAGTTAAAAATAATATTGGAATTGTGGTTTTTTTTCTTAATCTCGTAAGTAGTTCTTCCCCATCCATTCTGGGCATTTTAATATCTATAACTGCTAAATCTGGAGGATTTCTATTAATGCCAACTAATGCACTTTCTGCATCAATATAAGTTTGAACCTTAAAACCTTCATTTTCTAAAGCCATACTTATGCTGGTAAGTATGTTTCTGTCGTCATCTACCAATGCGATTGTGTGACTCATAATTAAAAATATGCCTTATATACAAATACTAAATTGTCACAAATTGGGCAAGTGTTAGGAATATTAATGCGTTTCTCCCCAATTATTGCCTGAATTTATATCAACGGTAAGAGGTGTGGAAAACTTATGATGTTCACTGTTAGAAATATCAGACATTTTTTTTTTAATAATCGGTACAATTTTTTTAATTTCATCTTTGTGAGTTTCAAAAACTAATTCGTCATGTATTTGCAAAAGCATCTTAGTTTTATAATCAGGTTTCTCTCCAAATGCTTCGCTTATTTTAATCATTGCTAATCTCATTATATCTGCTGCAGAACCTTGGATAGGTGCATTGATTGCGGCTCTCTCTTGAAAATTTCTAATATTATAATTTTTATCATTAATACCTGTAATATAGCATCTTCTTCCAAAAATATTATTTACATAACCTTTTTTTCTACAAAAATTTATTGTTGTATTCATGTAGTCTTTAATTTCAGGAAATTTCTTAAAATAAGATTTTAAAAAATCTGCAGCTTCTTGGTTGGAAACAGAAATTTGTTTTGCTAAGCCATATTGAGAAATTCCGTAAATAATTCCAAAATTTATTGCCTTAGCTCTTCTGCGCATTTCATCATCAATTTGATTTAATGGAATATTAAACACCTGACTAGCGGTTAAAGAATGTATATCTTCATTATTTTTAAAAGCTTTTTTTAATTCACTTACATCTGCAATATCAGCAAGAATACGCATTTCTATTTGATTATAATCTGCTGAAATAAGCTGGTGATTTTTTTCAGAAATAAAAGCTTTTCTAATTTCTTTGCCGTCTTCAGTTTTGATTGGTATATTTTGCAAATTGGGCTCCCTAGATGCTAATCTTCCTGTTGTCGTAGCTGCTAAAAGAAAAGACGTATGAACTCTATTAGTTTTAGTATTTAAATGTTCGGGAAGCGTATCTGTATAGGTATTTTTTAATTTAGTTAATTGTCTCCAATCTAATATATGACGTGGTAATTTGTGTCCTTTAAACGCCAAATCTTCGAGAACTGCAGCACTAGTAGCAAACCCGCCTTTTTTTGTTTTTTTTAAAGCAGCTATTTTTAATTCATTATATAAAATTTCTCCTAATTGCTTGGGTGATCCTATATTGAATTCTTTTTTAGATTCTTTAAAAATTTCTTTTTCTAATTTTTTAATTTTAATATCAAATTTTCTTGAGAGTTCATTTAAAGAATTTGAATCTATTTTTATACCCTCTATTTCCATTTGAGCTAGCAAATACACCATTGGTTTTTCGAACAATTCATAAATTTTTAAAAGTTTTTCGTTAGCCAATCTTTCTTTAAAGACGGTATATAATCTAAAAGTTACGTCCGCATCTTCAGCAGCATATTGTGTTGCTAGTTTAATTGGCACTTTATCAAAAGTAATTTTATTTTTTCCAGTACCCACAACTTCTTTAAATGACATTGGTTTGTGATTTAAATGAATTTCAGATAAATTATCCATATTGTGTCTATGTCTTCCTGCATCCAACGCATAGGACATTAACATAGTATCCTCTATTGAATTTATTTTTATATTATTGTGTAAAAAAATGATGTAATCAAATTTTATATTTTGTCCAATTTTTTTAATACTTTTATCTTCCAATATAATTTTTAACTTTTCTAAAACTATTTTTTTTTTTAGAATCTTTTCAGTTGAATGCTTTAGCGGAATGTAACATGAAATTCCAGAATCACAGCACAGGGAAATTCCCACTAAATTTGCTTTATGAATATTTAATGAGTCTGTTTCAGTATCGACTGCAACCATTCCTTTTTCTTCAATTTTTTTTATCCATTTATCTAGTTCACTAATTTTTAAAATAGTTTGATATTTTTTTAAATCAAATTTTATAGGATTATTTGTTTTTTTAAATTTTTTTTCGGTAGGTTCTCCATCATTTGAAATAACCTGACTGAGCAAGCGATTAAATTCCATTTCTCTTAAAAAATCATACAATTTTTCTTTATTAATTTCATTTAAAGTAAAAGTTTCTAACTTTTGTTTAACCGGGACGTCACTTTTAAGCTCAACTAACTTTCGGCTTAATATAGCTTTATTTTTATTTTCTAATATCGTTTCTCTTCTTTTTTTTTGTGGAATTTCATGAGCGTTTTCTAATAACTTTTCTAATGATTTATATTTGTTAATAAGTTCTGCCGCAGTTTTAATACCAATGCCTGGAACTCCAGGAACATTATCTGATGAATCTCCGGCTAAAGCCTGAACATCTATAACTTTGGATGGTTCTACACCAAATTTTTCTTTGACTTCTTTATTACCTAGAACTTTACTTTTCATTGGATCATAAAGTCTTACTCCTGGTTTTACCAATTGCATAAAATCTTTATCTGCAGAAATGATCGTAACTTTAGCACCTTTTTTTAATATTTGATCTGTATAGGTGGCAATTAAATCATCTGCTTCATAATTAAGCATTTCGGCCGAAGCTACATTAAAAGCTTTTACCGATTTTCTTATGTATTCAAACTGAGGAGCCAAATCTTCTGGGGTATCACTTCGATTAGCTTTATAATCTTCATAAATTTCATTTCTGAAATTTTTTCTCGCGGAATCAAAAATAACTACAAAATGTGTAGGTTTATTTTTACTATCGTCAGATCGGGACTCTTCTAGAAGTTTATGTAGCATAGTACAAAATCCATTTACCGCTCCAGTTGGTAATCCATCACTTTTTCTAGAAAGAGGTGGTAGTGCATAATATGCTCGAAAAATATATCCTGAACCATCAATAAGATAAAAATTATCGGTTTTTTTTATGGAATTCATAAATTAATATTAACCTATTTTAATTAGTGTTATGGATATATAAAAGCTAAATCATCATGAGTGAAAAAAACGCAATAAAGATAGAAAAATTAACTAAAATTTATTCTAAAAAATCTTCAAACGAGATTAAAGCTCTATACAATTTAAACTTAGAAGTGAAAGAAGGTGAAATTTTTGGGTTGCTTGGACCTAATGGTGCTGGGAAAACTACTTTCTTAAATATCCTTGCGGGAACAGTTATAAAAAATTCTGGAAGCGTTAATGTATGGGGTTATGATTTGGATAAAAATCCACGACAAGTAAGATCTTCTATCGGAATCGTTCCTCAAGAGGTAAACCTTGATCCATTTTTTAGTCCAAAAAAACTTTTAGAACTCCAAGCAGGATTATACGGAATACCAAAAATAGATAGAATAACAGATACAATATTAAAATTAGTTTCTCTAGAAAAACAAGCTAATTCTTACGCAAGAAGTTTATCTGGAGGTATGAAAAGAAGATTATTAATTGCTAAAGCAATGGTTCATAGGCCGCCTATTTTAGTTTTAGATGAACCAACTGCAGGAGTTGATGTTCAACTACGTAAAAACTTGTGGAGTAACGTGAAATCACTTAACAAGCAAGGGGTAACCATAATCCTAACTACCCACTTAATGTACGAAGCTGAAGAAATGTGCGACAGAATAGCAATCCTAAATAAAGGAAATCTAGTAACGTTAGATACAACAGAAAATCTACTAGATCGCATAAAAACTAAAAAAATTATTTTTAAAGTAAAAAAAATAAACAAAATTAATCCACAAGATTTAAATGGAATAAAATTTTCATATAGTTCCAATAATAAAATAACAGCTTTATACGAAAGAAAAAAACACAAAATAGATGAAATAATAAATAAAATCAAAAACTCAGGAATGGAAATTTATGATATTTCAACTGATGAAGGCAATTTAGAAGACGTATTTATTGATCTTACAAAAAACTAGATTTCGTTAAAAAAAGTTGTATTGTGTTCAGTATGGAAGCTGTCAAAAAAATTGGATTAAATAAAATTGCTAAAATTATTTTAATAGCAGTATTAGGAACTTTACTTTTAACCATTTCTGCTAAAATAAAGATTCCTTTTTATCCAGTTCCAATGACTATGCAAACTTTTGTGGTATTGTTTCTTGGTATAGCGTTTGGTTATAAAATTGGCTTAGTAACAGTTTCTCTTTACTTATTAGAAGGTATACTTGGACTTCCTGTATTTGCTAATTCACCTGAAAAAGGAGTTGGACTAATCTATTTTACCGGACCAACTATGGGTTATCTAATTGGTTTTTTAGTTGCAGTTTATTTTGCAGGTTTATTTAAATATGATAAAGGACTAATAAATACTTTTTTAAAATTAATATTTTCAGTAAGTTTTATTTATATCCTCGGTTTAATTTGGTTAGGTACATTAATTGGATGGGATAAACCTATATTTAAATTAGGTGCCGAACCATTTCTATTAGCAGAACTATTTAAAATGTTATTATTATTGTTTTTAACTCCAACCCTATTAAAAGCGAAAAAATTAATAAAAATTACCTAGGAGATCTTTTAGAAAGAATTCTTTGCAAAGTTCTACGGTGCATTTTCAACCTTCGCGCTGTTTCTGAAACATTTCTATTGCATAATTCAAAGACTCTATGAATATGTTCCCATTTAATTCTATCAGCAGACATAGGATTTTCAGGCGGAATAGCTTTTAATTCTGGTGATGCTAAAAGAGCATTTTCTACGTCATCTGCATCTGCAGGTTTAGGGATATAATCTATAGCTCCAGCTTTAACCGCTGCAACTGCAGTTGGTATATTCCCGTATCCTGTAAGCATAACCACTCTACTATCCTTTTTAAACTTTCGAATTTCTTTAATTACCTCTAGTCCACTCCCATCACCTAGGCGTAGATCAACCACAGCAAACGCTGGGGATGTATTTTTGGCTTGACTTATCCCCTTTTTGACACTTTCTGCCTGAATAACTTGAAAACCTTTTTTTTCCATCGCTCGGGCTAATCTGTCTCTAAAAAGATTGTCATCATCAACAATAAGTAGCGATTTATCAGCAAAATCAGTGATTTTTTGAACACTTTTTTTTTCTTGTTCCGTTCTCATTTTTTTATTTTCAAAATTTAATCTATCATAAATATAAGTTCAAAAAATAAATTTTCAAGAGAGTAAATTAATGCTTTACATTACTCATCATTTCTATAAATACGATTCTTAAGATAGTTTTTTATAAATTTTTTTTAATTTTTTTGTTTAATAAAAAAGGGGATGTATGAGATGCAAAAATTTAATTCGGTTGATGAGCTGGTTAACACTGTTCGACCAGTAGACCCGATTTATTGCATAAGACCTAACTCTATAAAATCAGCATGTAGCTGGTTTAAAGATAATTTTCCAGGACAAGTTCTTTACGCCGTAAAAACTAATCCAAATGAGAAAGTAATTAAATATATTCGTGAAAGTGGAATTGATCGATTTGATGTTGCATCAATTAATGAAATTAAATTAATTAGAAAAATTTTTCCTGATGCTAAAGCTTACTACATGAATACTGTAAAAAATCGTGAGCACATTCGAGAAGCTTATTTAAATTATAACATCCGAGATTTTGCTTTAGATACGAAAGAAGAACTACAAAAAATTATTGAGGTTACTAATAATGCTAAGGATTTGACTCTTTACATTAGAGTTTCCATTTCAAACGAGCATGCAGAAATTGATTTATCTAAAAAGTTTGGTGCACTTCCTAGTGAAGCATTGGGCTTACTAAGACTTGCCAAAGAACATGCTAAAAAAGTTGGTTTAAGTTTCCATGTAGGTTCACAGTGTATGCACCCTATTTCTTATGCTAAAGGAATTCGAGAGGTAGGAAACATCATTAAAAAAACTAAAATAATTCCAGATATCATAAATGTTGGAGGTGGATTTCCTTCTATTTACCCAGATTTAAATCCACAACCTCTTGAAAATTATATAAGTGAAATTAAAAAATCTTTTGATAATTTAAAATTAGAAAATAAACCTGAATTATTATGTGAACCTGGTAGAGCACTTGTTGCTGAAAGTGGATCTTCAATAGTAAGGATCGTTCTTAGAAAAAAACAAAAACTTTATATTAATGATGGAACCTATGGTAGTTTATTTGATGCAGGTGTTCTAAACTTTGTCCTTCCTACAAGAATGATACCCAATGGAAGAATGACTTCTAAAAAATTAACTTCTTACAATTTATATGGGCCAACATGCGATAGCTCAGATTATATGAAAGGTCCTTTTGTTTTGCCTAACAATTTAAAAGAGGGCGATTATATAGAATTGGGTCAACTTGGTGCATACTCCTTAACCTTTAGAACTAAATTTAATGGGTTTTACTCTGATCAAATTTTTGAGGTTAATGATAAGCCCATAATATCTATGTACGAAAAGGATAGAAGTTCTCATTATCTTGTTGCTTAAATGAACAATCCAAAAGATCCGAAGTTGGGTCATAACAAAAAGACCTTTCTAGAAAAACCTGTCGAGCATATTGATATTACATCTTTTGACTCTAGAAAAATTATAGAGTCTATGGACAAAATGTCTTTTACTTCAAGAGACACTGCTAAAGCTTGTGGTATTTTTAACAAAATGTTATCTGACAAAAATTGTACAATTTTTTTGACTTTAGCAGGCTCTACATCTGCAGCTGGTTGCATGAAGATATATTCTGATATGGTTAAATATAATATGGTTGACGTAATAGTTGCTACAGGAGCTTCAATTATTGATATGGATTTTTTTGAGGCTTTAGGATTTAAACACTATCAAGGATCGCAATTTCAAGATGATTCTCAATTAAGGGAAAACTATATAGATCGAATATACGATACATACATAGACGAAGAGCAGCTTCAGACTTGCGATAAAACTATTTGTGATATAGCAGATTGTCTAGAACCAAAACCTTACACCTCAAGGGAATTTATTAAAGAAATTGGAAAATACTTAAAAACTAAAGCGAAAAAAAAGGGTTCATTAATTGAAGTTGCATATGACAATAATGTTCCAATATTTTGTCCTGCTTTTACTGATTCAAGCGCTGGTTTTGGATTAGTAATGCATCAAGAAAAAAACCCAAAAAAAAGTATTACCATTGATTCTATTAGAGAATTTAGAGAATTAACTGAAATAAAAATAAAATCTAAATCCTCTGGTCTTTTTATGATAGGAGGTGGCGTTCCAAAAAACTTTGTACAAGACACAGTTGTTTGTGCTGAACTTTTAGGTAACAATGTTGATATGCATAAATATGCCGTACAAATTACGGTGGCAGATACAAGAGACGGTGCTTGCAGCAGTTCTACTCTTAAAGAAGCAAGTTCTTGGGGGAAAGTTGATGTTACAAATGAACAAATGGTTTTTGCTGAAGCTACTAGTGTTCTTCCTCTTATAGCTAGTGATGCTTACCATCGTAATCTTTGGAAAGAAAGAGAACGTAAAAACTTTTCAAATATATTTGGTTAAAAATTGAAATATCTTTCAAATAAAAAAGGGTTTCTTGGAACGGATAATAAAAGTAATGGTAAAGAAAATGTTGTTGTAATACCTTTTGGACTTGAAAAAACAGTTAGCTATGGTACTGGAACCAGTAAAGGTCCAATAGAGATAATCAAAGCTTCACATCAAGTAGAATTATTTGATGAAGATTTAAATAAAGAACCATATAAAAACATTGGCATAAAAACTTTAAACCCATTTCCCATAAAAAAAAACATGATGGATGCCCTTAGACAAATCGAAAATATTAACAAACTTTTATTAGATAAAAAAAAATTTCCCTTAATTTTAGGAGGTGAGCACTCTTTAACTCCTGGAGCTATTAGACCTTTTGTAAAAAAATTTGGTAAAATATGTTTGCTTCATTTTGATGCACATGCTGATCTGAGAAATAGTTATAATGGCAATAAATTTTCCCATGCATCTGCAATTAGAAGGTGCCTAGATAATCCAAATGTCAATGTAGTATCGTTTGGTATAAGAAGCATTTCATCAAGTGAAATATCGTTTTTAAATAAGAATAAAAAAAGGATAAATATTTTTTGGGCAAAAGATAAATTAAAATGGAATTTAAATAAATTTAAAAAAATTATAAGAAATAAAAAAGTGTATCTAACTTTTGATGTAGACGGCTTAGATTTGAGCCTGATGCCTGCTACTGGAACACCAGAACCAGGTGGTTTATTTTGGAATGAAACAATTAAAATTATAAAAATTGCAGCTCAATCCTCAAATATTGTAGGAGCTGATATAAATGAACTTTCTCCTATAAAAGGATTTGATTCTTATAATTATTTAGTTGCAAAACTTGCATATAAAATAATTGCCTACTCTTTCGAATTCAAGAAAAAATTAGATAGCTAGTAAATCTCTTGTTTGCCATTTAATGGTTACCATAGCTCCATTTGTTTTAGGACACTTATCAAAGTTAACAGTTGCTTTCATTCTTTCTAAAAGTGTTTTACCTATAAAGGTTCCAAGTCCTAATCCAGATTTAGAACTAATTATTTTATTCTTAGAACGTATATAAGGTTCACCTAATACATTTAAAATATCTTCAGAAAATCCTGGTCCATCATCGCATACTTGTACTTTTGTAACTTTATCATTGCTCTCTAAACTAATATCAACTGATGATTTACTATACTTTACAGCATTGCCTATAAAATTTCTTAATCCATAAGTTATTTCTAAAGTTCTTTCGATTTGTGGATTAAACCTATTTTTTTCTACTAAAAGAGACAATTTTTTTTCAGAAATTTCAGCATACGATTTGACAATTTCACCTAACAGTTCCTCAATCTTAATGTCAGTTAAAAAACTATCTTCTTGAAGTTGATTTTTTGAAAGATTTTTTAAAATATCTGAACATCTTTTAGTTTGAGATAACAACAATTCAATATCTTTTGAATATTTTGGATTATTTCTAGTTTCTCTTTCCAATTCTTTAGCAATAACAGTAATAGTCGATAAGGGTGTTCCTAATGAGTGTGCTGCAGCAGCTGCCTGTAAACCTATAGATTCTAACTCATGTTCCTTAGCCAAAATTAATTCAAGTCTATTTAAGGCTTCAGTTCGTTTTCTCGATTCTATTCCAAACCTAACTCCAAAATAAGTTAAAAAGATTAACCCTACTATAATAGCAATTGGAACAGCATATAAATAAATATCCGGTACATGAAAATGTAATTCACCAGAATGAGGTAGCGGTAAATGATAAATTGTTAATAAAATTAAAATCACTATTGTAGTAATGGATAAATTGATAGTACTTCTTAAAGTTAAAAAAGTTGATGATACTATTGCTGGAACTATTAATAAAATTATAAAAGGATTTGTGACACCACCAGTTAAATACAACAATATAGATAATTGAATAAGATCGTAAAATAAAAAAAATGTTGAAGTAAAATTATTTAATTGGTTTTTGTGAAATTTAAATTGCAAAAAAAAATTAGTTAAAGCTCCAATTAAAATAACTGCAGAACAATAGAAAAACAGAAGTTCGAATTTAAGAACAAAATAAACAATACTTATTGTTAGGTATTGTCCAATTAAAGCGATCCATCTTAAAATAACTAAAGTTTTTTTATCTAATTGAATATTATCTTTTGACGTAAAAACTTCCGAAAATTTCATTCGAAAATTATATATCTAAATTTGAAACTTCTAAAGCTCGATTAATTATAAAATCTTTTCTTGGAGCAACTTCATCACCCATAAGTATTTGAATTAAATCTTGATCTTTTTTCGATTTAGCTTTTGTATTATTTGAATATCTTACTTGTAATAATGTACGTTGTTCAGGATTCAAAGTTGTCTTCCATAATTCCTCTG
>JYMV01040306.1_pt1 | contig 11322 bp, 10 predicted proteins | sample 338911 | NCBI WGS metagenome assembly JYMV01 (sample SAMN03354496, study PRJNA234377) | hydrothermal vent metagenome | biome: Deep sea; feature: Hydrothermal plumes at the Eastern Lau Spreading Center, Western Pacific Ocean; material: Seawater | place: Tonga | collected 2009 | depth 2000 m m
TAGGGCCCTCAATGAGTCCTTTACTGGAAATCAATGAAATATTACCCGAACCTGTTATTTTTTCCGTATTTCCTTCACGGTTGATCACATTTAAAATAGCTCCCATACGGCCGCCGTATCGCGCTGGAAATCCTCCGGCATGAAAATCAGCTTCCTTTATAGCGTCCGTATTAAAGGTTGAAAAAATACCCCCGAAATGATAGGGATTATAGACTGTGATTCCATCCAGCATAATTAAGTTTTGGTCTGGTGTACTTCCACGGACATAGAGCGCACTTGAAAAATCATTCCCCGACTGCACACCAGGCAACATTTGTAGGGCACGAAATACATCCGCCTCAATGAAACCAGGCACCGAGTTAATCTCTCTTAAGTCTAAAGAAATTTGACTGCTTTCGATTGACTGTTCAAATTTCTGCCGCTCTGCTGTCACCGTGACTTCCGCACCTTCTAAAACGGCCTGGCGTAAACGAATATTGATACGAATATCTTCATTTTCTGCAATATTTACATCTTCTTTATGAATTTCAAATCCAATCATAGAGGCGAGAAGTTGATAGCTGCCGGGCGGCACATAGGTGATGACAAAATAGCCGTCCACATTGGTAGCTGAGCCAATGGATGTCTCAGAAAGAAATACATTAGCGTAAGATATGGGCTCACCTGTTGCATCATCACGCACAAACCCACTGATGGTTGACATTTCTTGTGCGTTAATTATTAAAACAAAAAATAATAGAAGGATATATTTTATGGTTTTCATTTCTTTTTTTATTTATTTTTACTGCCTGATGTTGGTGTAGTGAATTTCACCCAATTCATTAAAAGTTAAATACCGATTTTCTTTTCGAGTATTTTCAAGCTTGAAATATACAATTTCATTAAAGAGTGTTTGTTCAATATATTTGAGTTTATATAAATCAGACACAATCGCATCTTCTCTGCCCACATGATCAGACAGAAAATTGGTCATAGAATGATGAGATAATTTTCCCGTTAAAATATTTAAGGCAATATTGCTTTCAATATCCTTATTGGCTAAAAAAGTGATTCGCATTTTATATCAAAAGTAACATCTTTATTGTTTTTTTGCCATCTCCTGACCGAATCGTGGAAAAATTATTTCCATCAGAAACAGGTTAACCGTATCAACCGAAGCTTTATCACCATTTAAAACTATAGGCTAAACCAAACACATTAATTTCATCCGGGCTTGACTTGGTGATGTCCTCTTTTTTATATATGTAGAAAATCTTAATTGAGTTCTTTCGTGGAAGATCAACGGCAAAACCAAATGAAACTCTAAACCCATCAAGCTGATTATGATTTGTATTATAAAGATGAAACAATTCTCCAGAAAGATAGGGTTCAATCTTTTTACCTAACTTATACTCAATTGTAAATTTATTTCTGATCAATTCTTCAGGAAGTTCTCCATCCTCATTGGTTCTTTGAAACTTTGTGCGGTATTTCAGGCTTACAGGTTTGAAGCTATATTTATAAGATCCGCCAAAACTTAACCGCTGTTTAATTTTATTTTCAAATACAGCATAGCGATATGGAATCTGAATTTTCAGGCCATCGAAAACTTCATATGAAATAGAAACTTCTGAAAAGGTTTGTTTAAAAGTAGATAGTTGATTATTTAATCTTAGTTCCTGTTCAAATTCCAGCTCGAGCGAGTATGGGAGATTTCTTTCAAACCCTATACTGGTCCAGGATTCATTATCATCTAATCCGTAAGAACATTGAATACAAATGAAAAAGAGCCAATACCCTATATTTATTCTTGGTGTCTTATACACCTTACTTCCTCAATTAACTTCATTTATACCAAATTGAAGAATGGATATTTGTTTATTCATTTTTTTTATTCTTTGTAATAAATCCTGATACGTGCCGTGTCTCTTAGAAAATTCATTCTGCGGAATTCGAAACTTTGAATATTTAAGCCGGTTCTCTCTTTTAAATCCGCAAGTAATGTGTCATGATTTTCCGGTTTAATATTTTCAATCTTCAAATTCTTTCGCCAATATGTTTCAAGGAAATAAGTTAATCCAACCAATGCCACATTCGTAAATAACAATTCGGCATAAGACACTTCAGCGCTGCTTAAGGCGTTGATGACCCCAATGGTGATGACTATAAACAGGTAGGTCATTTCCTTGATGGGAATGGGATCCGTCCTGTAACGGAGAATGGCAAAAACAGCAAACAGTCCAAAAGCGAAACCAATATTGATGGTGACGTTACCCAAAAGAAAGGCGAAAAAGAAAATGAGGGAATTGAACATGAAATAGGTAAAGACAAAATCATTGTTGGTATGATTACGTTGATAAATCAGTTTTATAATGATAAAAGCGATTGTCAGGTTAAATCCAAAACGGATAATTAAATTCATTAGTTCAAGTGGAAAATCCATTATTTTTTCCTTTTATTTATCTTTGAGTTAAAATCTTATTTATTTGCAATAATTTGGGCTTAAAGCGGTTGTATTTAATTTCCTTATTAACGTGCAGCATGCCCATACAATATTTACTAAACCTCATTTCCTGGATTTTCAATTCACGAAGAATCTGAATAAAATCTGATTTTGGATTGTACTTTTTTTGTTTGATTTCTGAGATCACCAGTTGATCGAAAATCTTACTGCTTATTCCATTTTTGGCGGATAAGTTGGTGTCAATGGTCAGACGTTCATTAAAACTGTTATCAGTTAGTGTAATGCGCGAAAATTCCAAGTCTAGTTTTGGAGCAAGTTGATCGCCTGGAAGGCCAATTATTGCAGATACCAAATCTCTCTCCTGTTCACCAAGGCACTCATTCATTTCATCAGCCAGGAGTCGTTTTTTTACTGTCCGATTTTTATTATTTTTGATTTTGATTTCAAAAAATGATTTATTGTTGCTGCTGTATTTTCTAAATCGGACTTTAAATCGCTTCCTATTTTCATTATGGTGCTGATTATAAAAAAGGAAATCATCTGTATCAAAATAGGTGGTCTCATATGTAAACACTAATTTTTTATTAATCTCTAATATTCTGTAAAATGGTTTTATTTTTTCCAAAATCAAAGGTAAATGAATCTGATTGAATACAAATTTTGTGTCCTGACGGTCAAGGAGTTTAACTTTATCTAATTCATCCAAGGAGACTTTCTGGAAGTCATTTAGTAAATATTGGAATGAAAAATTTTCGTTTTTATTTATTACAAACAAATTAGTATTTAGTTTTTTCAAATCCTTCTTAATTCGATAAATAGTTTTTAACTGCACTATTACGTTGTGATGCGTGAGACTGCAAACCAGCTAATGCTGCTTGAAAATCTCCGCTCGAATTTAATAATGTAAACCCACTTTTTTCTTTAACAATTGATGAATTAAAAGGATTTCTATTTATAGTTAAAATATTCTTATTTATTTCTTGCGAACTCTAACTGATCCATGAACTGATACAAATTGTTTTCCCATTTTTGCACGGACAAAGCATCTGAATGTTCCTCGTCAGCTTCTTGGGTAGCTGCTCTTATTTGCTCTGACCATGCAACGATTAAGCCGTTTACAGTACTGGCAGAAAAAGGATCATTGATAAATTTTGTTTTTAAATCTTTGTATTCCTGTTCATATGATGCCCAACCTCCAATCAGTTTATCACAGGCTGCGGACCATTGATAAATAAAAAAAGAACCATAAGGAAAAGGCTGGCAATTATTACTGGTTTCTCCCCAATCATCTGCTATGGGTGTCACTGGATTGGCGTTGCTTAATATATTTTCAAATGCGTTATCTAAGTCCCAGGGTATTAGATTTATTTTTTGATTGTTGGGCTCTTCATACCAATAATAATTATGATTACCACATCCACCAACTTCGCAATACCAATGAAAAGGCCCGTCATCATTTCGAATCGCCCGATCAACCACTGCAAATGAAACAATTTTATTGATATCCATATACTCTGAAATAACATTTTGAAGTTCAGCATCTGCAGCCATTGACAATTTTTCAGCAAAATTACTCATGAGGGCCACGGATGGATTATCGTCCTCATTTGTTTTTAAAGCAACAATAAATGATTGTTCATTTGTAGGTGTGCCATCGTTGGTTAAAGGCCATACCTCTTTATATACATTTCCATTCTGATCATCAAAATGATAATCGGTAAAGGAGCCATCTATTTGTTCAGTAAGTGCATATAAACCTGAATAGTCATCATTAATCATCAACCGTGCATGGACGGAGCGAGGTGCCTCCACCCCCATTGCCCTAAATAACCAATATCCTATGCGTTCATGCATCTGAGATGGGTCAAGGTTTTGGGAATGAAATTGCAGTTTTTTCAGGCTATAAAATCTCTCTTCCCTGCCATTCCAATTGATTTTGACCTTCATTGATAGTTTAGTACAGATTTTTTTGCCAGAAGGCTCAAAAATATTAGGCCCATCTACACACCCAACAAATGCCCCAATACTGCCTTTATACCTGATACCAACAGGACTAATTGTGTCCCCTTTAAAAATGAGCATTCCCTCAACATATTGTTCTGCAACGGGATCGCTATCAATTTTTTCCAGATCTTCTTTAGGTATTTTTAACTCAAATGTATGCAATACATTCTGATCAAAAATAAACTCGGATCCTAAATTAAGGTACTGTTCGTCTCCCTTTGGGTTTATAGTAGGAACAATAAAATTGAGGTCCGCATCAGTATCCTCATTATCAGAACAAGACAGCAAGGCTATTAATAATAAAAAATTGAATCGCTTAATAATAAATCGCTTTTTTTTGAGTTCATCTAGATAATTACTCATTTTGTTCAATCATTCTCTCCTAATTGGAAGATTTGATCTACAGATTTTTCAAATACTTTGGATAGTTTCAATGATAAAACGGTAGACGGAACATATTTCCCAGATTCAATCGCATTGATACTTTGTCGGCTTACCCCTACAAGTTTTGCTAATTGTTCCTGAGTAAGGTTTTTTATAGCACGTTCTACTTTTAAACTATTCCTCAAAACTCAAATCCTGTCTTGATTGCCAAACTTTATAATAGAAATGAAATATTTTATAGTGAGAATGAATATTATTCAACCAAGACGCTTAAAGCGATTAGGTATTAGTATGTTTGTAGTCATAATAAATATTCTTCTTTTAAATCGTAGTTTTAATGTAAAGTATACTTTACTATATATCAAGTATATTTTACCTTTTTTAATAAAATTAGCAGATTTTTTCTGTAACTGCTTGGTGTACAATTTATTGTTGATTTGTTTTTATGCATACTGCATTAGGCCAAACATATAGTTTTTTATACGATTATTGTTTCACTAATTTTTGATATGCTCTATTCCAATAGAAACTTCAAAGCCAACCCCAGTCAGAATTCAGCCATTACCCATCCACCGGCACCATTGATGATTTTGGCTGGCGCGGGAACGGGAAAAACATCTACCTTATTGCATCGCATCCGTTATCTGGTTAATTCAAAAATAGTTAATTCAAAACATGTTCTTTTACTTACCTTTACAGAAAAAGCCACTGCAGAAGCCAAACATACTATTCATCATATTCTTGGAAATGAGGCTGAATCAATTTTTGTGGGCACATTCCACAGTTTTTGCCACTCCATCATGCGGCGGTATGGTCCTGAAAACCGTATGGATGATGTGCTATGGCAGGAAAGCGATATTCTCTACTATCTCATCCATCACTTTGATGAAATGGATTTTATACAGTCGCGTGTTTTCTCCGATAATCCCGTTAAAGCCATTCGGGACTCATTCATTCCTTTTTTCAACAGGGTTAGTGATGAACTGCTTTCACCCGCTGACCTGGAAAATAAAATTCAGAATATGGAAGATACCCAGGATTGGGTTGAAGAAAATTTTCCCGGTATCCATCCAGAGAGCACACGGTTCGATGATGTAAGTTACCAGTTAAATGATTTAGTGAAAGCACATGCGTTTTTCCAAAAAGGTAAGGCCAAAGATAATGCCCTGGATTTTGGCGATATGATTTTCGGGTGTTACGAAGTTCTAAAAAATAACCCCTCCGTTCTTACTCAAGTTAGAAATGAATTCCGGCATATTTTTATCGATGAATATCAGGATAACAATTACGCTCTGAATAAAGTTGTGAATCTCATTGCAGAAAATAATCCCAGCATTACAGTAGTTGGGGACGAGGATCAATGCATCTATTCTTTTCGCGGTGCGAATTACTACAATATTTCAGATTTCCGAAATCGGTATAAATCCCATCCGAATTATGCAGAAATTCCCCTGGTGGAAAACCGTAGGTCAACTCAGAAAATTCTTGACCTTGCCAATGCTGCGATCAGCCAAAATCCAGATCGTACACCCAAAAATCTAAAATGCCTCCCCGATGCTAAGACAGGACCGAAACCACAATGGATTCAGATGAATAAAAAGGAAACATTAGAAGCTTTGCCGGATTTAGTGCATTCTTTAATCCACAATGGAAAAGCACTTTATGGTGATATCGCCGTCATTTGCCGTGGGTGGGCAAATGTTAGAGATATGGCCGATGCCTTACAAAAATCCGCCATTCCTGTTGATATACATATAGAGAAATTTTTTGATGTGCCCATCGTAAAAAATGTCCTTGCCTGGGGACACTTACTATCTAAAGATGATCATGCCCAAATTGCATTATACCGGATACTGAGAGAACATTTGGGCGAAACATGGACAAATTCATTTTTTCAATCCATGGAAAAAACCACTATTGAAGAAAAGCTCGACCAACTGAAGTCACAAGCTAAAGAATCAAAAGAGATCACTTTCGTTATGCAATCATTCGAAACACTTCAGAAATCATTAGGAAAAAAGTTAAAGGCAGACGAAATGGTTTGGGAAATATTGACTGCTTTGAAAAAAACTCATTTAATGACTTCAATGCGGATGGCGTATAGATATTCCCAAAGGCTTAACCTTGCTAATGCAGGTGAAATTTTAAATCTTGCTGAACAATTTGTCAACAAAGACCCCAATGCATCCTTCAGCAATTGGCTCGATTTTATGGAAGTCATGTCTTTGGCTTCGAACCAGAACGCTGCTCAGCCGGAACTCGAAAAGGATAATCTCGCTGTGCAAGTAATGACCATCCACCAGAGCAAAGGACTCCAGTTCCCCGTTGTGATAATGCCTTTTCTCTACAGTGGAAGTTTTCCCTCAAGTCTGAAGAAACATCCAACCATTAACCGATTACCGACCTCCTGGATGGCTTGGGAGCAGAATGCAGATACCCCATTTCGAATCCTCCACGAACGGGAAGAACGGCGCGTATTTTATGTGGGTATCACCCGCGCAGAAACATATTTATATTTATACGGACCTACGAAAAGACAATCTCTTTTTACAAAAGAATTAGAAAACCTGAAACCACAGCCCATGGAGATTAAGACCATGAATGAACATGAAGAAAAAACAGTTTCACTGAGTGAAAGACGCCAAAGACTTTTGGCAGATTTGAACCGGGAAATCGCTGCCAATCAATTGGAAAACGCGCGAACAATCTTGGAAGAAATGGAACGAGGTGATATCCCCAAAGATTTAACCGATTCAGGTCAACCGAAGGATGTCTCTGGTATACTTCATCTGTCCTCTACCAAAATTGATACCTACAATTCCTGTCCGTTGAAATACAGGCTAAAATACATTGATAAAATCCCTGAAAGAAAAACGCGTGCTACTGGAGAGTTTGGTTCTATTATGCACAGCATATTGGAAGAATTTCACGGACTTGAAGTTGCAGACCAAACAGAGAAAGTGTTATTTGATCTTCTGGAAAAACACTGGCGTGAGGATTCTTTCGAATACCGCCAGCGCGGGGAAGAATTTCGCAAGCAGGGCGGAGAATTATTATCCGACTATTTCCGGTTTATACAGAAAAATCCGCCTACTGTTTTGGGACGGGAAAAACCCTTTTCCTATACCATGAATAATATTAACGTAAAAATTTCAGGGAAGATTGATCGTATTGATCAAGATGGTGATTTGCTTGGTATTGTAGATTATAAAACAAGTAAAAAGAAGGATAAATCTGAAAATAATTTGCAAATGGCATTGTATTCGGAAGCCATTTTACGTGATGCCGTCCCCGGGATCAATGGTAATCCGGGAAATGCAAGTTTACACTTTTTACGGTATGGGGATGATCCCTTGTCATCACACCATTTCTCTGAGGATGATTTAGAAATAAGTCGGGGAAAAATTCGTGAAGTTGCAAATGGCATTCGAACAGGATCCTTTGAAACAAAAAAGAGTGATTATAATTGCCAGTACTGCGACTATAAAGATTTCATCTGCCCGGCTTGGGAAGATTAATTTTTTTTTGTTACAAATAACGAATAGCATCTAAATTGGTGGACTTTGATTACATAATGAGGAGGTAATTGTGAAAAAATATATCCTTTTTCTAATATTGATCGGATTTGGTTTCGCTGAATCAATCGCTGATAAAACAAAATCCATGGATAAAATGGATGGATATTTAAATCTATATTGGGAAAATGAAACGGGAAAACTATGGCTGGAAATTTCCGATTTTAACCAAGAATTCCTCTATGTGAATTCACTCATGGCAGGGATGGGTTCCAATGATGTGGGCCTGGACCGGGGTCAGTTGGGCAATGGAAGAATTGTATATTTTCATCGAGTCGGCCCGAAAGTGTTAATGATTCAGCCCAATTATTATTACCGGGCTGTGACTGATGATCCCCGTGAAAAAAAGTCGGTTGAGGATGGGTTTGCAAAATCTACCCTTTGGGGGTTTACAGTAGAAGCAGAAGAGGACAACCGTGTTTTAGTTGATGCTACAGACTTTTTTCTGAATGATGCCCATGGTATTGTTTCTCGATTAAAAAATCAAAAAATGGGGAATTACAAGGTGGATAAAAGTCGATCAGCCATTCACCTCCCGGCTACCATGAATTTTCCGAACAATACGGAAGTGGAAGCTCTCATGACCTACACAGGGTCGAATCCGGGAAAATATGTTAGACAAACTACACCGACGCCCATCGCCATAACGATGAGGCTCCATCATTCATTTGTTGAACTTCCAGATGACAATTATACGCCAAGAAATCATGATCCCCGAGCGGGATATTACCCCATGTCCTTTCAGGATTATGCTGCACCATTGGACGAATCCATTTACAAACGGGTGATAACGCGTCATCGGTTACACAAGAAAAATCCCAATGCCAGAACGAGTGAAGCGGTTGAACCCATTATTTATTATATAGATCCCGGCGTCCCGGAACCGGTGAAATCAGCCATGCTGGAAAGCGGTGGTTGGTGGAATCAAGCCTTTGAAGCGGCAGGATATAAAAATGCTTTCCAGATGAAAGTACTGCCGAAAGATGCGCACCCCATGGACGTCCGATACAACATGATTCACTGGGTCCATCGTGCCACTCGGGGATGGTCCTATGGCAGTTCCGTTGACGATCCGCGTACAGGAGAGATTTTGAAGGGAAACGTATCTCTTGGTTCGCTCAGATTGCGCCAGGATTACCTCATTGCCACCGGATTATTGGCACCTTATGATAATGGCACTGCAGTCCCCGATTATATGCGTGAATTAGCTTTGGCAAGAGTCCGCCAACTCGTGGCACATGAAATTGGCCATACCATTGGATTGGCTCATAACTATATCGCCAGTACGGTTGATCGTGCGTCCGTAATGGATTACCCTCACCCAAAAGTTACTGTTAATCAAAAGGGGCAAATTGAATGGCAGGATGCCTATGGTGTGGGCATCGGGGAGTGGGATAAAATATCTGTCGCCTACGGCTATCAGGATTTCCCAAAAGGAACCAACCAAAAGGAAGCATTAGAAGAAATCATTCAAGATGGTATCCGTCGCGGTTACACATTTATTACAGATCAGGATGCAAGGCCACTTGGTTCTGCCCATCCCACTGCTCACCTTTGGGATAATGGAAAAGATCCAGTATCCGAGTTACAAAATTTAATGGCAGTCCGTAAAGTAGCGCTGGATAATTTTGGTGAAAATAATATTAGAATGGGTCAACCCTATAGTGATATAGAGGATGTACTGGTTCCTATATATTTTCTCCATCGGTTTCAAATTGAAGGTGCAGCCAAAGTGGTGGGTGGATTGAATTTCACTTATGCCCTCCGAGGTGACGGTCAAATGGTAACAGAATTCCTCGATCCAAAATTCCAAATGGAAGCCTTGGATGGGCTCATCGGTACACTCCAACCGGATGCATTAACTTTAAGAGAGGAACTTCTTCAACTTATTCCTCCCCGTGCTTCTGGACGAGGCCGAACCCGTGAATCTTTTAATTCCAGAACCAGTGTTACATTTGATGGCGTCAGCCTTGCGGAAACTGCCGCCAACCTGACTTGTCGAATGATCTTTCATCCTGCCCGGGCAACACGTTTGGTTGAATACAACGCTCGAAATACCAAACAACCGGGATTGGAAAAAGTTTTAAACGAAATAATTAAAGAAACAATATTACAATCGGCCCCTGCTGGCCTTGGGGGTGAAATAAAACGGAATGTTGATTTTACCATCCTCGATCATCTCATGAGTTTGACTATAAATAAAAATGCATCCCCCGCTGCCCAATCGATCGCCATGGCGCAAGTGAATTCATTATCACATAAATTGTTCCGTAACCGTGGAAAATCATCCCGAGATAAAGCCCATTTCAGTATGCTACAACATCGAATCAAAACCTTCCTGGATGAACCGGAAAAATTTGAACCCATAAAAGTACCAAAAGCACCGCCAGGATCGCCAATCGGTACCGAATTCGGATGTACATTTGAAAATCCATTCAACAATAATTCTAAATAAAAGGAAGTTAAAATGAAACGGAATATCCTATTTATCCTAGTACTGATATCCGCCATCCTTTCTGCCGATGGACTGGATATGAAAAAATTTAAAGGAATGAAAGCTCGGAGCATTGGTCCCGGCGGTATGAGTGGTCGAGTAACAGCCATTGATGTTGTCCTTTCCAATACGGATGTCATTTATGTCGGTACCGCCTCTGGCGGCCTTTGGAAATCCGAAAGCGGCGGCATCAAATGGGAACCCATTTTTGATGATCAAAAAGCCGCTTCCATTGGGGACGTAACGGTTGATCCCACCAATCCAGACGTGATCTGGGTGGGAACGGGCGAAGGCAACCCGCGGAACAGTCAATCGGCTGGTTTTGGTGTATATAAAAGTATTGATGGCGGTAAATCTTGGGATTTCAAAGGGTTGGGTGAAACGCGGAATATTCACCGAGTTTTGATCAATCCCCATAATCC
>JYMV01006581.1_pt1 | contig 11316 bp, 3 predicted proteins | sample 338911 | NCBI WGS metagenome assembly JYMV01 (sample SAMN03354496, study PRJNA234377) | hydrothermal vent metagenome | biome: Deep sea; feature: Hydrothermal plumes at the Eastern Lau Spreading Center, Western Pacific Ocean; material: Seawater | place: Tonga | collected 2009 | depth 2000 m m
ACCATGTGTTCGGTATACATACCACTCAATTCATCACTCAGTTTAGCTAAAATTTAGCCGATCAGTTACCTACCCCGTTCATTATCATCGACGACCTGAGTTCACTAACGGTTTTCAGTGATGTTCGTGTTACTCGATCTTTAGTTTTATGTGTATGTTTTGTAGATCGTTGTTTCTCCTTTTGTACTTTTTCTTTTGGCAATTGTGCTGTCTATTCTTCTTCGATGTAGGGGTTCGTATTACCCCTTTGCTATCTTCAAGCTTACCGAACATAGCCCTTGAGGCGTAGTATAACAACCAACGAAAAAAGCAAAAAACGTGAGTACTCTCTCGCCCAGGAGGGTTGTGTATCTTTAACGACAGTACTGATACATATGTACATCTTGTAAATGAGCCTTATTCAGCTGTTAATCTTACTGTTACTGTTCCATCTCTTCTTCTAGGTTTCTCATGCCATGATGATCTCTGTGGAAGTGATAATTTCTCCATTATTTTAGAAAGCTAAATTCTTCTGTAGGTGAAAGACCTACACGGTATAAACTTGACAAAGTTGACTGGCCTCTGTACGAACAGATGTGCAGATAATAACTTCAAACACAAATGATACGAAATGCCACCGATTCAATTTTGAAGCTTAGCGAAACGGTAATACCAGTATTTGGTCAGACCATTCCAAAGACCTCGACAAATCCAAAACATTTATTCGATACGCTTTTACCAAAAAGGAACATGCTGTGTCTATCTATTTCGACCTGGAAAAAGCATATGACACAACATGGAAATATGGCATTTTAGAAAACCTCTTTGAAATGGAATTGAAAGGAAAGCTACCTAATTTTATTTCTGATTTTCTATCTGGAAGATAATTTAACGTCAGAGTTAAATCAACTTATTCTGACATTCATGAATAAGAGATGAAAGTTCCCCTAGGGAAGTATCCTCTCTGTTTCATTCTTTAGTATTAAGATAAACAGCCTCGTTAAAGTTTTACGTGATAACATTGATGCTACGATATAGCTGAAATACTGGTAAAATTGTCGCTAAACACCAATCAATCAATAATTCAATCAAACATACGATAACGACCATGACGGCCGCTCGGTCGTTTCGATATTTCTCATTTCTCATTTCTCTAATGAATAAATCAAAATACACATATGTTTAAATATTTAAATGAAAACCTATTATTTCTTTAAATAAGTCATGCCCAGTGACTTTGACTTAATAATGATCAGCACAATTATCTTCTTATTTATCTACTTAAATTAATTATTCAAAAGTTAGTGCTTAAACTGAATAATAATGAGTAATAGTTAATGATAAAAACCAACACGAGCAATATGAAGAGTTTGAAAATACCAAAGAGGTAATCAGAATCCGTAAATAGAAGAAGGACAAACAACACAATGGCCAATAGAAAAGACATCTAAAAGATCTACAAAGCAATAACCCCTCTGACCAATTTAATTAAAATTAGATCCTCGTACATGCTCCATTTTTCTTTCTTTATGCAGTTGCCAAGCAAAATACAATTAACACGTGCGTAGATCTAATTTTGAAAATTTATAATATTTCGTTTTGGATTTTCCAATTTGCCTACAAGCCATAATTACATTGATAGGTAACATCAACAGGGCTACAACCTGCTACCCTCCAGATATCAAATGTCTGACATGCTGCAATGCTAATTTAACTTATGAACAAGAATTGTATTATATTTAAATATATGTTGGATTATCCTAAGTGTTCAAAAAGATTCCTTATCGAATAGCTGGAATTGAAATGGGCAAACATGCACGTCATATGAATCCATCTTAATTGTATTTTTCCTTCCATTTTGTTTGGGCATATTCACCGTCGATTCTTTATTAGTGCTATATATAGTAATGCGTGCCATTTATGTATTTCTTTAAAGTAACAATTGAAATTTGGAGAAGACTTCATTAGTTTGTATAACTGGTGCTTAATCCATTTTTCTATTTAATTGGACCGCGTCGGTGGTGTAATGGTTAGCGTGTTCGTCTCAAGTGCAGGACATCGTGGGTGCTAGCCCCGATTGGGACAAAACAAAAGACTATAAAATTGATATCTGTTGCTTCTCCGCTAAGCCGGCAGCATTAAGGAGAAATACCAAAGACTGGCTTGCTCGGAATCAGGATAATGTGTCCGAGTGGCGCGACATGTCAATTTGCGGACTGTTGTTTCAGTGAGCTAGCACTGTAAAAATCCAACTAAGCGTATTGGTCTAGAACAAAGTGGACCTCATCATCATCTCATTGCAAATTAACTTGTTCTCGCCATGGTATAGCTGAAAAATTGCTGAGTTGGCGTTAAAACAACAAACACTCACTCACTCACTCTATATAATTGGCTAATAAAATACATTTGTATACTTAAGCTAATCTAATTGGCATTACATTGACAAACCACGAACTCTAAGGCATTATATTGAGAAACCACAAACTCTAAAGCACTAAAATAACAATGAGAGGAACAGTTGGAAATGGAGGACATATTTTCGAACAAGCATACATATGTGGCAGAGTTAAATCAATTAATGCTATATAAACCCTCAGCTATTTAAATAAACGTTAGACAATAGCGACGGGCCAATCAAAAATGGATAATCCAGAGAAACTGGCAATACAAAGCACACAAGGCGAAGAAAATCAAAACAAAAAACACAACACAATATGTGTTAGACACAAAGCTATTTCTTTCTTCATCGGCTAAGCAACTTTAAAAAGCAGGGACAACCCATCAGACCCGCTTCATCTTAAATGGGCCCCCACATCTACATGCACATATGGAAACAAAGGGGCTCGTAAATATCAGTTGTTTATTGGTCAAGAAAGACAAGTTAGTGGTACCTTAATACGATAGGAAAAAATGTAGATCATTTATTTTATTGTACTTATTTTTGTTGTTTTTAAAGACTGACCAAAATATTAAGGACATATATAAGTTATTCGAGTGCGTATGTATTGCATGTACATTTATTGATACATTTTGGTTATCTCAGCCTAACAATTAAAAGGTAGATACAAATAAAAATGTGTTCTGATAGGCCTAGATTATAATATTAGTTTATCTAAACCTTGTAAATTATTATGATTATTTAGTTGGATAAAAGGCAAATTGCATATTTAAAAAAATGAGTTTATCTATCTATATTGTACAAATTAATTTCATTAATAAAATGGTAATTTATTCTATGATAAAGGTAAATTTAAAAATTAGAAACAAGAAGAAAAAATAGGGCAAGAATAACATTCTGGATAAACAAAAACAACAACTGAAACGTATATAACATTGTTTAGTATTAACGCAATATTTTCAAGAGGAAAACTTTTAACAACAACCAAACCGTAGATATCTAAATTAGTCCACAAGACGCGTTTCTTGAATAACCTTCATCCGGTACACTCAAAATCGAAAGATTGGAAAGACAAATAATAAAAACATGCTCTGTGAAGCACACTTACATCTGAAATGTTATTAAAGCATTTGTTGCCATTAGTTAGCGAGCGATTGTTGTTTAACTCCACGTGAGCAACATTTCACGTCTATCATTTTAATTTTCGATGTGATGTTCAAAACCAACATGTCTTATAAGTTTTTAGTGTTATCTCATAATGCTGATTAATAATAATATTATAACTTTGTTTTGTTTGGGATATGAAAGCTTAAGTCTACACTTAACAATAGTTCAGCTACATAGTCACGGTCAATGTTAATTGTTGAGGAAGTCAAAGTTACCGGATGGAACCAACTACCAGCCACAAGTCACTGACAGTCTTTATCACATACAGTTGAATCGAGTACACCTCGTCATGTGCTGGAAATGAAATTCACAACGTCATTGATGATAGTTACTAATTTGTTTAGTAGGCGTAAATCTAACTACAACGGTCACCTTATAATAACAGTAGTGTCCCATCATGCTTAGCGTATTGCTACTTTATATATTTATTGTTTTTATAATACGATCATAACATTATGTGATAAAGTTTGTCAGTGACTTGCAGTAGGTCGGTAGTTTTCTCCGGGCTCTCCGGTATCTTCTACAAATAAAACTGACCGCGTCGATATAGCTGAAATATTGTTGAAAGTGGCGTTAAACGCCATCAATGTCCATGTTCATATGTTTTTATAATAACTAATACATTGCATCCTTTCTTTACATTACAGAATTGGTATTAATGCAGGCGTGATGCTTCCTCCTGGTGGTTGTACTGTTGTAAAGGGAGATAAATGTTCAATTAAATATGTTGAAGCCACAAATCACAGTATTAAGTGCCAAGGTGACATATTAGGTTGAAAAGAAAATACACTGGTTTCTTACCATGTGTTTACATATATCTTAGTGAATAAGATGTGAAATTACGCATACAAATATGTGTATATGATGTCAAATAAAATGCTACAATAAATCTGTCTTCTTGTTAAAGGGTTATTACTTTGCGGAGGGTGGTTGGGGGGACTTTTTCATGACAGTTTGAGCAAACAGAGGCATGTTTTTTATTTCCATTGATGCTTGCTCATGAAATATGTGGGGTCGTCGTGGCCGTTATCGTATAGTAGTTTGATTTACAACTACCTGTGCAACCAGTGCCTATCACCACTAAAGTTGTGAGTTCGAATACCGTTCATGGCGAGGTGTATTCGATACAACATTATGTGATAAAGTTTGTCACTGACTTGCGACGGTTCGGCGGTTTTCTCTAGGTACAACGGTTTCCTCTACCAATAAAACTGACCGCCACAATATAGCTGAAATATTGTTGAAAGTGGCGTTAAACACCATAAACTTAATCATACCAAACCATAATATATAGACACACACGGTCTACTTATTAACTGTATGTCCATACATAGAATGGTTACTTTATGTTCGTAAATGTTCCATACTGATCTCAACATCATTATTGAAATGAAACTAGTAAACATTGTGCTATTATTAAGTTTTAAAATATACATGTTTACTGGTGCGAGTCAAGGATTTGATGTAGGAGGCCCCTCTATAGAAAATATATCTCCCTTGCAAAAATGTTTCTGGTCGTCATAACTGGTGACATTAATGTGACAGGATATACACACCATCCCGGGGCACATGTTCTCACTTCCGGTTTTAGTGAGAGCACATCCTGTTGTCTCTCTAGTACCAGTGTACCTGTCTTTTTTTTATCTATCCGCGTCGTACATTTATTTGATTATCACTATAGACTTTGATACTCAGCGTTTTCCTTTAAACATATATGACGTTTCTTGTTTGAACAACATAAACGGGTCAGAAATGCCTTTACTTAAATCATTATCTGTGCTTTATTCAGCAGTAACAAAATATAACGCTCTTTATCGCTGAGAAATACAACATTATTTGATAACAAAAAGATAAATGTATTTGCTTAGTGAAATCCTACACGGAGATAACTCCTGACGGTTGAAATTCATCCATGATGTATTCTTTAAACGTGTGGATTTGTTTTTTCATTTTCTTTCATTTTCCGTATCTTTATGGATTTCTCTTGGATTCAAACAATCCTCAACAATCCAGTGGCGGACAAAATAAACAATATCTTACAGTTTCGGAATTTATTGACGAACGTAATCATCAACAGCGTCAGCTCCAACTGGAATTTACTCTCCTTGCGTCACAACTAAATCAAAAGTTTGCTGCCTTGGAACAAAAGATATCGGAAACTAGTGTAAAAAACGAGACTTGTCAAGCAAACGTACAATCACAAGAAATAATCAACGAACTGACCAAAAACTATACCGACCTGCAACATGACTTTGAGATTTTACACAAGAAATATATTGTGCAGAATGAGGAGCTAAAACTGATTCGAAATAAAACATACGAACGCGACTCTGAAATAACTTCTTTAATGCAGCTGAAAACTATTCAACCACTTCAGGATATTCATACTTTACAGAAAGAGGTACAATCAATTAGTATGCAAACTCAAGCATTGAGTCTGACCGGGCATGCACGAAGCGAAGATTTACAATCACTATATAGTGAAACCATTGCTTCTAAGCGAGCAATTGCAGAATTACAGAATGCACAGTTCAATCAAAACCTGAAATTAGGAGATGTGGAGATGAAAATGCATTTAAATATATCATCTCTTGATGCAAAATTTCAAAGTTCTGAGAACAGTCTGAACTCCTCGTTGACGGATCTTCACCAGCTAGTTAATAGAAATAGCGAGAGAGGTATTTTAGCACAATTTGATATCTACGTTTTTATTACAAATGATCGAGTCTGTGATATAGTATTTTTTTAATTATTACAAGAAGCATCATTATTACAGACCTTCCAGACACAAATGAACATACCCCTTAATACATTTTCTGTAATTTGTTGGAAGGCTATTAGGAATTAGCAATAATTAATAGCTCACAGATGCACATATACAAATGACTATTATCTGATTTCTAAAGTTCATATATATCTAATGTTAAATATACATTATACGTACATTGTCTGAATATATACAATTACATTGCATGAGCTTTAGAAACAGGTAGACACGCGAGCATTTGGCGATCTTTTCTAGCCTGTTTCGCAGACAGTGCAGATTAATTTTATTTCATATTTACTAACAATACGTATATCATATTGTGTTTATCCTGAAATGTCATAAAGTCCAGGGGCCGTCGTGATCGTGATCATATGGTGGTTGGTTATACAACTATATATGCAATCGGTGCCTATCACTGCTAAGATTGTTATTTCGAATCTAGCTCATGGCGAAGTGTATCGATACAACATTGTGTGATAAATTTGTCAGTGACTTACGACAGGTCGGTGGTTTTCACCGGGTACTCCGTTTCCTCCACCAATGAAACTGACGCCATGACATAGCTGAAATAGTGTTGAAAGTGGCGCTAAGCGCCATAACCCCTAATCCCAAAACGTCCAAAGCAACCGCCAAATTGTCTGAAAAGAGCAGAAATATTCTTCGTTCTAATCGTTTTCAATGGTGTCCTTTATCACGTCCAGGCTTATACGGTTAGTTTCTTACCATCGCTGCATATGAATCGGTTTGGAGAAAAGCGTAATTAGGTCCACTATTACATAACAGTGAAGATTATTCGACCCCTTTATTAGTACTTAAAATCACACACAATTGCATAAACATCTTTTTTAATAATCTAGAAGCATTAATGCATCCAGCAAAATATTTAGCGAGAATTTTGCTTACCTACTTATTCATTCCGAATTATCCAGTAATACAATTTTCTGAGTTTTCTTGACCTCTCAAACAATGATATTAAAGACCTATGCAATTGGAGTTATTGAAATTTATATTATATAGTAATTTCTTGTTAATTTCACTAATTCGTGACTACCCGATGTATTAAGAGAGGAAAGCGCATTGACATATTCACAAGCGGAAACCCAGCATCTAGCACAATTGTCTGGCAACACAAAAACCTGAAGGATCTAAGAAATTGTGTTTCTGTTTTTTATCATATACTGAGATTGATTATTATTCATTTGCATCATTCTTATAGTCAGAAACTACACTTTTATTGTCTTGTGTCTGACAACATACATACGTTTAAAGCTTAGTGATATTATATTAACACAGACTTTGTCCCACTTAGGAATTTTAATGATAAAAGTGTCATTTTGGGGAATGTTTGACTTTTGATTATCCCTTTGGTATCATTAAGGTTTTCTTTAATTAGACTTCATTTTGCTACTCGAACAATGTCATATTTAATGATAATAAGAACATTTTGAAGACACCAAATGGGTAATCAGAAGCCGTAAGTCGAAGTAGAACACACAATACAATAGCCAAACGAAAAGGACAAGAAAACAAAAAACGATCTACAAAACACAGTGAACTACAGATTGAACAACACGAACAACATTAAAATTCGAGGGTGAACTTGGTGCTTCGGAAGGGTAAACATTTCCCGCTCCGCTAGTGAAACCCGTCGTGTTACTAATAACGACACAAATATCATCATTACGTTTTTCGTTGTGACCCTGCTGTGACCATAAACAATAGATCCTTTGTTCCTAAACGTTTAATTTGTAACCGAATTACACATAGATTTACTTCCATTTTAACTTTATCGATAACCTTTCTTATTACATTTGAATGGCTATCAGATCATGTTAATGGCGGTGGAACTGCTGGATCTACCATCCAGTTCAACAATGTACATCATTCTTATGGTATTACAAATTCAACTTTATCTAAGTTTAAATCAACAGGAACATTCGTCTGTGAGGTAGAAGGACTATATCTAATAGCTACTACTATATTATCAAGCATAACTGATTCGTGGTTTAAACTCATGAAGAATCAAGAAGAACTATCTAGAACATATATAGCATACTATGGTAGTGGTGGTGGCTGGTATAGCGGTACTGGTCTTGCAATTGTAACATTACAGGTTAAGGATACCATTTATATTGAAGTCGGTCGTAATATTGGTATTTATAATCCTTACAATACTTTAATCATTACAAAGATTAAATGACATCCTAACGTATCAAAGATACTGATTATTTCTATCTGAACCCTGATTAATTGGAGAACTGCATATGCTAATTAAGAAATAATTAGTGTTTGTGAGTTACTTTACATTTTTTAGTGTTTGTTTTTGTTTTGTTTTTGTTTTTGTTTTTTTGTTTTTTTCTTCTTCTTTTTTTTTCTGTTTAGACAATTTAGTTGTAATTAAGTTAAATACATTTCCCAATTTGATGTCATTTTTATTTAAACAGTCATTGCTAAAAAGAAATTCGTAAAATTAGTAACCAGTTATCAATATCACCAGCTTTTCTTGGAAGTCGACAAATTACAAAGGTTAAAGTCAATATAGATAAAAATAAACATATGAGGAAACAACAATGCCATTTTATTTTATGTAAATAAATATGTATGTGAGACCACTCGGGAATCTGTTTTAATGAGATGAATCAATATATGATCAATACCAACGGGAATTTGATTCTAAGTATCGGCATAGAATGGACAATTTGAGTGAAGTACAGGAAATAACCTTTTAATTTGGATAAAAAATAACTATCCAGTTTAAGAATAGCAAAAAAAAAAAGATTAGAAAGGAAACCGTACAGCTTCTTTACCTAAAAAAATGTCGTCCCCGATATATGTCGGCCCCAAAAAAAAAAGTCGTCCCCGATATATCTCGCCCCAAAAAATCTCTTTTGCAATATAATTAACTGGGTAAGTCGAATTGATGAACAAAGAAAAATAATCAAGAATAACGAAGAAAAGAACCCAAAACAACTATTTGTACATGTACATGTCTATGCGCAGATGCGATGCTCGCTTGTAGGCTGTGCCTAATCCATATTGATCATTTAGTCAAAATGAACATAGTTGTTTATTTGTTTATTCTATTTAAATCCATATTTTTTTCTGATCCTGAGTCCTTTTAGATTTTTTGTCTTTCCATCATTTTGACTTTGAGCTAACAGGATGAAGGTTATTCCAGAACATGCTTTGCACATTTCAGCAGATATCTACTTTTGTATTCATGACTTTTTTTGCTATTATTTATATTAATGCAATTGGTATATATGATCTGATATATATTAACTGTATAATAAAGTAATATTGCCTTCATTCAAGAAAGAATGTATTCTTATATTGTAATATATAATTATATATGTGTTCGGTCTTGCATTTCCTCTTTAATCACATAATTTGTTGGTTGGTTTGGTTGATTTATGGTACTTTACGCCACATTCAACGATATATCAGTTATATCGTGACGGTCAATTTTACGTGTTATAACCACCTTATCTAAATGCGAATAAGACAGGGATAATCACAAGAGAAATGTTTATTATTAAATAGGTTAAATGGTCGATATATTGTTGGAAATTTATTTAAGGGTGATGACTATGGTGTTTAGCGTCACTTTCAACAATATTTCAGCTATATCGTGGTAGTCAGTGTCGTTGGTGAAGGAAACAGGAGTTCCCGGTGAAAACCACCCACCTACTGCAAGTAACTTACAAACTTTATCACATAATGTTGTATCGGGTACATCTCGCCATGAGCAGAAAATCACTCACAACTCTAGAGGTGATAGATACTGATTGCATAGGAAGTTGTAAATCCAACTACCATGCGATCAGCCCTATGTGGGTAACGGGGTATTATGAATAGGCCCACAGCATCCTCTTGCTTGTCGTAGAAGACAGACTAAAAGAGGCGACAAGTTTGCTGTGTGTTGCGACCAGTGATTGTGGAGGACGTCATTCTTTTCGTTGATGCACACCTCTTTGGTCGAATGGACCCGATTCAATCAATTGGCTGGTGGTGTCAATCCCTTTAGCTGATCACATTTACACAATTAGAGTGTGTTCCTGTTGAGGGAGATCTTCGGAATTCAGTTTTCGCCCATGGTGGCCCTCCGTGGTGGGTAGGGAAAGGAAAGTGGGTGGCACCGTGAATTCTTAGGGGGTCTTGCAGAGGTAGCATTAGAAAATAGACAAATAATACTGTTATATTTCTTTTCCGAATATTCAAGAGAAGGGATCGTTAAAGAAGGTGGTGGCTAATAAGTCAATCAAGTAGTTGATATTTCGAACGGTTGTTTCATTGGGGGAAGTAACCCTGATACGAAGCTTACGTTCATCGAGAAATTCTTCCGTTCGAGTTTACTCTCCTTCGAATTCCTGATACTTTCTGACGGAGATCATTAGAAATCAAGTATCGCCCGTGTTGCCACTCCGTGGTGGATGGGAACAAGGATGGTGAACTATTTTACATGGCAACATGGCTTCTCCTTAGTGTTCGACTTTATGTAATTACAGATGAAATTGCAGTAAGCCATTTACTTCCTAAATATATAGTTTTAAAGAGTAAAAACGACCTCATACCTCTTACAAGATTATCACCTTTTGTAATCGAAAAAAGAGCTGTGCTGGAGGAGTTAAAAAAATAACGAAAATGCGATTATGTCTTTTGATGATTGAATGCCAACGAATGTACAAATTGGTAAGCATGCTATCTCTAAAACAAATACACAACATTGAAATATCCTCTTCTCCCCACAGAACACTGAACAGTGGTCGGGAAATCAATCATGACAGAAGCAATGATTTGTCCTAACTAACTGATGATGAAATCTGTCATCAGTTAGCCATCAGGGTGCAATACATATGAAGCGTTTTACATCCAGAGGAAAGGACAAGAAATCAAAATAAACACCTTTTTGATTTACGGTTTTCACAGTTTTCCGGTTGTTGACTGATTTTGTCTGTTTATATAATTATGAGTTTTGACTTTCCCTTTGTGAGATTGTTCGGAG
>JYMV01035008.1_pt1 | contig 11315 bp, 2 predicted proteins | sample 338911 | NCBI WGS metagenome assembly JYMV01 (sample SAMN03354496, study PRJNA234377) | hydrothermal vent metagenome | biome: Deep sea; feature: Hydrothermal plumes at the Eastern Lau Spreading Center, Western Pacific Ocean; material: Seawater | place: Tonga | collected 2009 | depth 2000 m m
GGTGTAGATCGTGGATTAGAGGCTCGATAGTGAAATAAAATTGGTATTTGTTGCTTCTCCACCAAGCACGCATCATTAAGGAGAAAGAGCAAATACGGGTTGGCTCGAAATCAGGATAATGCGTCCGAGTGGAGCGACATGTCTACCCATAGACTGTTGTTTCAGTGTGCTAACACTATAAAATTCCAACTAAGCGTGTTGGCCTAGTACAAAGTGGACCTCATCGTCATCTTATTGAAAATTAACTTGTTCTCACCATGATATAACTGAAAATTGCTGAGTTGGCGTTAAGCAACAATCACCAACTCCCAGTTTTAGTTGTCACTGAGATCCAATATTACTAGTGAATTGGAAATTAAACATACTACCTATACTGATCCTACTGATACTGATAGATCCTTCCAGTGTTTAGAATTATACCTTAATATTGCCATTCAGGACCAGTTGCATTCCAAAATGTATAATAAACGTGTTTCATTCAAAAATTTATTTAAAAAAATAATAAAAGAAATAAAAAAGACGTGATGGCTTCTATGTCCCAATTGTAAATATTCCATTCGTAAGTATGAACATTCATATTTCATATGTTTATGTGGTGTACCAATTAATAACCTATTATAATGTCTTTTCTTATTGGAAATGTTTGAAAATGGGACTACTCAAGTGTGGCAGGTTATTCAACCAGGTTCACGATCGATCTAATATTTTTCTTCCGTGTAGTGTTTTGTGCGCTATTGTTTGTCTTATTTCCCTTTCATTTGATTCCTTGATCGGTTAACGGTTATGATTGCGCCTTTTATATTTTAAAAATATTTCAGACATTTGGTCGGAAATGTTATAGCGCCATCAAATTGTTGCAGATATGTTTCTTGTATCAGCTTGATATTCTCTTTTACATTAAATGGCTATGAGAGTTAGGACTTTGTAATGAGCTATATATTAAATGAAAAACCAAACATACAATACTGCTTACTTTTCCTTATCTGACCTCTTATGCTTGTGAAAGTTCGTGTAGTCCGAGCACAGTGCAGTTGTCTTTTATATGTATCGTGATCGTCACTTTGCACGAGTGTATCGTCGGTATTTGACTACTCTGTATTGGTCATAGAACCAGCCGTTCACTTCCATTTTTATTAATCTATGTGCTGTTAACAATCAATCTGAGTTATTGTTCCAGTAACAACCTATCCTTAATATCTCCAGTTGAAGAGAATAGTCTCAAGATTTATGATGATCGTATTGGCAAGGCTTTCCCTTTAGCTAATGCTTCCATACAAATAGTTTAAACCCGCAATTTTTCATTGCAGCGCCTGTACCAAGCCAGGATAGTGATCGGTCATGTATATCAGTTTTAGGGGTATAGATGAGGGGTCTCTTACTATGATTCTTTGATTGAAATGTGGAACTTGTTCCTGCAGTGTGAGATTTTTTGTTATTTTTTCAAGATTTCAACAAGGGATTATTATTGTCTTGCAGATTATTCCAATGTAAACACATCTGACATCATATCGTCGTTGGCATACATTTGGTGATCCATTTGAAATATGTTTGTCACAAGTGAGAGCAAACATGTGTCCAACATCAGCCTTTGAATCATCGTTTCCTTTTTTACCAAATTGGTTTTGACAACTATGAACACAACTGGCTTCATGCATGAATCTGGAAATGCTACACCTTTCGGAACTCTTTATTTTATTTCGTCTAGAGGAAATTCGTATTTTTCTTTTACGGTATCGTCTACATGTGAATGTAGTTTATCAGTGACTTGCTACATGCCGATGGTTTTCTCCGGGTACTCCGGTTTCCTCCACTAATAAAACTTATAATGAAATATTGCTGAAATTGCGTTAAACACCATAAACCCAAAACTATATGTGCACGTATCTCCAAAGCTCTAATTATTTTTTTGCCATTGCATTTGATAGAAAACTGACAAAAATTACATTTTTTCCATTGCAAACATTCCATTGAGTATCAATGTCCATGCTTTCCTTACATATAAGATAAATGCATCTCAACCTTTAATCCTATGTTTACTATCACGAGTTCATTGATATGGGTTACTCTGACCATGCATGCTACTGACACAATAACATCAAACATTTAAATGAATTGTTAATCAGAACATGCCATGGTTGTTACCTCTACGTCACTGATCATTAAGAGAGCTTCCATTGCATTAAAAACAAATATATCATGTGTTCCAGTTCTTTGAAATGATACCATGCATTCGTTCTTATCATGTGTTCCAGTTTTTTGAAATGAGACCATGCATTCGTTCTTATCATGTGTTCCAGTTCTTTGAAATGATACCATGCATTCGTTCTTTCAGATGTTGTACTCTACGACACGTATTCAAAACCCTATTGCTGAAAATCGTAGCGTTTTGTTTAAGTTTTATTCCTTCTTTATATATTTGCAATTTTGGGATAGGTTTCATTGTTTGTTTCTTTCTTTCTTTTTTGTCTTTCTTTTTGTTGGTTCATGGTGATCGATTTTTGAATTCTTCGAGTTAGCTCAGCCGTCTCCTATTTTTTTGCTTGCTTCATAAAATTCTACCTTTTAATAAATAACAATTTTCCCATTGTGTTTGGTATTTCACGCAGTCTTGTCTTTAAAATAGCATTCAAGGACATAAAATAAGACATTTTCGACAATGCTATGCACGGAGTAGCATGTGTAGGTCCTTCCACTTTTTTGCATTGATATCGTTATGTATATGTATTTTCTTTTACTCTTTGTTACTCCCCGAACTTGCTTACCCTGCCGGAGCACATGCTTGTACAACCGATGTTTGTGGGGTTAGTGTTCCTCAATCTTTGTTATTCTGCTTAGTGTTTTGTAGATCATTGTTTGTCCTTTTGTCCATTGTATATTCTTTCCTTCAATTTACACCTTCTGATTACCCCTTTGATACCTTCAAACTTTTCTTATGTTGTTTCTCATATACAATACATGTATCTTTTTTGCGTAGAATTACTTTCTACGAATTATGACTAGGATTAGGAGTGTCAAAGTGGTAATGCATGAACAAACATTTATCGACCAAACACTACACAGAAAACTCTAGAGTGAGTAACATGAACCTCACTAGAAACCGGAGTGAACTTAGTTGCTCCGAAAGGATAAGCATTTATTTCTCTATTAGTGGCTGTTTTTGTTACAAATCCTGTGATAAGTAATACACGCCGCTATCAAAAACATTTCAGGAACCTAGTAGGGATGATCTTTATTAATAGAAGAATTCAGGAAAACCAAAAAAAAAACAACATACCATGCATATGCCACTGACACTTTTTATGATACAAGTTGAAGTTATATTGAGAATCATAATCACCAATCTTAGTATACAACATTATGGGATAAAGTTTGTCAGTGACTTGCCGCAGGTAGGTGGTTTTCTCCGGGTACTCCGGTTTCCTCCACCAATAAAACTTACAGCTATGATATAACTGAAATATTGTTGAAAGTGGCGTAAAACATCACAACCCTTACGCTAACCCAATCTTAGTAGTGACAGGCAGTGTTTACATAGGTAGATGTAAATACAACTGCTATGTGATGTTCCTCAGAGACCTCTTATAATGTCTGTTCGGTTAGATATAAAAAGACACGGTGAGACGCAAAAATAAAATACCTCCCCGTCAGAAGGGTTTAAAAATCTAATCGGAAAATCGTAAAAACGGAGACAAAATCGATACCCCTCACTCACATATACATATACGATCGCTCACTTTCCTGGTCATAAACATATACTGTGATGGTCAACAATTCCACCAATATCAAGAAAACGAACAGCCTCCTCTCGCCTCAAATCGTTGAATACTAAAAAGACCACGACATACGACGATGAAAATGTCAGGTCTCTGCTTGGGACAGGCACCAAAATGTGACGGGCTTAAATCGGCAATGCATGCCACAAAAAAAAACAAAAAACGAACTACATTTAATTTAATTTTGGCATATGACTCTATTTACATGGTTATGAATTCGGCTATAACTTATATATATTACTCCACCGTGTATTTAAACCAAGATTTCTTTCATCATGGTCCCTCTCTACTGGAACTTCATATAAACTATCACAATTGCACATACATTCTGAATGTTGAAATCTTATAAAAGTGCGGATGAGTCTAAATAAATATAAAATATACTTAAATTATATAATATCACAATATGCTGCTTGAAGCTGAATCTAACTAGTAATATCCAAATATGTCTGTGAGTAAATATGCTGAGTATGTAAAATTTAGAGTAAACTACGAGTTAGTATGTAAATGAAACAGTTGCAATGTTCTCATCAAATAAAACGATTGACGTCCATGAAATATCACATGTAATGTCTACTATATACTGGATTATGGATTATGCTACAACGCAGGAACTTTTTTTTTCTTCTTTGGACTGAAAAATATCAAACGGGTTTGTAAGTAATCTGAGAATGACGTCGTGTAGTCATGGTAACATGGTAACAAGTAATAAAACGACTTGTCATGGCAACATGTAATTATACTTCATCCAAAGCTCTATCACAAAGTCTCCATCAGCAGTCTAGCAAACTACGTGTACTCCAACGATGTGATTTTAAAATCAAGTCTGAAAAATAGTGCATGTCATTATTAAAGCGAACAGAAGACAGCCAGAAAAACGAACCACTAATTGAACATAATCGTCTACAAAAAGCAAACAGTTATAAGCAGAAAACAGGCATTCAGCGTTAGTAAAAATCAACCTGCGCCAGATGTTAAGCATTATTTTGTGTCCAGAAGATTGTCTAGTTTATATCCAAAATTAAAATAAAATAGTAGCACTTTTCATAAACACATTCCATTATCTATTTGGTTAAAATATTCACAAATATTAAAAGATATTTGCTTTTGTTTTTGGAGAGCAAGCACATAATAGCTGGTAGCCGCATAGCAGATTCCAGTTTACGTATTAGGAAAAGGTTAAACTCTAAACTTATGCATCATCAATACTGCTACTATAAGTAAGTGTGGAGCCTCCTGACGGTGTCTCCATAGTAAAAGTTGAAGCATAAGTTGTGGGTCTAACAGATACCTCGATTTTTGGTCGTTCTCTTCTTCTTCGTTGGCGTCGTTGTGAGGAACTTTCAGAAAGAACGTCAGTTCCGCTTCCGTTTTCTTCTGATGCTACACGTTGCATTTGGGATGTTGAACCTTGAAGACTTCGTGATCTCGTATTTACCCCCTTTTCTACGACCTCTATGCTATCCGTTCCAATTGACTTATCGTTTCCATTCCCAGGTCCGTTGTCAGTTTGTGCATAAGCAGTGGTAGTTTCAGGAAGTTCCTTTTGAGGCTCTTCTTCCGTCTGAGAGCTAATTGTCCTTGTAAATATTGGTGGTTTTGTGTTCTTTTGATTATTTGATGCTGTCGTTCTTGGAGTATTAACAGTTCCTATGGGATTATCGCTTTCCTGAAGTTCCCCGAAGGTCATCGTCCCAGGGATGAAAGTGATTTGTTTATGAACTGTTGACGGCAGATCTCTCATTTCTATATCCGACAAGGAAGATAACTTTACCTGAACTTGTTTCTTCAACAGGAGAAGTTCAATGTCCTTCCCCTTCAAAACAAGTTCGGTCAGATTACAAGTACTCTTTAAACTATCCACGTTGATCTGCATATCACTCCGCTTAGCAACATAGTCCATGACCTCTGAACCATATATTCCATGAAGATCATCGGTAAGTTGTTTCTCCTTAGCCCTGATGTCGCTTATAAATTGTATGGCAGAATCCCTAATACTTTGTTCTGCTGCTTTTATCACAGTGTCGCACTTTGATAATGCAATCAACTGGGTATCATAGGCACTTATCTTTGACTTGCAATTACCTAATAATGTCTGAATGGTTTCCTTATATTTGACCACTGCTTCCGAAAATTGGGTTATTTCATGATCCTTGTGCTCATTAAAGGTGCAGAGAACACAAATACACGTTTCACATGGCTCACAGTAAAACCGGATAACCTCTTCCGAATGTTCTTTACATTCGATATCTTTTTCAATTTCTACATCGAAAATACTGTGACCTTTAGTGACCTTTGTTTCTTTGTGCAATTCTACGCATGTCTTACACAATAATTTATTACAATCTAAGCATTTAGATGTCGCCTCTCTGTGTTTATGGTTGACTAATTTGCATATATCGCAAAATGGAAATTTCGACGGTTTCTGTCGTCCAACAACCTCCGACAGACCGGAAACGAGGAAGTTATCAGGAAGTTTCTTCACACCACCTAAAGGTAACTGTGTTCTTTTTCGGCATAGTGGACAGGTAAACTCTCTGTAATCGCTATATTTTTTGTATGTACATTCGGACATGACATGGTTATCAATGCAAGATTCACAAAACGTGTGAAGACAGTCCAAACATTTTGGATTTTTATATATTTCAAGACATATTTTACAGGTTAGAAACTCGTCGTTTATTTCCTGTGCTAATTTATTTCCGGTTCCGGTCGTTCCAGAAGATGGAGAAGCAGTCGATATTGTTGTGTTAGCCATGTTGATATTGTTGAGTGTATTATAATCAATCGATGTGGTATGATAGCGTTCTCTTTCTAACCTTCTTCTATACCTAAAAATAGATGAAAGATTGTTTATTAAAATATAATTAAACATATGTCAAAATGAGATAGCTAAAAGCAGGATTTGTATTACAAAATGAGATCAAACCATTTTACTTGTTTAAATCTAGTAGCATGAGTAGTGCTGTAGTAATAGTATTTCTTGTATTATTTCTATTTTTATCGTTTTATATTTCGGTGTGTTTACATTATTTTTGCAATCCCATTAGCTAGGGTCATAAAATACTTAAATGTTTACAAGAAAACATAACATTTAAAAAACGGATAGACAGAGATAACCATATTTTTGGCAGAATTCAAAAACGGAGAAGTGGATTATTATGATCTGTAGAAGTTACGCAGGATATTAGTTGCATGGTGGGGAAGATGGGCACAACATACTTTATTAGGGTTCGTGTTGCTCATTCTTTAGTTTTCTGTGTAGTGTTTTGTGAATCATTGTTTGTCCGTCCATTGTATTTTCTGTCCGTTTTCGATTCACGGTTTCTCAAAATCTCACAGGTATCTTCAAACTTTTCTTAATCATGTCCGACAAAGAAAAACGTGCCAATCAATACCATTTTCACGATGTTACATTATTTATGAAAAAAAACCCACTGATAAGCCAGTTTATAATAATAATTTTTACGTGTATATGTTTTATACAGAATAAAATTCCAGCATATTATTTAATCACACATTCTGTACATGTATTAACACAACAGCTATGTATTATTACTCATTGAATTTTGGAACTGTTCCCACAGCGTGGTATGTTTTGTTTTTCATTTTACTAGTCATATAAATAGATGGTGGTTACCCTCTGTATTCATTAAGTAGACGTAATCATACGCGTCAAGTTAATCTGAATGCGTTAGGTTAATTTGAATGCTTTCCAACAATGCAATTACTCATCAAACGTATTTGAAAAGAAACAAAGTTGCATGTCTTACTCATGACATGTATTTTTTCTAACAGAATTAAGTGCAGTGTGTAAGTGCAAGTGCATATCAATATAAACAACATTTAGAGGTGGAGATTGTAAATGGGTATTTAGTGCACAACTGATGAATGTGTACATTTAAGTACTAAATCAGAACAGGGTTTGTTATATGGCAATAAAGATTCACTTGATTTTCATAGGTTTGGTTTTGGTTTAGCTTATGGTGTTTAACACCACTTTTAACAATATTTCATTTATTTCCTGGCGGTCAGAATATTCGGAAATTGACAGTCGCCAACATTTAGGCGCCGATTCAACAGGCTTTGAGCCATTACCACCCCATCTCCCTCCCCAGACTCAACACTTTTTGTGAACGTGAACAACCCACCTAAAATATAATTTTTATATACAAAAACCACATATATGCATGTTTATAAACTGTTACTGTTCAACAATTTTGCTTATCGTCTGCTTTATCGAAATATGTGTCGTTGGGGTGGTGTTTGTTACTGCGCAAGGAAACCGGAATTGATGGTGTGACGTAGAATAATACACTTTCTGTACTCTTCAATACCAAAGAGTTCCACAAAATGTTGGCCCCCATAACACTGTCAACAGATCAAAATGTATTTGTTTAACCGTCTGTGATACTATAAACGTTAGAGAATATCGATGGGGCAATCAAAATAGGACAATCCAAAGCAGCTGGCAACAAGACGAAGACAAACAAAACAAAACAATAGCTTATTGCTATGGTTTATTTAAAAAGATAGAAATGCCTGAGCTTTTTGATTGCATCTATTGTTTAAAATAAACACATGTTTATGTCTGGTTTCTTTCTCCCTTTTCTCAATATCGACATACAATTCTTATTTGTAATACATGTATTTATAAAAAGGGGAACCGAAATAAAAAAAAAATTAAAAAGTTAAATTTTGTTATTTTAAAACTAGATTGCAATTTATTGGACGTCAACATTTTTCGTCTTGAAGAATTTGTGATTTCAAGAAAGATTTATCAAAACAAGTTTACGTTATAAGTATTAGAAATCTAAATAGAAAAACTAAAATTCACATTTCATTCATATAATTGTGAAATTAATTAAAACAATATGGAAGTGTTCCACATTTGGTTTTGTAGATATAAGCTACGTCACACTGTTTCTTATTTACGATTATTCGGCTGATATTATTTGCCTTACCTGACAAATGCCATCCTGTTAAAAATCGGTAAATGGGTTGACATTGCAAAGCTATACAATTATAAACCTTGATTTAGAACATATACAGTAATCTGGATGATTATAGCACATAAGTAATCTGGATTATAAAAACACGTGTGGTAATCTGCATAATGCGAACACATTCAGTAATCTGGATTATGAGTACACTTTCAGTAATCTGGATAATGAGAATGCTTTCAGTAATCTGGATTATGAGCACAATTTCAGTAATCTGGATAATGGGAACACACTCAATAATCCGGAAAATGAGAACACGTTAAGAAATATCAGCCAATAAATATTGTGTTTTAGTCAGATCCATATACATATATTATTTCAAAACTAAATCCTCTATTCTGGTACAAATGTCAAGTTATGAAAACGAATGGATTGGTTACAGATCCTTAAGTAATGCATATACATTCCCGATACACAGAGGCAATACGAGAACACTTCCGCTTATTACACAAATATCTAGGTGATATGATTTTTTCCGAAAGGTTTTTTCCCGTGTTAATTTTTATTCGGAATATCAAAACGCTTAGATAACCGTGATCAAAACTTGTCCGAATGATATTAGGACTGAGAGGAATGTAATCTGATTAAGGTATGAAGAAGCGGTATGAATTCAGATATGATGTTGCAGGTGGTTCAGGAGGGTTTTTTCGTAGAGAAGCTGCTGTTTTTCATGATAAGACAAAGTGATATAATTGAGATTAATCTTAACCATTCTTGCTACAAAAATGTAATTTCCTATACATGTGCTTGTTTCGAATATTGCTGTGTATTTTCAGTGCTTCAAGCTTGGCATAATTATCTTGGCACTATGAACATAACCAGATAATATTATAGTTACTAATAATAACCTTCTTTCAGCTTCGCCATTTTAAAAATAGAGTAAGCGTTTCATGCTTTGACATATGCCAAAATTAATATCTTTCCCAAACAATTCCAAAAATTTCGAAACATTTACATTTGAATCTTAGTTTTACAAGTTATGTCAAAAATATTTTGGCGTTTCTAAAAATATCTTTCTTTAAAAATTGTAACAATTTCGAAACATTTACATTTAAATCTTTGTTTTAAAATTTATATTTAAAAATATTTTGACGTTTCAAATAAATGTTAAGGGGAAAAAAAGAGATAAATCGTGTATCATTTCCTGTGTAGGGGGAACCACGTGAACATTTATTTGACTTCGTGTCATTAGCAATGACTAACAGTTAACGATACCGGTTTATACTAGTATTGGTGATTCACAAGTGAATAAAGAAGTAGGTAAGACTAATACAACCTCATAACATAGAGGAAATTACTCTGATAAAGTATCTATAAGGGTCAAAGCGATAGTTAACATTCAAGTTAGATAACTCTGTAAATATTTATCTGTTATCGGACTTTGCCTCTAATTTTGCAAAAGTGGGAAACAATTGAAAAATAAAATAGAATATAAAGATTATGTACTGTAAGAAGAGTTTGAAGATACCAATGGGAGGTAATCAGAATCTGTATATCAAAGAAGAACAGACAACACAATGGCCAAAAGAAAAAGTATAAAGGGACAAACAACGATCTACAAAACATACACATAACACTAATGATCGAGTAACACGAACGCCACTAAAAACCGGGGGTGAACTCAGGTGCTCCGGGAGGGTAGGCAGATATAAACTTGTACTGAATATAAATTACCTATTTTAATTAATCATGATTTCATCAAAGATTATACCATGATTTTAGAAATAACAGATGTTGTATCCTACTCAACTAGTTTCTTCTGATCGGAAATTAAATACTACCAATGTATGATACCTGAGTGAAGCAATATATACTTGAAACTTATATTTTGTGGACAAAATTTTCTGGATTGACTCCTCCTCCCCACTTTTCCCCATTTATTTCGATTTGTTAAAATATGATCATTCTTCTGCTACCAGTAGATTATGATTATGATATTTCTCCACCCGACATACATACAATATGAAAATTTCACTATCGAGAATGGAGAAATATCGTAATCCACTGGCACGAACAACTTTCGAAGTGTTTACTTTAAGTTAATCACTATGAACCATTGGTTCAGTAGCTTCCTTGTTAGCAGCAATCATCTATCAAGGAATTGGGAAACATATATATATATATATATATATAAATATTTTGATAAGATATTTTACAAAGAGTGCTGTAATATCATGTATCATGTACAGGTTATTTCTGAATGACATTCACCTGTTGTTAAAAAACACCTGTTATGTATTCCTACTCTGATGGTTCGTTTAACTTTACTCTCTAAGATAACATTCCGCCTTCACAGAACCAATTAGTGCGATAACAACTAAAATGATATTATTGAGCATCAGGGAAAAGGGAAGTATTCAAAGATACAAATATATGATCAAAGGTCAATTATTATTAGAATATGTTTATATTGAGCAAAAATGAAAGAAAAGAAAACCCAAATAATTAGTAACATATGAAAAAATCAAATGCGAAACTCGCTTTTAAAATGAGACGGGATGGACATGGGCGCCACGTGTTTGGAGATTGACCCCCCCCC
>JYMV01032675.1_pt1 | contig 11314 bp, 13 predicted proteins | sample 338911 | NCBI WGS metagenome assembly JYMV01 (sample SAMN03354496, study PRJNA234377) | hydrothermal vent metagenome | biome: Deep sea; feature: Hydrothermal plumes at the Eastern Lau Spreading Center, Western Pacific Ocean; material: Seawater | place: Tonga | collected 2009 | depth 2000 m m
GCTTGATATACACCGAGAACTTGAAGCGTTTGTGTATGGAACCCCAATTCTTCAAGTGATTTTTGTAATTTTTTTTCTTCTATATGTCCCTCAATATCAATATAAAAGTTCACTTGATCAAATGTATTTTTTACTGAAAAACTTTCCAGCTTGCATAGATTCACCCCGTTGGTTGCAAATGACCCTAGCGCTTTGAATAAGCTTGCTGGGACGCTTTTAAGTTGAAAAATGCAAGTTGTAATGTATTTTTTATCAGATAGTTCGGGATGTGTTGGATCTTTTTGCAATATTAAAAATCTTGTCGTGTTTCCTGATTCGTCCTCAACGCTAGATTTTAATATTTCTAAATCATAAATTTTAGCAGCCAATTCTGATGCAATGGCTCCTTGACTTTTGTCATTATTTTCAGAAATAAATTTTGCAGATCCCGCTGTATCAGCTGCAGTTATAGATATTAGTTTATTGGTAGAAATAAATTTTTGTGCCTGTCCTAAAGCTTGAGTGTGGGATCTAACAGTTTTTATATCTTTTATTTTTGAACCTTTAATACCCAATAAATTATGAGTTATTTTTTGAAAATGTTCAGAATGAATTTGAAGTTTATATTTAGGAATTAAATAGTGTATATCAGCAACTCTTCCTGCTAAAGAATTTTCTATTGGTATAATAATTTTATACTCTGGATTGTCTCTTGCTAATTCAAAAGTTTCTTCAAAAGTAGAACATCCTTTCACTTCCGCATTTGGAAAAACCTCCAAACAAGCAAGATGCGAATAGGCACCCTTTTCTCCTTGAAACGCAACTTTGATTTTTCCAGACATAATTAATTCATCTCTTTGGATATCTTGTCGAGATCAGCTTTTTTATCAACGCCCAGAGGTGTTGAATCGCTCAAGCCTACCTTAACTATTAAATTATTTTCCATAGCTCTCATTTGTTCTAAGTTTCTTTCTCTTTCCAATTTAGATCTGGAAAACTTTACATACTTTGTTAAAGCAATATTTGTAAAGGCATAAATTCCTATGTGATGATAGATTTTTTCATGATTTGAGTCCTTTTTTATGCGAAAAAAATCTTTTGCCTTAAAAAAATCATCACCTTTCAAAATTTCATCCATTTCGACTTTCACAACATTCATATCAGCAATTTCATTTTTATCTACAATGGAGAAAGCTAATGTTCCAATGTCACAATCATTGCTTCTCATAAGTTTTTCTAGCTTTGAAATGGAATTAGGTTTTATATTAGGCATATCGCCTTGTAGATTAATAATTAAATCTACATTATTTTTCAGTTCTTTTATGTATGCTTCGTAAACACGATCACTACCCGAAGGATGATCTGGTTTAGTCAAAATGGCTTTTCCACCATTTTCTTTAACGACTTGAAAAATTTCATCATCAGGTGTTGCCACAAGCACTTCCCCAATTTTTGATTCTTGTGCCCTATTAAGCACATGAATAATCATCGGCACACCATTAATCTTTGCCAGGGGTTTGTTAGGAAATCTCTTAGCTCCTAATCGAGTTGGTATTATTATTGCGGAGTTTTTCATAGAACTAAGAAAATTATGCGTCTAAAAGTCCATTTTTTTACTAAAGGTCATGATATAAATTAGAATAGAGTTGTACTAAATTTCATTGTATTTACTATAATCCTAGTTATAGGAATTAATAAAGTTGCAGATGTAATATATTATGTAGAAAATCCTGAAAAAAGTGCGTATCAAGTTGCAAACGTCACCACTGCTGCTAGTACAACAGCCTCAGAAACAAATTCGGATGATGCAGACTCCGAAAACATTATGGCACTCTTCGCTTCTGTAAGTGTAGAAGACGGAGCAACTCAGTTCAAAAAATGTTTAAGTTGCCACAGTATTGCTAAGGATGGAAAAAACAAGATAGGACCAAAATTATTTGGTGTACTCGACAGGAAGGCCGGTTCTATTTCAGACTACAAATATTCAAAAGCAATGGTTGCGTTCGGAAAATCCTGGTCGGTTAAGGAAATGGACGGCTTTTTAACTAAACCAAGAGACTGGGTAAAAAACACGAAAATGAGTTTCATTGGTTTAAAAAATGCAAAAGATAGAGCTGCAGTAATTCTTTACATGAACGAAAATACTGATAATCCATTACCACTAAATTGATTTAAGACACCACTGAATAATACTTTTTTGCACATGCATTCTGTTAAGTGCTTCTAGCCAAACAGCCGATTGTTTTCCATCCATTACTTCATTAGTCACTTCTTTTTGTCTGCTAGCAGGCAAACAATGCATAAAAATTGCTTCTGATTTGGCTAATTTCATAATTTTTTTATTTACCTGATATGGTTTTAATAATTTTTCTTTTTTTTTCTTATTTGCACTATCATTCATGGAAATCCATTTATCCGTCATTATGGCATCCGCTCTTTCTGCAGCTTCTTTAGGATCTTTGGTTATTAAAATACTTGCCTTCTTTTTTTTTGCCCATTTAAGAATTTTTTTGTTGGGCTCTAATTTTTTTGGACAAGCAATAGCTAATTGAAAATTAAACTGTGTTGCAGCTTCAATCAACGAATAACAAATATTGTTTCCGTCTCCCAACCAAGCAATTTTTTTATTGGTAATAGGTCCTCTCAGTTCTTCAAAAGTAAGTACATCCCCCATCACCTGACAAGGGTGATTTTTTGAAGTCAAACCATTGATGATAGGAATTTCTAAATGTTTAGAAAATTCCAAAAAATGTTCATGTTTGCCAGTACGCATCATTACAATGTCCCCATATTGAGACAAAACCTTTGCAGTATCATGGATACTTTCGTCCTTGCTGCCGTAATGACTCTCTTTTGGATTTAAAATTAAAACGTGCCCACCCAATTTTTGCATTGCAGACTCAAATGAAAGTCTGGTTCTGGTTGAAGGTTTTTCAAAAATCATAATTAATGTTTTGCCTGTCAAAGGAGTATTTAAATCTATGGTAGATCCTTTTTCTTTTTGCGATTTTGCATGATCGATGATTTTTCTTAACTCTCTTTTATCTATATCTGCTAAATTAATAAAATTTCTCATAACTAACTCATTTCTTCACAAGTTTTTTTTATAATTTTAATACCTATATCCAATTCATCAGTTGTGCTTAATAAAGAAGGGAATAATCGAATGCAATTTTCGGCAGCTTTAACAACAAGTAGTTTGTTCTTCATTAATTTCGACATAAAATCGCTAATATCCACTTTTAATTTTAAGCCTTTAATAAAGTTAATGCCTCTTACCTCTTCTATTATGTTTGGAAAACTATCTTTTAACTTTTTCAATTCTTTATCAAAATATTCACCTTTTACCTTAACCTCTTCAAAAAAACCCTTTGCTAATACCACGTCCAAAACGGCGTGTGCAGCAGCACATGCTAACAAGTTATTCCCAAAAGTTGACCCATGCGAACCATGAGTCATTCCCTTTGCTACTTCATTTGTTAATAAAATTGCACCAATAGGAAACCCATTTCCAAACCCTTTAGCCACACAACAAATATCAGGAGAAATACCTGAATTTTCAAATCCTAATAAAGTTCCTGTTCTAAAAGATGTTTGCACAGAATCAAATATGAGTAATATTCCATGTTCATCGCATATTTCTCTTAAACCTTTTAAGCAATAGTCAGGCACAACTCTAACCCCGCCTTCTCCCTGTATAGGCTCACAAATTATAGCTGCTGTATTTTTGTTTATAGCTTTTTTTAATGCTTCGTGATCGCCAAAAGCAACTTGATCAAAGCCATCTACTTTAGGGCCAAAACCTTCAGTATGTGATTTGTTGTTAGCTAGAAATAATGCAGCAAGTGTCCTGCCATGAAAGGCGCCGGACATGGAAATGATTCTATTTTTTTCCGGTTTTCCAATTGTATGAAAATATTTTCTAACAATTTTTATACTTCCCTCAACACTTTCTGCTCCGCTGTTACAAAAGAAAACTTTATCTGCAAAAGTATTGTCTGTTAATCTTTTTGCTAAAGATTCTGCTTCTTTTATAATAAAGGCGTTTGAAACGTGAATAAGTTTTTTAGACTGATCTTGAATGGCTTTAACAACATGGAGGTGACAGTGCCCTAAAATGTTGGCTGATATTCCTGCAACCCAGTCAACATATTTATCTCCTTTTTCTGTGTAGAGATAGCTACCTTTCCCCTTAGTAAAAGAAATGGGTTTCCTTGCGTATGTATCAAGAATAGAACTCATATAATATAATATATTAATTTTTAATTTTCACACCTTTTGCAAAAAGGATATAAGCCACAAACCAAAAAATAAAGCTTAATACAACAAGATACAAAAGTCCAAATTTTATCGAAGTATCAGCTTCCCCCAAAAAGCCAAAGCGAATGGTGTTTACTATGTGATAGATTGGGTTTGCTATATTAATTTTTTGTATAATCTCAGGTAATTTTTCCGTGAGGTAGAAGGTTCCTGAAAGTAAACTCAAAGGCTGGATAAAAAAATTAGATACTGCCGCCTGACCTTCGAACTTATCAATCAGAATTCCGGAAATTAATCCTACTGACCCTAAAATAAATCCGCCTAAAAAAACGAATACAAAAATATAAAGCAGATTATAGATCGGTAAATCAATAAATAGACTAAAGACTATCGCAGAAATAATGACAATAATAAAACTTCTCGTAACTGATGCTAACACTATTGCTGTTACAACCTCAGCTGGAGATATTGGAGGAGTTAAAATATCAATAATTGTCCCATTGATTTTCGACACCATCATGCTAGAGGAACTATGCGCATAGGAGGAAGTTATAACAGAAGACCCTATAAGCCCTGCACAACAAAAGATAATAAATGGAAAATTTAATACATATCCTCTTTCCGCTCCACCGATTGCAAGATTAAAAATTATAAGGAAAATCGAAACTTGAACGAGCGGACTGATTAGTGTCTGGATGTAAACATTAAACGCTCTTTTAATTTCCTTAGTATAAAGTGTAAAAAAAATTAGTCTGAAATATCTTAAATCAGGTTTTTTCCTCTCAATTTTGTATTTTTCTTCAATTTCAATCATGGTGATGCTTATACATTAAAAAAGCTTTAAATAAAAAATGGCCATTTAAATGGATATTGTTAATAACATATCCACATGGAGTAAGTTTTTTTGTTGCAAACACAAGATATAGTAGATCTAATTAGATTAAAAAAAATGAGATGGACTGCTGAAAGAGAAGAAAAATTAAAACAACTTTGGAAAAAAGGTCACTCCGGTAGTCAAATAGCTCATATGCTTGGCGAAGGAGCCACGCGTAATTCAGTTTTAGGTAAGGCTTTCCGTCGTTACAAAAAAAACAACGTCAAGAGCGGATACAGAAAATGATAATTCTCCAGAAATTAAAGCTCAAAAACTTGGAAGAAAAGCAAAATTTAAAGCTTTATTATTAGATAAAAATTTTGAACCAGAAAATCCAAAAAAACTCGAAGAACTAACAAAAGAAACTTGCAGATGGCCGATTGGTCATCCTTATGAAGAAAAATTTTACTTTTGTGGAAGAAAACCAATGGAAAAGTTTCCTTATTGTAAACTTCACGTTCTCTACGCCTTCCAACCAAAAAATGCTAAGGAAGAAGATCTAATTACAGAAGAAGATATTCCTAAATTTATTTCAAAGAAAATAATTAAATCAGCTTAATTATCTTTATTAAACTCTCCGCCTGTTCTCCATCTTTTCCAATAGGAAAAAACAGTTTGAATTTCTTTTGGCGTAATGCCCAAATCTTTAAGCAAAGGGAATTTTCCTGTTGGAATTGAATCTTGTTGAAGTAATAAAATTTGATCTGGGGTAATAGTAAAAGGTTGTGGAAAATACTTAAGAAAATGAGATAAGATTTTTATAAAAGGCATCGAAACTAAAAGTCTTTTTTTCTTAATTTCTTTTAAAAAAATTTGAATTAAACTTTTGAATGAATAGTTTGATGTCCCAGTAATTTCAAATATTCTATTTTTTGAATTTTCAATTTTCAAAAGTTTAACAATGGCCTCAGCACAATCTGAAGCATGAACCGGACTAAACATAGTCTTGCCAGCAAGTGGAAGCGGAATTATCGGAGAAATTTGAGCCATTGCCCCAAAGGTAGGAAAAAATTGATCATCTCCGTTTCCTATAATAAGTGAAGGGCGCAAAATATAATAATTTTCAATATTCTCCTTTATCCGTTCCTCTCCCTCCATCTTGGTCTTCATATACTTGCTCGGATGGTTTTCGTGTGAATTTAACGCAGAAATATGAATCAATTTATTAATTTTATATTCATTTGATATTTTACTAAGAATCTCTGGCCAATCACTGTGTAATTTTTTGAAAGTAACTTGTTTCTCTATAATTTGACCGCAAAAGTTAATACTGTAATCACAACCCTCTAAAATTTTCTTAACATCTTGCTCGTTCCAGATATTTGTAGCTATTAACTCGACTTGGCCTGGTGAACCCATGGTGTTTTTAAGATTTTGACATAACCAAGGTTTTCGCGTTCCAATTTTCAACCGGTACCCTTCTTTACAAAGTTTTTCGATCGTATATTTGGCTAAAAAGGAATTTCCTCCAAAGATACCAACGATTTTTTCATTATTTTGCATTGTTCTTTAATTATATATAAATATATATAAGGAATACAGCTATGCCAAAAATTCACACATGCAGGGATATACCTACTGAATTCGTTAAATCTGTAAAAAAAGATGGAATCGCAATGGTTGATTCTGAATTTACAGGTCTTGATGTTGGTACAAAAGGAACAGATCGTCTTTGCCTAGTACAAATTTGTGGCCGTGATAGTAAAGAAATATATTTAGTTCAGCCGAATGATAAGTTCGAAACACCAAATCTTGTGAAGGTGCTTCAAGACCCGAACATTCAGATTGTCATACATTTTGCTCGTAAAGATAAAAATGCTATTGAAAATTTTCTAAAACCAAAATGCAAAATTTCCAATTTGTTCGATACCAAGGTGTGCTCCAGATTAATTAGGAAATACAGTAATGACCACGGTCTCGCTGCCTTGTGCGAAGAATTTGCTGGTGTACGTTTGCAAAAGAAACTTGCATCATCGGACTGGGCAAAAGATATTTCAGAATATAGTCAAAAAGAAAAAGACTACGCCGCAGGTGATGTGCAGCACTTGTGCTTAATTAAGACAAAATTAGAAGCTATGCTTAAAAGAGAAAAAAAATATGATATTTTTATGAAGTGTATGGAATTTATGGATACTCGTATAAAAATAGATAATTTAGGAATAGACAAAGTGTTTGATCATCAATGAGTAAGGATTACAAAAAAATAGCGAGAACTGTCATATCTACAGAAATAGACGGTTTACGAAAACTTCGCAAAAGTATTAATAGTTCATTTAACAAGGCTGTAGAGTTAATTTTAAAAGCAAAAAATGCAAAAATTATTTTTTGTGGTATGGGTAAGTCTGGTCTCATTGCTCAAAAGGCCTCATCGACGATGTCATCGATTTCGATTCCTTCTTTTTTTATTGAAGGCGGAAATTTCAGTCATGGCGATAGCGGAAGTGTAACCTCTAGAGATGTCATGTGTATTTATTCAAACTCTGGAGAAACAAACGAGATAAAAAAAGTTATTGCCTACTGTACAAAAATAGGCACAAAAATAATTTCAATTTGCCAAAAAAAGAACTCTACTTTATCCAAAGCCAGCGATGTTAATATTTTAGTTCCGGCTTCCAAAGAAGCTGGATTGCCACTTTTACCAACTACAAGTACTACTTCCTTTTTAGCAATCTCAGACGCTTTGGCGGTTGCATTACTAAATAAAAAAAAATTTGGCTTATATGACTTCAAGTTAAGACATCAGGAAGGTTCTATAGGAAAACTTTTAACCTATGCCGAGGACTTAATGATAAAAAATAAAAATAAATTACCCTTAGTAAATGAAAATAATAAATTATCAAAAGGTATAAAGGTAATGAACAAATGCAAATTGGGGACTTTGATAGCCCTTAATTCTATGGGTCACCTTACAGGAGTCATTTCGGACGGGGATATTCGCAGAGCAAGTAAAAAAGATTTAAAAAATATTAAGGTCAAAGATCTTATGACCAAGAATCCTATAACCGTAGGGAAAAATACCCTTGCAACTAAATGCTTGGCGCTCATGCAAAACAAAAAAATAACAAAACTAATAGTTAGTTCTTCATCAGGAAAAAAAATTAGGGTTTTAGGAATTATATCAATCCATAATATATTACAGGCTGACATTAAATGAAAAAACAACGAATGACACAGTTAGTACTCATATCAATTGGTCTTCTTTTAATTCTGCTAACGTATTTCTACTATCCTTATATGAATAAAGATAAACTTCTGGAAGATCAATTTGTTCGAGAAGATTTGGAGAAAATTCTAGACGATGATAATTTTACTACTTTCGAAAATGTAGAGTACGAGGGGTTATATAATTTAAATGAACCGTTCTCAGTAAAATCAGAAAAAGCCTATATACTAGATAGAGAACCCGATATTGTTTATATGACTGATATGCATGTGATTTTATATTTAAAAGATGAAAGAACCGTAAATATAATATCAGACAAAGGTAAATATAATAAAGTTACTAACGACTGTTTTTTTGAAGAAAATGTTAAAGCTACGGATGGAGAAACAATAATCTTTGCAGACAATTTAGACCTGCTGGCAACTGAAAATTTTGTAAAAGTTTATAACAAAGTAAGATTAAATCATCCTACTGGTTCGATCCGAGCAGATCGAATTGACTACGATTTTGAAACAAAATATTTCAAAGTTTCGATGTTTGACGACAAGGCGGTAAAAATGAAAGTAATGCGATGAGCAAAATCAAAAAGTTTAAGATTAAGAAATACAAAAAAAAAATTCAACCCATTTTACAAATGAAAAACATTTCAAAAAGTTATGGTCGACTCAATGTATTACGAGATCTCAATATGAATATAATGCCGTCCTCAATTACGGGTTTATTGGGTCCCAATGGTAGCGGCAAGACCACCATATTTAATATTTTGTTGGGTATAACTAAGATGGACACAGGCAAATTATTTATAAATCACGACGGGAAAAAAAACATTGATATTGGATCATTGCCAATACATCAAAGATGCTCCGAAAATCAAATCAAATTTATCCCTCAATATGACAGTTTGTTTAGAAATTTAAATGTAGAAGATAATCTTCGAGCGATTGCCGAAATTTTTTTAAAAGATAGAAGAGAAATAGATGAAAAAATTGAAAATCTATTATCTGAGTTTTCACTAAACGAGCAAAGAAAAACATTGGCATATAGCTTATCTGGAGGCCAAAAAAAGAAGGTTGCAATTTGCAGAGCTCTTATTGGTGATTGCCGTATCATGGTGTTAGATGAACCGCTGAGTAATATTGATCCAATCACGATTGAAATGATAAAAGATGTAATTGTAAAACTTCAACTAACTAGATCTATCACAATCTTGATATCAGATCATGCATTTGAAAACGTGCTTCAAATAGCAGACGAAATCAAAATTTTATCAGACGGTTATATCTGCAGTGAAGGACCACCATCTTCTGTTGTTAAAGATGTGCGTGCGCGCGAAAAATATTTTGGCGTAAATTACTAAAAAATGAGTAAAAAATTCTCTGTTTCGGTAAATAAAAAAATCGAAAAATTTAATAAAAAAATAAAAGTTCCTGGTGATAAATCTTGTTCGATTAGAGCTTTGCTTTTAGCCTCGCAGTGCATTGGTGAAAGCAAAATTTTTAATTTACTTGAATCGATAGACATCCTTGACTGCTTAAAAGCGCTCCGAACATTAGGTGTAAAAATAGTTAAAAGAAAAAACCACTACTCAGTTTATGGCAATGGATTAAATTCCTTTAAGATTAAAAGAAAATTAACTCGACTTTATTGCGGTAATTCTTTAACTACGGGAAGATTGTTGGCAGGATTGCTTTCTACAATTCCTTCAAAATTTTATATACACGGAGATGCCTCAGCAAACCGTCGAGATTTTATGAGAGTAATTGAGCCGCTGGAAAAAGTCGGAGCACAATTTTTTCCTCGAAAAAAAACTTTGCCACTGACAATAGAAGGAACTTCATTACCCCTCGCACAAAAACATGTGGAAACCCGAGGAAGCAGCCAGGTTAAGGGACTCATTCTTCTTTCGGCCCTATCAACGCCTGGAATAACGACCGTGGAAGAATTGAAAGAAAAAAGTTCGAGAACACATACAGAAATATTTTTAAAGAAAATTGGATGCGACATAAAATTCAAGAAAACGAAAAAATCTAACCTAATTTATTTACGTGGCCAAAAAAATCTTTACTCCTTCAATTACTCCGTAAAAAATGATCCGAGCTCGGCGGCCTATCTGATCTGCCTCTCGCTTTTAACACCAGGTTCGAAATTGACTCTTCCTGGAGTCATATGCAATGACACAAGGATTGGATTTATCAAGGTTTTAAAAAAAATGAATGGACGTATTAAAATAAAAGACTTGAAAAGAGATTCAAGTTCAGGAGAACTTGTGGGAACTATCATAGCCTATGGTAGCAAATTAAAACCTATTACGGTTTCTGAAAATGTGGCCAAATTTATTGATGAACTTCCTATTTTGTTTATTTGTGCTGCGCTTCAAAATGGAATTAGTAAATTCTATCATTGTCATGAGTTAATTCATAAGGAGACCAACAGATTATTGGAAATAAAAAAAATTTTGATTCAAATTGGAGTAAAATGCAAAATTACGAAAAACAGCGTTATAACAATTTACGGCAAAGGTAAAATAGAAACTCGAAACAAATCGATCTTTATCAACACTCCCGGAGACCACCGAATCAATCTTGCTACCGCTATTCTCTCATTGGCTACCGGCATCAAAACTAAAATAAAACGCTTTGACGCTATCCTCACGAGTTTTCCTGGTTTCATTCCTATAATTAAAAGTTTGGGAGGAAAAATTGTCACCAATTAAAACATTACCTTTGCGCATTGCATGTGACGGGGAGTCAGCGAGTGGAAAGAGTTTTGCCAGCAAGACTATTGCTAAAAAATATAAACTTTTTTGCATGAATTCGGGACTATTATTTCGTTATGCAAGTTGCTTAATTATAAAACATAAACCGAAAAAGATAATTCCCTTTCTTAGAAAAAAATTTAGAAATTTAAATTATAAACATATAACCCGTCTTAATTTACATTCTCAAGAAATTAGCAATCACGTTGTTTTTTTAGCTAAACAAAAAAAAGTAAGGCAAATAATAAGAATTTTGCAGAAAAAAATTATAAGACAGCATCGC
>JYMV01007871.1_pt1 | contig 11313 bp, 7 predicted proteins | sample 338911 | NCBI WGS metagenome assembly JYMV01 (sample SAMN03354496, study PRJNA234377) | hydrothermal vent metagenome | biome: Deep sea; feature: Hydrothermal plumes at the Eastern Lau Spreading Center, Western Pacific Ocean; material: Seawater | place: Tonga | collected 2009 | depth 2000 m m
ACTGGGTTCCTCAGAAAACATCATGGTTATGTAACGGCATGATGAAAGCTGGTGCAGTCGCTAGAGATGCTGACGGTATCGTATCTGTTAAATGGAATGAGTAATTTTTTAACTACTTAGGACTAAAACAAAGTTGAAACTAAGATGGCAGCGGCTTATAACTAGGTTAGCTGCCATTTTTTTTTAAGGTAAAGATATGGCAACAGATATTGAAATTTGTTCAAACGCTTTAATTATGATCGGACATGGTGCGATCGCCTCATTTACAGATGGTGGTGCCGGCGCTAATACAGCCGCCGCTTTATACGAAACCACTTATGAAAGTTTATTGTCTCAGCACCGCTGGCGTTTTGCCGCTGCTAAGATTACGTTGAGTCGAGTAACCTCTTCTCCGTTAAATGAATGGACATACGCTTATCAATTACCAGCTAACTATATTGCTGGTTTTGGTATCCATCCACGTGTTGATTATGAAATTTATGAAGATAAATTACTTTCCAACATGGACACTATAGATCTGGACTATATATTTAAACCAGATGAATCTAAAATACCAGCGCACTTTCAAAGATTGCTTGAATTTAGCCTGGCTTCAATTTTTGCAATCCCAGTTACTGACAACTCATCCAAGGCAGCAGAATATCGCAAGATGTATGAGGATCAACTGAGAAGAGCTAAATATATCGACTCGCAGGCACGACCGTCTGATGCGATTATTGACTCACCACTAGTGGATGCGCGCTACTAATGCCTAGAGTTATAAACTTACAAACAAGTTTTAATAGTGGAGTATTAGATCCACGACTCGCAGCACGTACAGATGTTAAACACTTTTACCAAGGTGCGGCTATCGCTGAAAACGTACAATCATTACCTCAAGGTGGTATGAAACGTCGCCCTGGTTTTAAATACATTGCTGCAATTAACACTGAGGCTCGTCTAGCCGCGTTCGCTTTTAATGTTGAGCAGACGTATCTACTTGTTTTTACTAACAATAACATAGCAGTCTATAGGGACGATGTGTTTCAAGCTAACGTAACAACAACTTATACCACAGCGCAACTGTTTGAATTACAGTGGACTCAATCAGCCGACACCATGATTATTTTGCATAAGGATCACGCGCCGGCAAAACTGGTTCGTGGATCGACGCATTCTTCTTGGGCGTTATCTAACATAGCACTAACAAACATTCCACAATATGACTTCGGTTCTGGTGATGTAAATGTTTGGAGTACGTCAAAAGGCTGGCCAAAAAGCGCTACATTCTATCAAGGTCGGTTGTGGTTCGGTGGCTCAAGATCTCGCCCACAAACATTATGGGGGTCAGTGACAAATGATTTCTTTAATTATGATGTTGGTACGGGCCTAGACGATGAAGCGCTAGACTTAACGCTAGATACAGACCAGGTGAATGCGATCACAGCGGTCTATGCTGGACGTCACTTTCAAGTCTTTACAACTGGTGGTGAGTTTTCGATTAATGATCTTCCGATTACACCATCTAAGAGCGCGGTAAGACGACAAACTCTATTTGGCGCCAGTAGTATTCCACCGAAATCAATCGATGGTTCGACAATCTTTGTTGATCGTACTGGTAAGTCGGTTCGTGAGTTTTTATACGCTTACGCAGAGGACGCATACACCTCTGGCACAGTTTCTTTATTAGCTTCGCATTTGCTTAATTCTCCGGTCGATATGGACTCATTAAGGGGTACAGATTCAGCAGACGCTAACTACGTTTATTTCGTCAATTCTGACGGCACAGTGGCTGTTTATAACTCACTTAGAGCGCAAGAGGTACTAAATGGACAACAAGCGGATCCATTGAAAGTGTATCGGTGGTAGTTGAAGATGTTTATTTTCTAGTTAAGCGCACAATCAACGGCGTTACAAAAAGATATTTAGAGAAGGTTGACCCAGACTCATACACGGATGCTAATGTTAGAAAGACACAGACATCCAGTAAAACCATTACCGGCTTAACTCACCTTAATGGTGAAGAGTGCAGGGTTAGATCTGATGGTGCGGTTGTTACTAGCGCAACACCTTCTGGTGGCTCGATCACCATGCTAACGGCCGGTGCTGATGTTGAGGTTGGTTTGAATTACAACACCAAGATTAAGACTATGCCAGTCAATCAAGACTTCCAAGATGGGCCGATATTAACAAGAAAGAAACGTATCGTTCGAGTCGAGGCTAATTTGTATGAATCTATAGGGGTTTCAGTCAACGGTGAATATATGGTTGATCGTAGTTTTGGAATGAATTTGGGTGGTGGTGTTACGCCATTTACCGGTATTAAAGAAATGTTTTTGCTAGGTTGGACAGACTTAGCGCAAATAGAAATTACACAAGCGGATCCAGCACCGATGACGTTGCTAGGTATCGGCTTAGAAGTGGAGGCATAGGTGGGTCAATTTATAGCAATGTTAGGAACAGCAGGAACAGTAGCAACAGCAGCAGAAATAGCAATGGCAAGCTCACTAGGTGTTGGAATTGCAGGTACAGCAGCAGCCGGTGGTTTAGCAGCAAGCACTGGATTTTTAGGGCTATCGTCCGGAGCCTGGCAGGGGATAAGTACCGCTGGCTCTATGATTATGGATGTGCGTGCAGGCAATGCAGAAGCTGCGGCTTATAAACAGCAAGCACAACAAGAAGAATTTGCAGCCAAGGATCGGGAGATTCAAAGACGTAAGCGCTTAATATCTTCATTGGCTTCACAGAATGCTTATCGTGGTGCTTCTGGTGTTAGAGCATTTGAGGGTTCACCAGCAGCGATGATGAAAGCTGATCGAGAAGAATTTGATTACGATCAACTTATGGGCGATGCTAATTTATCGATGAAAACAAGCTCTTTATTAACTTCTGGTAAATACGCAAGACAATCTGGCTATGCGAGTGCCGGATCAAGTCTACTTAACTACGGATCAAGTAGATCAAAACGTGGAAGCAAAACTAAAGGTAGATACTAAAAATGGCTGAATTTCAAAGATACCAACGCTCTGAAATGGTGACACCTGCTGGTGTTTCTAACGCCAAGGCGCAAAGCTTTAAATCTTTGGCAAGCAGATTACAGTCGTTTTCTGGTCAGATGCAAAATCAAGCAGACCAGGAATATCAAAGTCAGATTGATGCTTATTCTGCTGATTTAGAGAACGATATTATTGAGAGTGTTGGTCGTTTGTCTATTGATAATAGCACTAATTTTAATAAATTTGGCGCTTTAGTCAATGAAAGGAAAAAAGTAACATTAGAAGGCATAGACGACCCGACTCTAAAACAAAGAGCCGCTTTATTCTTTGATAAGAAAATTGTTCAGTACGGTGAAAAAGTTTGGCGTACAACTTTTCAGCTTCAACAGCAAGAGAAGCAACAGCAGGCTATTAACGATATTCGCATACACGAAAGCGATACGCAATCGATGATTACGTCTGCTATTAGAAACGCGTACGAGTCTAATGTAGATGAGAATATCTTTATTAAAGAGGTTGGCCCCATTGTTCAAGGTCAACGAGCTTACATAGCCAACAAGTTTGAAAATATGCCAGCTTTAGCAACTAAGGCAGGACAAGGCAAAAAAGCCACAAAAGAGCGTAGTTTTCTCGTTAATTTGTATAAAACAGCCGTCTGGGAAGAGGCAATGATTCAAGAAGAAGCCGGTGGATCTGGTGTTAATATTCTGTTTGAGTTTGATAAAAACCCTTCTGAATTCTTTAATAGTAGATCTCATTTAAATGCTTTATTCCCAGAGTCAAAGATTCAATTAACCGAGCAAGAGCAGACAGCCATACTCATTGATGGCGCTAAGAAGTTGAATGCCTATAGAGACAATCAAGAAAGATTAGACGATCAAAAAACTAAATTAAAAGAGGTTGAATGGGCTAAACAACATACATTCATATTAGATCAAATAGTGACAAACCCAGGCTTGATTACAACCGATATGGTCATACAGTCGTACAACGATGGTGACTTAGGCAAAGACGAGCATGATTCACTGCTTAAAATTTTGCAAAGTGATGGCTTATTTAAAGATGATGAGGCGCTTATCTACGACTTGAATATTAAGCTCGACGATCCAAGTTATGACAAAGAAGATCTTTATAAAGAAATCTTAGAAGGTACGCAAAATCAACAGATTAGTGTAACTACGCAGCGACAAATGCTATCTGACTTGCGTAGTGAGTCAAGAAGCAATACAACTGGCTCATGGGCGTACACAACAGCAATGAAAGAAGCCGATTCAGAGTTTACACCGACTGGTTTTCTAGCGACTCTAAACCCGAAAGACGCTGCACTTATTAATAACTTAAAGCGAGAGATTAGGGCGATTTCTACAAACCCAGATATTCAGTCAGAAGAGGACTTTATTGAAGCCTGGGATATAGTAAAAGCAAGATACAAAAGATCTGAGCAGGTTGTCGATACTATTGTTACTTGGAACCCTAACTGGGTTGGTAGCTCTGATAGTCCAAATGTTGAAGAAACTCAAAGAAAGCTTGCTAAACAGCTTGAAGTTAATCAAATTAGTGAGAGAGAATATTTAGATCAATTCGAGCAGATCGAGAAATATAACAGCTCTTTAATTCTTAGGAAATCGAGACAATAATGCTGCATGATAATTCAACAATTCAAGATGATGATGACATCTCCTCAGGTTATTACGCCGAGCTAGAGAGGCGAGTAAAAAACAACTCTCCAGCGATGCAATATTACAATAACTACTTAGAAGAGCAAAGACAAGAAAAACAGCAATTAGAGCCTATAGATGAGTCTCAGCAATATGTAGAGCTTCACCCTTCGTTAGCGGCTGCACCGGCTCAAGAAGAGCTTGTTATTCCAGATGATCCAAGCTTAGTAAAGCCACAAACTGAACTAACTCAGGATAATCAAGAACCATCTTTAATCGAGAGGGGTTGGGATAAGCTACCGCGTGAAGCTCAGATGATTGCGTGGCCATTTATGGCTCCGTTTGTTAAAGGTGCTAATGAAGAAAATCCTATTGCTAGAGGTGTGGTTGAAGGTACTCAAAATGCCGCTCAAGGTATTGTTGATCTAGGCCGTGATATTACTAACGCGCTTGGTGGTGACTTTAACGAAGAGGACTGGTTAAAGATTCCTAGAATCCTAGAGTCTAACCCAGATTCAACTACTGAGGCTGTTGTTAGTGGTTTAGCACAATTTATGTCAATCTTTGGCATGGCTGGTGGAATCGGTAAGGGTGCTACTATTGCTAAACAAATAGCAGGTGGTGCATTTGCAGATGCTTCTTTTGATCCTACTGGCGGTAACTTAGCTACTCTATTAAGAGAACTAGACATTGATAATTCACTTACTCAGTTTTTAGACTCTAAGGTAGGCGAGGATGCAGAAGCACTAGAAAGATTAGAAGCCAGGGGATTACAAATATTAGAAGGTGCAGGTATCGGTTTCGCTATTCCTGCGCTTATCGGTGCGGTTAGATGGTCTAAGAACAAAGGCGCGCCATGGATTAAAGAATTCTTACAAGACTCAGATCCAAATCTAATACCTAACGTAGCTGAAACATTCGGTATGCCTAACCCTAGAAAAGACATGGTTTCTTTTCATGGCTCACCACATAAATTTGATAAGTTTGACCACTCTAAGATGGGAAGTGGCCAGGGCGCTCAATCTTATGGGTGGGGTACTTATTTAGCAGAAAACCCTAAAGTTGGTAAGTTTTACCGAGACGCTTTATCTGGGAATCATATGCTAGACAAGTTAGAGCTTTATGGAAAGCCCGCTTCTGAATTTGCTAAACAGTCTGATGTAACAGAAAAAATAGCGTTTGTTTTGCATAAGACAGAGGGCAATATAAAAGAAGCAATGAAAGTTTTGGAAAACAGTGCAAAAGGAAAAGTAACCAGCGTCAGAGAAAAAGCGAAAGAGGCGATACAACTGTTAAAAACAATGAATCAAGATAAAGTGTCTTGGAATCCTGATGGTAATTTGTATGAGGTAGATTTACCTGATTCTGTTATAGATGATATGTTGGATTGGGATGCTGATATTGATAGCCAAAGCGACAAAGTAAGAGAGTTGTTACTAAAAATACGAAAAGATTATGGCACAAGTTTCCATGATGGAGAAGGCGCTTATGATGCTGTCGTATTTGAAATGAGAACGAAAGGCATTGAAAATCCTAAAAAAGCGGCCAGTGAATATCTTGACTCATTAGGAATTAAAGGAATTAAATTTGAAGATGCAGGAAGTAGAAGCGTAGATTTTAGAGTTTCCCCACCTAACGAAACAAAATCAGGCGAATGGATGGTTAAAGACAGCACTAAACCTTTTAGCCAAGGACAGCATTTTGCTTTAGAGAAAGAAGCGCTTGATTATTTAGCTAAAAAGCAAAAACAAACTAGAAACTTTGTTGTTTTTAATGATGACAACATGAAGGTTTTAAAGCGCAATGATAAAAAAGTAAAACCAGTACGCAAACCTTCAAAGAAAAACAAAGGGAATAAATAATGACAACACCATTCGCTACTATTGGCAGAGCTTTTTTAGATTCTGGAGCCACACAAACTGATGATTTGATTGCGAGGGGCGCTAAAGGCTCTTTCTTTCAAGACACAAGATTTAATCCTAAAAAGAAGAAGCCATTAGTTGAGCCAGAAGCACAAGCTGCTCAACCACCAGTCGAGCCACCTACAAGCAATCAAGTTAAGCCTAAAGGTGAAAAGCCAGAAGATGTTGTAAAGCAGGCCAAGGCGATTACTAAGGAACACGAAGTAGAGCCAGGCTTACCGTCAGCTAAAGACCCACAAGCTAGAAACATTAACTTTGATAACGTGACTAGCTCAGACGAAGTATTGAATGTTATTGATAATATCGGCAATCAGAACGATCAATTTGTAAGTGCTAGAGGTGGCGTGGTTACACATAAACAAACCCTTGCAGATTCAGCTAAAGTTGAGCTAGAGCAAATTATCGGCTTTAAGGTCGGTGACGGGGTAACACCTGCGCGTATTACCGGCGCGAGGATCGCTTTACAGCAATCAGCAGACACACTTAAAACGATGGCTTCTAAGGTGCTTAATGGTGCTGCTTCTACCGCAGAAAAATTAATGTTTAGACAAGCGGTTTCTACACACGTTGGTATTCAACAATCAGTCGCAGGCATGGCGTCAGAATCGGGAAGATCACTAAATGCTTTCCGTATTCCAATAGGGGTTAATTCGGGATCTAAAACAGCCGTGTTTAGAACACAACTACAAGAGGCTTTTGAACGCTCTGGTGGTGACGATGCAGTTAGAGGATTGGCGCAATTAATCGAAGAGGCAGATGATCTGGCTCAAGTTTCTAAAGTGGCGTCTAAGACTCATGCAGCGACAAAGAGTGATATGTTTTTAGAGACTTGGATTAATGGTCTATTATCTGGGCCAACGACTCACGTGGTTAATACTACGTCTAACGCGATGGTAGCCTTATGGTCAGTTCCTGAACGCTTATTAGCTTCGGGTGTTTCTAAATTATTAAGGACGAAGGACGGCATTCAAGCGCAAGAAGCACTAGGTCAACTTTACGGCATTGTATATGGCATGAGGGATGGTATAAAGATGTTTGGTAGGGCGATAAAAACGGGTGAGCCGACTGATCCGGCTATGAAGCTAGAGGCTCGTAAATATAAAACTATCACTGCTGAAAACGTTAATAAACTCTTGCCGGTTAATCGTCAAATGAATAAAGATGGCTACGTCGCTAAAGGCGTAGATTTATTAGGTAGCGCAATCCGCATACCAGGTCGATTCCTTAGTGCAGAAGATGAATTCTTTAAGTCTGTTGGTTATCGCATGGAGCTTAATGCTTTAGCTTATCGTAAGGCAACAGCAGAGGGTTTAGAGGGTAATGATCTAGCAAAGCGTGTGATTGATCTTATTGAAAATCCGTCAGAGGAAATACACTTGGCCTCTTCTGATATGGCAAGATTACAGACGTTCACGAATACATTAGGCGAGGCTGGCAGACAGGTTCAACAGTTAGCAAATACACACCCTGCACTTAAACTATTACTGCCTTTTGTAAGGACGCCGGTAAATATTGTTAAGTATGTTAGTCACCGTACACCGTTCAATAAAGCTATGTGGCAAGAGATTGAAGCTGGTGGTGTTAGGCGCGATGCAGCAATAGCGAAAATGAGTCTAGGATCAACCGTTATGATGATTGGTGCTACGATGGCTGTTGATGGAACTACTACTGGTCAAGGGCCTAAGAATACAGCAGTGCGAAATGCAATGCGTAGACAAGGCTGGCAACCCTACTCAATCAAGATAGGCGATAAATGGTATTCATTCAACAGATCTGATCCTATCGGCATGTTCTTAGGCTTGAGTGCTGATGTTACCGAAACCATGAAATATGCAAAAGAAAAGGACGCAGCAGAACTTGCAATGGCTGCCTCTCTAGCTATGGCAAAGAACCTTACATCAAGAACTTATCTTAGAGGTTTGTCTGAAGTTATGAATGTGATCGGTGATCCTGATCGTTTTGGTAAGCGTTTCTTTAGAAGGCAGGGCGCAACCTTTGTGCCATTCACTTCATTAGTGGCTGGTATAGAGCGTGAGATTGATCCTACTTTAAGAGAGACTTATTCACTGATGGATCAGATTAGATCAAGGACACCAGGTTTGTCAGACTCGCTACATCCTAGACGTAATTTATGGGGTGAGCCGATTGTATTACAAGGTGGTTTAGGTATTGACTTTATATCACCGGTTTACTCTTCAACTGCGAAATTTGATTTTGTTGATAATCAGATTGTCGAAAACGAGATAAACATTACTAGACCGAAGAGAAAGTTGCTACAAGGTAACTTTGCAATAGAACTTAGCCCAGATGAATATGATCGCTATGCGTTGTTAGCCGGTAAAGAGTTTAAGACAGATTTTAAGCATCCTAAGACTGGTTTGAAGAAAAAACTAGGGTTGAAAAGCTATCTTAAAGAGACAATGAAAACAGATATGTATCTGGATGCTACAGAAGGGCCGGATGGCGGAAGATCGGTCATTGTTAAAAGTGTTGTCAGTGCCTTTAGAGATGGTGCAAAGGGGCAGCTTTTCAGAGAATTTCCAGCATTACAAGAAGAATATTTTTACCAAATGCAATTAAAACAAGAGGCAAAAACTGGTGTCAAGTTTTAACAATAAGTATCTTATCTTTATGATACAATTACTATCAATTAAGGGAGCGTTATGGCTACATTAACAGTCGGGGATCTAACCCCTAGAGATCAATATACAGCAACTTCTGGACAGACTGTATTCACTTACAGCTTCCCTATTTTTAACGACTCAGACTTAAAAGTCTATGTAGGCCCTACATTAAAAACATTATCAACTGATTACACAGTTACTGGCGCTGCTACAAGCTCTGGCGGTACTGTTGTTTTCGGATCTGGTTTAACTACTGACGATATTGTAACCGTTTATCGTGATCTTCCAGTAGCAAGAACAACTGACTATGCAACTGGTGGTGCATTACTCGCTGAAAATCTAAACGATGATTTAGATAAGTTAGTGATGATGGTGCAGCAGCTTGAAACTGACTTAAACACTCGTACACTAAGATTTGGTCAGTGGACAACAGGCCTTCCGCTTAGTGAATTTATTGAAAGTGATACAGACAGAGCAGGAAAAGTATTAGGCTTTGATATTAACGGTGATCCTAACATTACTCAAGAGTTAGGTGTATTCCAGGGAAACTGGGCGACATCAACAGCGTATGGTGCGAGAGACTTAGTAAAAGACTCGTCTAATAACAACGTCTATTTTTGTGTTACTGCACATACTTCGACTGGTACTACGCCATTAACATCTAATACAGACATAGCTAAATGGTCTTTGATTGTAGACGCAGTATCAGCTTCAAGCTCTGCTAGTGCAGCAGCAACAAGCGCAACAGCGTCTGCTTCAAGTGCTAGTGCAGCAGCAACCAGTAAAACGGGTGCTGATACGGCTAAGACCGGTGCAGAAACAGCCAAGACTGGCGCTGAAACAGCTAAGACGGGTGCAGAGACTGCTAAAACTGGTGCAGAAACGGCCAAGACTGGTGCAGAGACAGCTAAAACAGCGGCACTAGCAGCTCAAACAGCAGCTGAAGCAGTGTATGACTCGTTCGATGATCGATACTTAGGTACTAAGACTTCTGATCCAACAACGGATAATGATTCAAACACGCTTCTTGATGGTGCGTTATATTTCAATACGACTAACAATGTAATGATGGTTTACGATCTAGGTGGTACTACCTGGAATCGTACTACTCCAACACCTACAGATCAGACAGCAATTAATACGGTTAATACAAATATTACTAATATTACTGCCGTTGCTGGTAAAGCGACAGAGATAGGTTTATTAGGAGTTACTGCTGTTGTTGCGGACATGGCCATCCTTGGCACAGCTGACATAGTATCTGACATGAACACCTTAGCCACAACAGCTATTGTTGCTGACATGAACGCTCTAGCAGATAAAGCTGCTGAGTTAGGAAGGTTAGGTACTACAGATGCTATTGGGGATATTAATACAGTAGCTGGTAAAGCAACAGAGATCGGTCTATTAGGAACTACTGACGCTGTATCAGACATGAATATTCTAGCTACCGCAGATGTGGTTTTAGACATGAATACTCTTGGTACTTCCGCTAATGTAACTAATATGAATACCGTAGCAGGTATTGCTAGTAATATAACCTCAGTGGCTGCTAAATCTACACAGATCGGCCTATTAGGTACTACAGACGCTATCGGTGATATGAACACACTAGGTACTTCTGATGTGGTTTTAGATATGAACACTCTAGCCAGCACTGCAACAGTTACTAGCATGAATACTCTAGGTACAGCTGCTAACGTAACTAACATGGCTACCGTGGCTTCTAACTTGTCAGCGGTTAATAACTTTGCAAACACGTACAGAATTGCATCTTCAGAGCCTACTACTTCAAAGGATGAAGGTGATCTATACTTTGATACCACTACTAACAAAATGCGAGTCTATGACGGTGGCGCTTGGGTTAATGTAGCTACCTCATCAAGTAACTTTGTTACTAAGACTTCATCTACAGCTTCGGCTCAAATGCCAGTAGGTACAACAGCACAAAGAGATTCAACACCAGCAGCAGGTATGTTTAGATACAACTCACAAACTGGTGATTTTGAAGGCTACACGACTACTTGGGGTGCGATCGCAGGTGGTGGTGGTGCAACTACATTCCCATTCTACAAAGCAGACGATACTTTAGACACAATAGCAATAACCAGCGGACAGTTTCCATTCTATAAAG
>JYMV01029014.1_pt1 | contig 11311 bp, 9 predicted proteins | sample 338911 | NCBI WGS metagenome assembly JYMV01 (sample SAMN03354496, study PRJNA234377) | hydrothermal vent metagenome | biome: Deep sea; feature: Hydrothermal plumes at the Eastern Lau Spreading Center, Western Pacific Ocean; material: Seawater | place: Tonga | collected 2009 | depth 2000 m m
GAGCGATTTTTGTTGGCGTGTGAAAGGGTTGTTGTTCATGATGAACAGATAACAACTACCGAAGCAGAGGTAATTCGTGCCATTGGGGATTTGCTAGATTGTCCAATACCGATGTTTGGTTAATTACTTCATCAATCATCAAGATTGCGAAGTTCTAAACCGTGCGCTACAAGCCCTGCGTTGATTTCAACCAAACTTGTAGAGCCAAAGTTTTTAATGCCCATCAACTCGGCTTCTGTTCGAATTGCCAAATCGCCAAGTGTTTGAATATTCAATCGTTGAAGTGCTTTTCTAGCACGAACAGATAGATTTAATACAGAAACTGGTTGTTTTAGTATTTGTTCTGGTGCGTGATTTAATAGTTCTTCATAGCGATCTTGGTGAACGCGACTTACGTGTGAACCTTCTGCACCTTGACCAAGTCGAAGACCACGTGCGGTAAGCATGTGTTTGATTTCTACGAGCGAGGTTTCACCGAAGTTTTTGTAACTTAATAGTTCATTTTCTGAAACTTTTAACAAATCGCCAAGTGATCTTATTTCCATTTTCTTAAGGCAATTTCTTGCGCGAACAGATAATTCAAAATCAGTAACCGGGGTGTTCATCATCGCAGCGGTTTTAGCGGCGTCTCGAGCGATTTCTTCGTCGTAATACATGTCTGTTGATGATTGAACATCAACAAGGTATAGACGGGCGCGTTTATGGTTTGGGTCTGTGTCAAGAATTTGGCGAAGACATTTTTCGGCAGCGTTTAGGTTACCGCGGTCTTCGTAAATAACCGAAAGGTTTAAAAGTGAATTAAAGTGAGGCCGTTCACGGGTTGTTAATTCTTCGTAAACAGAAATTGCTTCAGATTCTTCACCAACAAGATCTAGTAGGTATGCGAGGCGAAATTTGTGTGTAGCATCTGTGCCACACGAAGCTGCGTTTCGGAGCTCTTCGACTGCCTCGTACCGTTTGCCATCCAATTCAAATTGAAGGGCCGCCTCATAATGTTTGGTTGCTTGCTCTGGGTTGCCGCCACCAATTACTGTTTCTAATCCGCTTTGTTGATTCACTTTTTCTACTCCATCTTCGTTTTAGTCTACTGTAATGTTAGATTGTACTAAACCTTACGTTGTTTTGCAAAATACACGTCAGTTTGGCTCTGGCGGGTCCACCAAATCGCTAATAGCGGCGTCTGCTTCGGATGCGGGTGGTCCTATTGTCAGTGGTGCTGCTCGACCCGCTTCTCGCTTTATGTTGTTACCAAGAAGGTCGATTGAACGCCATCCACCGCGTTCAAAACGAATAGCCATCGTTAAACCGATCAAAATTATGTATACCGAGGCAGCAATCCACGGGCCAATTGAACCTAGCTGTGGGAAATAAGTTACTGCTACCCAGCCACCGCCCACAATAAAAACCCAACTATAGATTGCCGTTGCGATACCTGGAAATACCGTGTCGCCTGCTCCGCGCAGTGCTCCCGTATATACGATTCCCAAAGCGTCAACGGTTTGAAAAACAGCAACCACTATTAACATGTTGGCACCAAGTCGAATAATTTCCTCTCGCTCAAGCGCAGAATACTGATCGCTGTTAATAAACATTGCCACAAACTCATGTCTAAATATTACAAATATGACTGCGCAAATTGTCATATACACCATAGCCAACGCAACGCCAACTCGGGCGCGCGACACAGCAATGTCTGGTTGTTTTGCGCCAATATATTTTCCAACAATTGAATTTATTGCTACGTTTATCCCAACCGCAGGCATGAAACTTAGTTGTAAAAACGCCAAGGCGATCCAGCCGGCGGCCATGTCGTTTGTACCAAAGCCACCAACAAAAACCGTCATAAATAAAGCCCAGCAAATTATTTCGTTTCCCCACTGAATTGAGCCGGGCCAACCAATTTTAAACAGCAATTTAATTGTTTTAAATGACGGGTGCCAATTTTTTCTGGTTCCATATTTGTTGTTATATTTTGGGCTTATGAAAACAATAAATGGAATAATTGTTTCCATAAACATCCCGACGACCGTTGCTATTGCAGCGCCCTTTAGCCCAAGTGCTGGTGTTCCTGGAATGCCCGGCAAAAAACCTTCGATGCCATTCTCGCCAAAAATCAAAATGTAGTTTGCAACAACATTAACGATATTTGCAATGATCGTAGAAACAGTAATAATTTTCGGTTTGTGTAGCCCTAAAAAATATTGAGTAAACCCTCTACCTACGAGCAAAAACACACAACCCAAGAGCATGTAATTTGCATACATCGATTCAAGAGAAACAAGCTTGGCGTCCACTTCTTCTGGATTTATTAGTTTGAAAATGTGCGGAATAATAAATACAAATGGAACGATAATTACAAACCAAGCCGCCAAAGCCATCCAGCCGGCGTTCCACGGATATTTTGAACCTTTCTCTGGTTCTTTTGCGCCAAGGTGCTGACTGACAAATGTGTTTACAACTGTAACCACCCCCATAATTATTGAGATAGCTGCAAACGCCCATGTTCCGGCGTTTCCTTGGGCTGCAATTTCAACTTTGCCAATTTGTCCGACCATCAGCCTGTCAGTAAATTGCATAAGCGTAAAACTCGTCATTGTTATAATTGTTGGCCACGCCAAAGACCACACTTCAATCAAAGCAAATCGAAGTGTTTGTGGAGGCGAAACATTAGTCGTTTCATTTATTTCTGTTGTCTTACCTAAGTCTGCCATTGCGCAACTTAATTTTACCAGTTTGCAATCACCTTAAGTAAATCTGAGACATCGATAACGCCATCTGGAACTATGTCTTCTGGGCACACCCCTGCGCATGGTCCCCAAGCCGACACAACGGACAGTATGTCTGTCACGTTAACCACGCCGTCACACGTAACATCGCCAACAACTCCGTTGCCCGACACGGTCAAAATTTGGACGTCATCAATATTCCATCCCGAATATCTCCAAGCGCTGTCCGTTGTTCCCATTGTCCAACGAATTTGAACGTTCGATTGCATGTCCGCGCGGTTCGAAATGTCATACGACACTGTTTCCCACTGGCTGTCTGTAATGGTATTTGGGTTTGACCACACTGTTGTCCATGGATCTCCTGAAACGCTAATGCTAATTGTTGCGTTGTCATACATTGGTTGTTCAACGTTTAAATACCTACTAAATTGAAGAATAGTGTTTGTATTATTTTGAAAATTCAACATATCTGTTGTGAGGTGTGTCTGTGCAAGATTGTTTGCGTAGTCGCCAGCAAGGTTATACCCAAGGACATTATTCCCAGTTGCTCCACTTGTTGGGTCTGGGTTTCCATATTCTCCACCACCGCCGGTTGGAACTCCCCAGTTCCATTCTCCCTGCATAGTCCAGTTTGGATTTTGGTCCATATTCCATGTGTACACAACAGAACTCGCTGTGGTTTGAAGCACCTCGCTACCGCCTGGATACCGTGCGACCTGCCCTGCAGATGTAGAAACCGTAAACCAATATTCTCCAACTAGACCGCAGGAAGAGCTAGGCAGTTCCACTAAAAATGAATTTGGTCCGTTTGAAGAAACGCTACTTTGAGCGTATTCGCCAATGTTTCCGTATCGAAGGTGAAGTTTTGCTGAGTTCATATCTATAGATTCATTGAATACAGAACTTACTACCATTGGAAATACTGAGAGTTCCCCTGGGTTTACAAATTCCGGCAAACCGTTTGGAAATGAAAACGCAATTGGTTGGTTAACAAATTCAATCATGGTTTTAACGGCGGCAAAACTTTCTTCGCACGTTGGAAGAATTTCGCTTGGGGGCAAATCAAATCCCGGTGACCCGGTTGGGCGTAGTTCGATTGTGTATGAAAGAGCGCCTCGGTCAGTTACCCAATCTGGGAACACTCCGTCCGCTAAATAAAGCAGGTCTCCGCCGGTTCCGGCGACATAAGATTCACCGTGAACCGAGGCGATTGCATCGCTCATCGCGGCCGAAAGAGCTTTTACAACCGTTACGCGGGGCGGGGTGTCGTTAGAGCTCGCCCACGGTTCAAGGATAAGCTGTGAATAACTATGAAAATCAACGTGTGCAACTAAATTTGGCAGGGTGTTTACTAAATCTCGCATTGCTTGTGTTTCGGGTTCCGAAAAAGCGTTTGGACCAATATAGATATCGCTGCATGTATTGGTGCTTGTGCTATCACCACCACCCCATGCAAAACTCCAGTTTCTATTTAGATCAACACCTTCACACGAACCACTGTTGTTCCGTCTATTTTTTCTCCAAAAGCGATCGCCACCATTGGCATATGTAAATTCATATCCATCTGGGTTAACAATTGGAACAACAATAATTTCTGTTGATTCAAGATACGATTGCATAGACGGGTCTGTGTTCCACGCCTCAATAATTTTTTCTATTGCATACACGGGTACCATTACTGCGACCCACTCGCGCGCGTGTTGACAACCGTTAAATAAAATTTGTTTTCTTCCAGTTGTGTCACCTGGAGCGGTAATTCGAATACCGTGAATGTCTCTGCCTTCGTGGGTTTGTCCGGCTATAAAGGTTGTTGTAATTTCTGGGGCCACAATAGCAAAGCTTGAAAGTTTCGCATTCACTTCTGGCCATGTTTTAAAGTCACTGTACCAACCGCCAAGCCCCCTGCTTCTTGCTAACGCTCGCTCTTCTTCAAATAATTTCAAGCGCCTATCAATATTTGATTCGACAATTTTAAATGTAACACCGAGTTTTTTCAACAGTCGAATCGCTTCTTCATCAAGCAACATTGATGTCTCTCCTGAGTGATCAAAGCACGCCAACGATTTTGCGCCAAAATCTCTAAGGAGTTCTAATTGCTCGGGGCTTTCAATGTGAACATTTACAACGCTAATTCCATCGTATTGACTTGCTGAAAAAAGTATTGATGAGGTTAATAAGATTGTGTTAAGTAAAAGCATGTGTAATTATCTCTATTATGCCTATTCGAGGAGAAAAGGCGAGAAGTTTCTTTTAATTTCGTGGATTGACAATACCCTTTTTTAATGCGATGCTGTCCAAATGAATAAATATCTATTTTTATGTGTATTAATGCTTGTGGTTATTGGTTGCTCTACGCCAACAAAAGGACCAACCAGCATCGCAAATGTTGGGGTAAATGTCCGGAGTGATTTAAAAATCATTGTCCCAACAAATGAAGAATACATTACTTGGGAAGCCATGTTGAAAAAAATCGATAGCGCTGATGTCATTTTGCTTGGGGAGTTACATGACCACGCCGTTGGTCACGCGGTTCAGTTTGGGATAGTTGAAGATGTAATGAAAAAGTATCCAGGAAGTGTGCTAGCGCTTGAAATGCTTGAGCGGGATGAACAGCTGAGGGTTGATGATTACATGGATGATTTAATAGATGCGGACAAGCTTGCTTTAATGACACAATCTGATAATTGGGGTGGAAAGGGAGGTTGGGCCGCTTGGTACCAACCAATTATTGATGTTGTAAAAAATAGTAATGGCGAGGTTGTCGCAGCAAATGCTCCAAGAAGATATGTTCGGCTTGCACGGCTAGAGGGGTACGAACGGATAGACGCCTTGCCTTTAAATAGGCGGGTTTTTATTGATTACCCAGAAAACTTATCGGGCGGAAAATATCGTCAGCGGTTTTGGGAGTTTGCTTCACATGGCGACGAAGGGGAAGAGGCTGTGAAGGTTGATGTAACAACTATTGATCCAGACGACCCAATGTTGCCAACATTCAAAAGCATGCAGGCGTGGGATGCGACCATGGCGCAATCTGTTGTTAACGCAAACCCATCAAATAAACATAAGGTAGTTTTGCTTGTTGGTCAATTTCATGTCGAATACGATGGCGGAATTGTGCAAGAAATTCGAAACCGAATGCCAAGTGCCAAGGTATTGGTTGTTTCAATTCAGCGCGAAATTCCTGACGAAGATTGGCGTGGTGATGATTCAAAAGAAAACGCGCCGCCCATCGCCGATATCATGATTGTTGAAAACGCAACAAATTAACTAGTACAACAACGATTAAGCCGGTCGTTAATCGCCAGCCAATCTGGAGAGGTTGGTGGCAATTCAACAACAATGACATCTGCATCCATAGCGTCTGCTTCGCGCAATACTGAGTATATTTTTGCGGCGTATTCGGTGGGGTTGCTTGGCATTTGAATTTTATTCTTACAACCCATTGGTGCTGTTGTGTGAAAAACCACTATTGTAGAGTCGCTGTTTATATTGCAAATAGCATCGCTAGTTTTCAAAACCACTTTTGTTTTTGGGGCGTAGTGACGAGAACTTGTTCCGGGCGAGTTTGTTTGGTTGACGCTGTTGTGTGTTGCAACATCACCAATGCAGTTTGTCAACTCCTCTATTGTTACAGAACCTGGTCGAAGTATTTCTGGTGTGTCAACCATTGAAAGTACTGTTGATTCGATGCCTTTTTCAGAAGAGCCGCCATCTAAGATGAATACATCGCAACCAAATTCTTGTTCTACGTGGCTTGCTGTTGTTGGAGATATGTGCCCAGATATGTTTGCTGATGGTGCAGAAATTGGATTGTTAAAAGAAGCCAACAACATTCTTGCGGTTGTGTGTGCGGGACACCGAATAGCCACTGTGTCAAAACCGCCGCACGCTTCCTTTGGAACATCTTCTTTTTTAGGAAGAATTATTGTAAGTGGTCCTGGCCAAAACATTTCTGCAAGTTTATCGCAGCGATCATCCCACCCTATCGCAAGACGATTCACCCAAGACGCATCGAGAATGTGTGCAATCATTGGATTGTCGGTTGGTCTTTTTTTTAGTGCGTATACTTTTTTAACCGCCAATGTGTTAAATGTGTCGCAACCCAATCCGTACACGGTTTCGGTAGCAAAAGAAACAACTCCACCCTCTTGAAGAATTTTGGTTGCTTCTATAATTGCTTCTTTTGTTGGTAAACATATTGGCATTATTTATTTTGATTGTGCTTTAGGGAAATTTGTCTTTGTTCTAACGATGTTCCCATCGCTTCATACAGCGCAGTGATTGATTTGTTGTAGTCTATTATTGAGCGCAACTCGGCGGTTCTTGCTGCGGCTAATCCAGCCTGTGTTTGTAATTTTAAATTCAAAAACGTTGGCGTTAGTCCGCCCATTGTTTCTTCTTCAACAATTAACGCACGAAGGTTTTCGGCTTGTGCAATTCTGAACGACTTGTTTGCTCGCATTAACGAGGCGTTTGTGACCATGCCTCGTAAAGATTTTTTTACTTCGATTGTTGCTTGTTGTACACCGCGTTTATATGTGGCTACTGATGACATTTTCTTTAATCGTGTTGATTGAAATTCGGCTTCTGCAGACCTATTCCCAAGTGGAATCTGAAAATTTAAACCAACTAAATAGTTAACAAAGTCTGAACCAAACACTTCGCTATATCCATCGCCGGCGTTGTCGCCAAGGCCATAAAAAGACATTTGTGCTTGCATGTCAAGTTGTGGAAGTCGAGCATTGTCAGCAACCTTGATTTGAATTTCATTCGTTTTAATTTGTAGAGCCAGTTTTTTAAGGTCTGGTCTGTTTTTTACCGCCGTAACCAGTGCTTCTCGCAACGAAATAACGATTGTTTTTGCTGCTAATTCTCCGGTGGGCTGAATAATTACTTCTGAGTCTAATGGCAACGCGTCAGAATTAATAAGTTTTTTCAAACTGTCAGAAGCTAGTTGAACCTCTGCCTGTTGTTTTATTACTTCTGCTTTTCGTTGTTGGACGGTTGCAACCGCTTGCGCATAGTCCGCCTCGCTTGTGTCGTAAGAAATTCTCAGTTCTAAAATGTCGACTACTTGTTCGCCTTGTTCCAGCAACCATTGGCTTATTTGTAGTTTTTTCCATTGTAAACTTAATTCAAAATATCCCTGTTCGGTTAACGAAACGGTTTGATTTAAGGAAGCTCGCACATCTTCCCGTGTTTGGTCTTCGTTTAATTTTGAAATATGTATTTGTGCCAACGTTATTTTTTTTCCAAAATTACGAAGCAGCGGTTGATTTAAATCAACAGTCCCAATTGTTTGCCATGCTGGGTCTGGCGAAAAATTAAAACCTGCTGATTGACTTTCTGTCTTTGTGATATCTGTAGAAATAGTTAGAGATCCACCGCTATTTAATTTCTTTGATAATTGAGCATTTGCCAAAAACAGGTCGGTTACTGATTCGCCTGAGTTTAAGGGTGCTCCGCCTGGGCCAATGATTTGTTGTTGTGGAATGCGTGATTTATTCTTCGATGCGCCTACGCCCAAAACAAAGTCGAACGCTGCCTCTGCAGAAATCGTTGCTTCTTTTGCAATTTGTGGTTGAAGAAGCGCTATTTGAACATCTAAGTTGTTTTCAATGGCAAGCGTAATTGCGTCTTCCATTGAGAGTGGGGATGTTGTGGAGTTTTGTAAATGTAAATTTAAACCGGTGATTGAATTCCAGCCCGATTGGTTATTTGCGGGCGATAGTCTTTCTAGTTCTTCTGCCCTGTGGTGCAAAGAAACCTCCACTTTGGTTTTTTTCTCTAGTGGGAAAAATAACTGTGTGTCGGCGTCGTCTGCGCCAAAGTTTTCGGCGCCCAGGGAAGGATGATTGTCTGAAGTTGATACCGTTTTACTGTGGGTATTGGTGGAAAGCGGAGACGCACACCCTTGAACCAATAGAATTAGTGCAATTGTGCTTGTTTGTGCATATTTTGAGAACATGTGAGAAGAATACCATCATCTTAGAGTTGCCATAATCACCCAATGTCGATACCCTCACCAATAGTAACGTTCTACGAAACACGGATGTCGAGGAGACCGAAATGCAAACAATCAAATCAACCACTCTTTTCATCGCCAGTGCCCTAACTATGGCTGTGTCCATGTCCGCACTTGCTAACGCCCAAGACCAAACACAGGGCTCTAACAGTACTTGGGTTGGGGTTATTACTTCAGATACTGCACTTGTTCGGTGCGGGGCAAATGAAAGTTATTATCCAATTGCAACCGCAAGGGTTGGTGATTTGGTTCTTGTAAATGGAAAGCGGCAGGATTGGTTAAAAGTAGACACCTCGGGCGACCTGTTTGCAGGTGTTGTTGGGTATGTCAAATATCCATCCGATGACATTTCATCCTTCTTGATTGCCGGGACGGATGGTAGGGCCAGCAGCGATATCGAGGTGCTAGCAAAAAATATTGAATCGGATGAGTTGTATCGTTCGTGGCGACCAATTCTTCGGTTGCACGATGGCGATAACGTTTGGGTAATTGACACAAAAACAACAGACCCAGGAACATTGCATCGCGAGGCGTACACTGTTCACACAATTAAAATGCCAACGGGTGGCAACGGGTGGATTAATACTTCGTTTGTTAAACAGGCAACGAGTGAACAAACTGCCTTGTTTTATGGCGTAAACACCCGGGTTGAAGAAAACGAAACTCTCACAACTACTGCCGTGGACACATCTGTTGTTGGTGCGGAAACCGAAAACACAACAAGTATAGATATTGTCATGGCTGAAGAAGAACCAGCCAAACTAATACCGCTTTCGCTCGTGGAACTTGAAGCGGCGTGGAAAAAAATTACTGCAGAGCCAGTGATGGGCGCGGAAGTTTCTCCATTAAAAGATATGTACAACGAACTTTTAGATAGCAAGGGTGACGACTTAGTGGTCACACAGATTGCTGGTGGAAGAATTAAACAACTTGATGTTTGGGCGGGGCTTCAGGCGCAACGAATTCGTATTGAAGCGCTTCGATCTAGTCTTGATAAACGGTCTGACGAGGTTTCTGAATTTCAGACAATTATGGCCATGAATGAAGAATATGCGATGAGTGGTAGATTGGCTCTTTCTAATACTTTTGATGGTCGATTGCGACCATTAATGTATAGAATTCAAGACCTAAAATCTGGCAGAACCATTGGTTATTTGCCTGCAAATAAGGATTTTGAGCTTTCTGGACTTGTTGGTCAACATGTGGGGGTGGTTGGAAAAACCGCCTGGAATCCAACTTGGCGTGTCAACGTTGTTGCCGGAACCAGGTTTGATATTCTGTCACCCACTACCGCAATCGTCACACCTGATATACAATAGCCCGCTTCCAAAACACGTTTGTCACCTCAGACTCCCAACGACATTCGTGCAAAGAACCAAGCCTTCGATATTCTTAAGTAATTGAAGAAGGTGCTTGGGGCATTAGCTCAATTGGGAGAGCGCTGCCTTTGCAAGGCAGAGGTTATCGGTTCGAGCCCGATATGCTCCATTTTTAAAGGGTTGGCGTGGGGGTTAATTTATTATTTCAAACACCGACACAAATGAAATGGGCATCGCTTCGTTTGTTTTATGGGTTATTTTTGTGCACCGTATACTTCGTAGCGAACAAGTTTTCCCCTGTGAACAACCGTGGGGTTTTCTTTAAAAAAAGGTGCGTAGTTTGGTCTTTTTACAACCACCCTTTTTATCGCTGTTTTCATAGCCAAATCAAAAAGTTCTTTTGTTTGAATATCTTCGTCGTACCCAACAACTGCTTGCAGCATTTGGATACTGCCTTGGGGAAGCGCGCTCTTTTTTCGTTTTGGTGGGAACATGGGATCCATATACACAACATCAACACCCTCGGTGTTTTGCATTATTGCGCGGGAATCTGCTTCGTCGAGGGTCAGTCGCCCGCCCAGCGCATTGCGTAGTTCGGGGTTTACGTTTGCCCTGTGAAGTCCGTCTCTCAACAACACAGAAATTATGGGAGAACGCTCAATTGCATGAACGGTGTATCCCATCAAGGCAAGCATTGCGGAATCGGCGCCAAGACCTGCTGTTATATCTAAAACAGTTTTGGATTCATTGCCAACAGCTTTTGGGAAGAGTTGTTTTCTAGACAAATTACCAGCCCCTGTCCTTCTATCTATTTTATTAAAATCTACTTTGTATCCCTTTTTGTCAGCCCTGTTTGATCGACGAATTTCCACGCCGCCATGTCCAAAATACACAATGAAAGTTGTAGGGTGATTTTGTTTTCCAAGAAGTTGTGCCAATTGCTTGGCTTCGTCGAGAAGGCGAGCATCTTGTGTAGCAACAACAACCTCAAAAGTGCTTGCGTGCTGTACACTGCTGAGTTCTAAGTGTGAAATAGACATGTCTTTATTATTTTACTCTCAATTTTGTTTTTTAAGTAATCCCAAAGCATAACCCGCCAAAATATGGAGTTGGTTAAATGAAAAATTATATTGCAACCTTGGTGGTAGTAATGGGTAGTTGTGTGACAGCAATTGCTGATGTTAACCCAGAAATATTAGTTCTTGACAATGGAATGAAGTTCATTCTGCTTCCAAGATCAG
>JYMV01037048.1_pt1 | contig 11310 bp, 6 predicted proteins | sample 338911 | NCBI WGS metagenome assembly JYMV01 (sample SAMN03354496, study PRJNA234377) | hydrothermal vent metagenome | biome: Deep sea; feature: Hydrothermal plumes at the Eastern Lau Spreading Center, Western Pacific Ocean; material: Seawater | place: Tonga | collected 2009 | depth 2000 m m
GTGTTGTTCGAAATCTCCGAAAGTCACCTCTTTTCGGTCCATAGTGATCTGGTGGAGCGTTTTCCGCAAGTCCGATTCGCGCCAACGATCGGCGACGTGAGAGATCGAAGTCGAGTTTTGAGCGCCTTTTTCGAATACAGGCCTCAGATAATCTTCCACGCGGCGGCTCACAAGCATGTTCCATTGATGGAAAGGAACATCCAGGAGGTTGTTGCCAACAACATCTTCGGCACCCAGAACGTGATTGAGGCTGCCTTGGAAGTGGATGCGGGACACTGTGTGCTGGTCTCTACAGACAAGGCCGTCATGCCTTCAAGTGCCATGGGGGTCAGCAAGCGAGTCGCGGAACTGATCACGCAGAGAGCAGCCAGCAACAGTAGTGCAGTGTTTGTGGTCGTTCGATTCGGAAACGTACTCGGCTCAAGCGGCAGTGTAGTTCCCGTGTTTCAAGGACAAATCGCCAGAGGTGGGCCTGTCACGGTTACTGATCCTGGGGTCGAAAGGTACTTCATGACGGCTCAAGAAGCGATCAGCCTGATCCTTCAGGCTGCAGCTATCGGTAGGGGGGGTGAAATATTCGTATTGGATATGGGCAAGCCGGTCAAGATCGTTGATCTGGCTCATGATCTGATCCGGCTTTCCGGCCTGGAACCTGGGCAGGACATTGACATAGTGTTTACCCAACTGCAGCCCGGGGAGAAGCAGCGGGAAGAGTTGTTTTCTCCCTGGCAGGAGAAACTGGTCACGAAGCACAGCAAGATTTTCATGGCTCGCGAGCAGCCCTCCGAAGGATTAGATCTGGAGGGGTATCTCGAGGAACTAAAGAAATTGTTGGAGATAAGAGATGAGGGAGCACTTAAACGGGTCCTCAAAAAGATCGTGTCCGAGTATCAGCCTTATGATGGACCAGAACTCAAAAGTTGAGGTCGGGTAAGCCCAGAGCAGGGTCCCAATCAAATCCGTCCGGGGGAATTTTTTCTTTGGCCTGTTTCAGCAGGAGGGATTCAGATTCTAAAATTCATGACTGTCAATTGGCTTCAAATCAAAATAGCACGTGGTTTCTGAACTGTCCTCTTCCAAAATACACCGCGGTGCTGCTACACGTATGAAAACCTTGAGTTCTGCTGAACACAACGAATGGATGACCTGCCTGGCTCAATACCTGAACAACATCACCTTCTTCCTGATACTGTGCTGTCTTATCACGGTCTCTTTTTCCTTTTCCCTGGAAACGTATCATCCTTTTGAGGCGATAAAGGAATTACTCTTCCATTTGTTTGTTTTACTTATTGGTTCTTTTGTTGTTGTTCGAACTCTACTCACTAGCACAATCCCCCTCAAAAAAGACCCTCTCTATGTTTTGGTTTTCTTGTACTTTTGCTACAACGCATTTTCTTTTGCTCTCTCGCCCTACGTCGATAAGGGGTATTTCATTAACCTTACCCTGTTGATTCTCTTTTTCTTTGCAGTGGCAGCATCCGTAAGGTCAGAAAAGCAAATCTCATATGTGCTCTACGCGATAGCATTCATTGTAGGGATTTCCTCGATTTACAGTCTCTTTCAATTTTTCGGCGATGACTTTCTTCCTGTTGTGAACGTCTTCGGAAGCAGAGGCCTGGGCATACGGGTTTCCTCTTTTTTTGGCAATCCCAACGAATTTGCCGCAGTTCTGGTAATGAGCATTCCGCTGCTTCTCTCCGGTTTTATGACCAAGCAGCGTACGGCCAGATACGTGTTTGCTTCCTGCATCCTTCTTGCGATCGTTGGTATTCTGCTAACCAGCACCAGGACAGCTCTTCTAGGCGCCAGTGTTTCCATCGCTTTGTTTGTTGTCATTAGCTTCGGTCAGGCGTCTAGGAAGAGGTACCTTTGGGCCGTTTGCGCCACCGTTGTTCTGGCAGTCGCTGGTTTTTTTCTTAGCCTGGAAGTATTGGAACCATTGAAAGTGCGCAAGCATTGGTTGCAGAACACTCTTGGAATAATTCAGGATCATCCGCTTTTGGGTACTGGCGTCGGAAGCTTCAATGTCTACTATCCTGCCTACAGGAGTCGATCCACGGATATTGCTTTGGGCTTCGAATCGCCGCTGCCAGACGACGAAAGGGTACTGGAGCATACTCATAATGAATTTCTTGAGATCTTCAGTGATTTAGGACTCCTGGGAGTGCTATTGTTCCTGGGAATCCTTTGTGCCTTTACTTACAACTATTATGTGCAGTGGAATCCCAAAAAAAAATACCTCATCGCCGGAAACTGCTGTGCTCTTGTAGGTGTCCTCATTTACAACTTGTACTCTCAAAATTTACGCTTTGTTTTTGTGGCTATGTTTTTCTGGCTTATTCTTGCCCTGCAATCAGCAATTCTTTCAGGGTCGAAGACGGAAGAGAGAGCTACTTTGAATACAGGGAAAATCATCGCTTCTTTTCTCCTGTTGTCTTTTTCAATAATGATTTTCTGGAGTCACTCGTGGAAGGTGTATTTAGCGGACCATTATCTGCAGAAGGGGGTAGCCTCTTACAATGTTCAAGATTATCAAATGGTCGAGGCTCATCTCAGGGAAGCGGTGGAAAACTATCCGCAGCATAAGTGGGCACTCTATTATCTGGGGATCAGCCAATTTCGTCTTCAGAAGTTGGTTGAGGCGGAAGAAACCTTACGCAAAGTCATACGCCTTGATCCGAATTACCTGAGCAGCCACTATTGGATGGCGAACATACTTTTTATGACCCAGGATTTTGAAAAGGCCAAAGCGGAATATCACGAAGCGCTAAGGGTAGATGACGCGTTTGGTGTGCCTTATTATGATTTAGGGATCATCGCTGTAAGAGAAGGTGACATTCAGCAAGCCGGCGATTATTTTAAGCAAGCGCTTCCTTTTTTTGAGCGAGCGCATGCGTGGGGAGATGAAAGTGCGGTTAATTACATTGAGGAGCTTCGTGAAGACCTTCGTGCGATTGGGTTTTAAAGACCTCTGACCCACTTTGAGTCAGCAGGAAGGGCATTGAGTTGTAAGGTTCCAGGGCAGACTGCACGTTACCGGGGAAATTGTGTCAATCCATATTCACACCTCCTGTTATTACTTTCCTCGTAAAAGGATTGAATCGTGGGAACTTAATGCCTCCCATTGTGGTGCGATTATAGGATTCCACAATATATTGATTTGATGGGTGGCGTTGGCACGTGAGTTGCTGAGATTTGTAGATGGAGAGGTGTTCAATGTGGCGGGTTCGCTGTTTTTCTACTCCGTGAGACCGGTCACCGTACAGTTTGTCGGATTTTTCTGGACTTTTACCATGAAACTCAACGAGTTGGTTTCTCAAATGGAACTGGCCAAACACTACCAGGACGGACTTTTGGCTCCGGGAAAACTGGGCCTCGTCTCATCAATTCCTTTACCTGTGCCACTTTACCCCCGTCACCCTTATTTAGTATAAGATACTCTAGGTATTCGTGTACCCGAGGATTGTTTTGAATATGAAGGCCCAAACGATGAGTCGGTCTCGGATGGGGAAGTGCACCTGGCTTCTCTGCGCGGTTCTGATCGCCCTCCCGGTCCCCATGCTCAGTTGCTATGAAGTTGAGACCTCGGAGTCTGCTCAAAACAACTTGCCTGAGCACTCGAGCAGCCTCCCTTCGATTGCAGCTTCCTTGAATCAAGAGGTGGGTCAAGCGGCCACGGTGATAACGGTCCCGGTGCCCCTTCCAGAGAGGGAGGATCTTAAACGTGAGGGCGCAGACCTGTGGGAGAAAGAGATCTACCGACTGGCGGACGCGGATTACGACGCCGACCTCGTGACCCTGGATCGTGGATACGAAGGGAATCTTCCCATGGCATTGTTGGACATGAATCCGGTGGTCACAGAAACAGAGCGACTTCCAGGGTCGTCCCAGCAGGCGGCATTTGTGGCGAAGTCTGGGGAGAAAAAGCTGGTGGACCGATTAGGGAGGGCTTCAAACGAGCAGTTGATGTCCCTGGAGTATGCCTATCGAGCAGCCTTGCTGAATCTTTTCAGTAGCCCTTACCGTGGTCAAGGTCAGCGCACCTTGGGTTCGTATGAGAGTTTTGACGAGGCTCTTTTTGGTGACGATCCTTTCGGAGACCAAAATCCTTTTGAGGAGGCGTTGGCAGCCAGTGACCTGGAGAGTAGCGGGCAGTCGCCTGCACAAGATGCTCCTCCTCCTCCTCCTCCTCCTCCTCCTCCTCCTGATCCCGTAGTGGATGAGCCCACACCACCTGAGATGAATCTTTCCGCGGGTGTGCTGCAGACCACAGAAAAGGTTGAAGAGCTTCCTGAAGGTCCCTTCAACTTTTTGCTCACCGGGGATTTTTCAGAGAACGAGGAGGAAACGGCCTTCCGAGCGATTCGCGACGAATTGGGTCGCTTTGTTTTGGAAAACTACACCCGCTACACGCTTTCCACCGGGTTTCTCCTTTTCAAGGAAGATGAACAGGTGCTGACCGCGGATTTGAATCGGGATGATGCGCTGGATCTGGTAGTGGTCAGGGAAGGATCGCGAGATCTGGTGGAGATCTTTGAGGGGAAGGGAGGAACACTTTTTGAGAAGTGGACCTCGCTTTCCGTTTCCGAAGAAATTATCGGCATCTCGGCGTTTGAACTAAGCGGCGATGGGGAAGATGATCTTGTCCTTATTGTAGAAGGGGTTCCCCACCTTATAGTTTACGAGAGAGTTGGATCGGACTTCCGATATGCTAAAGAAATCGTTCTGCCTTTTGAGCCGGGTTTGCTGGTGGAGGCTCAGGAAAGCATAGAAGAACGTCGATTGTACGTTTTTAACCCCACCCTGACCGAGGTCGTGACCCTGAGTTCGGAACAGCCCGGTGACCTCATCTTCGATGTAGATTCCGTTTGGGATCACTTCAAGACCGTCAGTGTGGATGGGTTGCCGGGTGAGATGGCTTTTCTGAACCTGGGAGGACGAATCACCCTGGCCCAGACGACTTCCCAGAGCGTGTTGTTTGCTGGCAGTTTTGCGATTACGGATCAGACCCCGGTGGTGATCGTTGGTCCCCAGCAGTTGATGTTTGTCCCCTGACCGGATTCTCCAGCCTGGATCTTCATAAGATCGGGTGATTCACCTTCAAATCAGAAAAGTAACGTGCGTGCTTCTGAGGAGACTTAAAGAATCGGCACCTGAGGTGCCTCCCACCTTCCGGACATTACACCCTGGATTTTCATTGTCAGCTGTCAGTTATCGTCCGGTGTAAAGGGCGCACGGCCGTGCGCCCCTACTGCAGGTTGTTAGACCTCGCTCCGAAGGAGCGACGGTCTTTTTTGTGTAAGCCGATTGAGGTTTTCCTGGGCTTGAAGGTAGGTGGGGTCAATCTTGATTGCTTCGGAGAAGTGCTGGGAGGCTTGATCAACCTCACCTGCCTGGACCAATGCCATTCCCAGGTTGTCGTGGATTCTGGCATTGTTTGGAGCCAAGCGAAGCGCTCGGCGATACCACTCCATGGCCTCACCGGCCTTATCCTGTTCCATCAGGGCGGCTCCCAGGTTGTTGTGAGCTGTGACCAGTTGCGGATTGCTCTCCACAGCTTTCAAAAAATGTTCGACGGCTTCCTCTAGCCTAGCCTGGGTCATCAACATGATCCCCAGCTGGTTGTGAGCGACCGCCAGGTTCGGATTCAATTCAAGAGCTTTTGAAAAATACCAGGTTGCGGCTTGGGGGTTTTCATTTCTCTTCAGAGCGACACCCATATTGTATAGGCCGTGAGGCTCTTTAGGTTTAATGTGAAGGGCCATGGAAAACTGAGCAAGAGCTCCATCTACCTTCCCATCTTCCATCAGTGCGGATCCCAGGTTATTGTGCGCCATGAAATTGCCCTCGGTGACTCGGATTCCATGCCCGAATAAGGTTGTGCTGTCCTGCCAATAATCTAGTTGGAGGCGCATGTTCATCAAGAGTGCAGTGAGCAGGCACACACTTGCAGCAATTCGCCGTTTTCTCCCCACTTGGGATCGATCCAACCACTCCGCGGCCCCCCAAACCAGTGCAATGAACAAACCGATGAAAGGGATATAGGTAAAACGATCTGCCATGGACTGTCCCCCAGCCTGCACGAAACCGCTCACCGGAAACAGCGTCCCCAAATACCACAACCACCCAATCGCTAAATAAGGGAATCTTCGCATTGTCCAGAAGATTCCCAGCGAGATAGTGACCAACAGAAGTGTAGCCACGACCACGGACCCAAGGCTAAGTGAGGTTCCCGGATGCGGATAATAAATTGTCAGCTCAGTGGGCCACACCATCTTCTTGAGATAAAGGGCATAAGCTACCAGCGCATTCTCCAGTCGAGCAGCTAGGGGCAATAACTCAAATGTCGCCATTGCATTCGTTCCGGTCCTCGCCGCCAGGATGGTCAGAGCGCTCGCTGCACCCACAGGAACGAACAACGGCAATTTTTCGACCAGCAATCCCGGCAAGCGCTCTCGAAACTCCCGCCAGTCCTCACCCAGCCGACCCAGTGGCCAGTAGTCCAGCAAAAGCAGCACACAGGGCAGGGTCACCAGCATTTGTTTGGTCATCAACCCCAGTACGAGAAGTCCCATCATCCCCAGATAACGCTTCCATCCAGGTTTTCTTACATACCCGAGGTAGGCCCACAGGGTCAGCAGCCAAAACAAGGTACTGAGGACGTTCTTGCGTTCCGCGACCCAGGCCACCGACTCCACGTTAAGGGGGTGTAGTCCAAACAAGGCTGCCACCAACGCACTGCGCCACACCGCTCCAGTCATCTGCTGAAGGACGGCGAATAAAAGCAGCACATTGGCCAGGTGAAAGACTAAATTGGTGAGATGATGTCCGCCTGGGCTTAACCCATAAAGTTGGCAGTCCAACATGTGGGAAAGCCATGTCACGGGATGCCAGTTGTTGGCTACTTCCAGGTTGGTGAGTGCCCATTTGAAATTATCCCAGCTTAATCCCAGCTTGACCCGAGTATTGTTGGTAACGTAAACACCATCATCCAAATGGATAAATGGGTAATTCCACACACCGCTGTATGCCACGAGGACGAGTCCAGCTAAAAGCAGAAAGACGACGGTTTTTTGGCCTGGGAGGTGGCGGAAAAAATCACTCATAACCAGATGAGGGTTAACTGATTTGGATTTTCCGGCGCAGTGGAATTTCCCTGAAGATAAATGGCTGGTTCTCGTTCATAAAGTAAGAGGGCTTGCTCACCGAGTCTATCAGAACTTTAGACCGGAGTTTCCGGAGGCCGCTCAGAGAGCGGCCTCGACAACGCTAGCATTTTTGTAACAGTTCACGAAACTGGCGCTTGGAAATAGTCCTGGTTCTGGAAAGGGCGAAGCGTTTAGAAAGGGCGCGCGGAGTAGCCCATAATCCTGCCAGAAAGCCTGAAAGGAAGGATCCGAGGAACTCCGCCTTGAAAAGATGAAAAAACCCGCTGCGCACCCACCCGTAAACCAGCCAGATGACATGGCTCAGGGGTTGATAGGTGATCATGAGTTGCCAGCGGTTTCGGGTGATCCAATAGGCACGATTCCGGGAGTATTCCCCTGACCGGGTGATGGCTGACCCAGTGACTTCTGCCTCTTCCCCGGGTCGGTGGTGTATCGTTCTCCCCATTGGGTCGGAGGCGGCTTCCATGTGGTAGACGATGGCATCGGGGAGGTAAAGGCAGCGATGCCCGGCAAGCTGGGCTCTTAAGCAGAAATCCATATCCTCCAGGTACATGAAGAAGTCTTCATCGAAAAAACCGATCTCATCAAACAAACTACGCCGGTAAAAGGCGGCCGCCGCACATGCCGCCAGCACAGGTTCGATGTCAGAAAACCCTTCCCTCGATTGTCCTCTTCCTCTTTTGTAGGGGATCCCCCCTCGGTTGTAGCAATCACCGGCAGAATCCAGCTGATCTCGACGATGGTAGTCGATAATCTTGGAGGCAAAAATAGCATAGTCCGGGTATTTGCTCAGAGCTGCAACTCCTGTTTCGACCCAACCTGGGTCGGCTTCGGTGTCGTTGTTGAGCAAAGCCACAAATTCTGTTGAAGCGGAGCGAATCCCGACGTTGGCAGCTTCGGCAAAGCCGCGGTTGGAGTCCAGTTTCATGTATTGCAGGCTGCCGGAAAAGTTGGGCTGGATGGACTTCATCATCTCTTCGGTGGAGTCTTTTGAGCCATTGTCCACCACCCGCACCTGGCAGGGGACCTTCTGTCGCTGAAGAGATTGCAGACAGGTTTGCAGCAAATCCTTTTGATTCCAGGTGGGAATAATAACGGTGATCTCGCTCATGGACTATCTGAAAGTATGGGTATGTCGATATTGAAACGAATGAGCTTTCATGATCGACGGGACTCCCGATACCTGATTTGAACTGAACCTGTTCAGTCCATGGATTCGGCAACCTTATCCTCGATGCTATAGTATAATATCTCCCTTATGTATGGATTGATGGCATCTGCAGTTCAACTAACTCGCGATCAGGTTCCTGAGTTGGGCCGTTTCGAGACAGGTGCAGGAGATGCTCCGATGCCCAGTCAAAAATTGAAGATTGTAAGAATTGTCTGTTTTTTAGTTGTCCTTCTGCCCTTTTTCACCTCGAGTGCGGCGGCACAGGCATTTGGTGTCAGCAGTGCGCCCGGTCAAGTGGTCAGCACTGATGTAGTGGCTCTCGCCGGAAAGGTTGAGTTCACTGTCAGCAGCGGCACAACCGGAGCGGGTGTCATTGTCGTGGTCTATGAAGGAGTCACGATCTCCAACACGACGTCCAGCGGAATAACCGTGAGCGACACCTGCGGTTCAGGAAACGCCTCCGTGTCGGACGTTGACCAGGCCAAAGGTGAGATCGCAATTAGTAGTCCATCCGGATGTCTAACGGGTGAGAAGATCACTTTAGATGGTGTTCGGTTGGATATCCCCGCTAGCGGGGCGAGTTCGGTGGTGGCGCATGTTTCAGCGTCGGTAGGGGTAGGATTCGGGTTTATTGCCGGCGGCACAACGATCACGGTGATTTCCGGAGTGACGGAAGGGCTGATAGTGAAGGCGGATTCCGATACGGTTTTGACCTATCAGAACAACGTGACGGAAATACCGGGTCAATTCTTCAAGGTCAGCGAAGGGTTTATCTCCTCTTTTGGCGATTCGTTGACCCTGGGGCAGACGGTGGCAACGAGGATAAAAATTCAGGTGACAGGAGTGCCGACAGGTACCACTCTGACCTTTCCCACCAGCGTCACGGAGTCAGTCACGGGGGCCACCTTGACAGCTGTAAACAGCTCCCTGCTGACCTTGCCAACTTCTTCAGGGGACACAACCATCACCTATAAGTTTGCTTCAGCCGGTACCAGTACAACCAAAACGGAGACCTTCGAGATTCAATACAGACTGGATGTTGCGATTCCCCCTTCCGAGCCTGCAGTCGTCTCCTTGCAGGCCAGCCTGTTCCCTTTCGACGCGCCCGATATTCCGCGTTTTGTGAGCCGCTTCCTCCCGGCGGACGAAGATCTCCCCCTACCGGAGTTCGATGATTTTCTTCCTGTCCTGAGAGCTGAGGGGCAATTCACGGGGATTGCCTTCACCAATCCGGTGAATCTGGAGAGCACCGTAGAGTTGGAAGCCTTCGGACTGGACGGAGTATCGGTCACTGGATCCGATATCACGAATCCAACAACTTTGGTGCTGGCGGCTCTGGCTCAAGAAGCGGTACTGCTGGAAGAACTCTTTGGAAGTGGCATTAATACGGCAGAGGTGGGAACCATTCGAGTTCAAAGCCGTCGTGCACGAACAGTGTCGCTGTTTTTGCTGGGTGACAACAGCAGCACTTTTTTGGATGGTTCCACAACCGGTCAGGATCCTTTAACAAACTTTCTTTTTCCCGATGTCGCTCACCAGGGGACTTCGCCCGTTACCTCCGTCAACATTGTCAATCCTTCAAGCAGTACCAGCGTGGAGGTACAGCTGACGCTGTACAGTGATCTCGGTGAACCCGTGGCAACTTCCGAAACGGTGACCCTCGCACCTAGAGGAACGCTCTCCCGGGATCTGACCGGTCTGCTCGGCGTTGATCCGAGCGGCCTTTCCGGAGGTTACGTTCGGGGCACTGCTACGGGCCAGGTGGTGGCCTTTGAGTCTTTTGGCAACACGCAGGCCTTGAACGTGTTAAATGCCCAGAATCCGAATGCCCGTCAGGAAACCTACCACATCCCTCATTTCGCCGTGGGGGTCGCCGTGGGGGCAAGGTATGACACCGAAATCAATCTCATCAACACTCACCCCTCGCAGACCGCGGTCATGGATATATGGGCCCTGGACGATGACGGGACGGCACTGGCTGGAGTGGTTAACCCTGTCGAGATTTCCCTGGAGCCGGGAGCGCAATTGATTATTGGCATGGCCTCCAGCTTTGGGTTCTCTGAACAGGAGTTCGCGACCGGCTCGCTGCGGATTGACGTTGAGGCATTCTTCCTCGGATTTTTTCCCAGCTTTCCTACTCTCAGCGGGTCCATCCGGTTCGCAACCGACCGGGTCTCAGCTTCCTTGCCGCTGAGTTCGACCCTCCAACCAAGCGTCCTGTTTCCCCATGTGGCCCAGACGTCGACATTGTTTACAGGGGTGGCCATGGTGAATACACAAACAACTCCGGTCAGCCAGATCGTGGAGGTTTTCAGCCAAGGTGGAGTACTGGTGGGTTCAACCACGCTTACTCTGGCAGCGGGGGCAAGGAAAACAGCTCTCCTGGCACAATTGGTGCCCCTCTCCGATGGCCAATCCGGCGGGTACTTTCGTGTGCGGGGAACTGCTGTCAGAGATGTCTTGTTTTCGGGCTCCCATGATGGAGCCAGCGGCTCTGCCAATCTGATTGATGTCGGACGCCGCACTCCATTTGCAAGTCTGGGCATTCGTCGTTTCATAGACATTGCACGAAACGTTTCCGATGGCTCGGAGGGCGTGATAAGCAAGATAGAGGGCACCACTATTACAGTCACCCTGAGCGGAGGCACCGGGAATGTCTGGGACGAAGGCAATCAATACGAAATCCTTGATGGGGCCAAGCCTGGGGCGGTCAGTTTTGCCCTCTTTGGGGATCTTGCCGGTGAGTTTCTGTCGGTCATCCCATCCCAATGATGAGAATTCCTACAGAAAAAACTGGGAGAGGAACCAGGATTTGCTCCAGTGGGGTCAAGGATTTTCAAGATTTTTTTGCAAAAACAGTTGGTTTTTAGCCGAATAATGGTTTAAGATAAAGAAGTCAGGGGCATTCGAGGGCAAGAGATCCCGGTTAGGAAGCAAAAAAAGTGCCACTATTTGAAGCGTCAGGCATCT
>JYMV01036244.1_pt1 | contig 11308 bp, 8 predicted proteins | sample 338911 | NCBI WGS metagenome assembly JYMV01 (sample SAMN03354496, study PRJNA234377) | hydrothermal vent metagenome | biome: Deep sea; feature: Hydrothermal plumes at the Eastern Lau Spreading Center, Western Pacific Ocean; material: Seawater | place: Tonga | collected 2009 | depth 2000 m m
GTCGCGACCTGCACCTTGACGGTTCCCGAACGCAAGGAAGTCAAGAAAGACGAGGACTCCGATGACGATGAAGATGAGGATGGTGAAACTGATGACGATGCAGATGATGACGATGAGGTGGGACACGAATCGGAGCATGGCAGCGAAGGAGATTCGGATGGCGATTCCGATCCTGGCGGTTCAAAGAAACTGGATGAGGCCACAGAGGTCGCCATCGATGAGGGGCCTCCCAAGATGATCGAGAAGCAGTTCCGGGCTCGTGGACACCTGTTGGTCACGGTGCCCATCTATGTCAAGTGGGATCAATACAAATGGAATCAGCGATGAAATTTCATACCACACTCTTTCACCGATTCGAAAGTGACGGCGTACCATTTGCCTATGTCACGCCGACGGCGGCCGTGGTCCAGCTGGATGATGTGACCTCCGAGATCATCGACAACTTCTCCGATCCAGCCGGCGCGGATCCGGGAGCCTGGCTCGACTCGCTCGAACTCGATCGCCAACCCGAGGTGAAGGAGGCCTTCGATGAACTGGCGGCGATGGGGATGCTGAGGCCGGTCGGGGCTCCTGCTGCTCCTCCTGCACAAAAGCCTCCGATGCCGTATCCACTGGCGACGCTGGTGCTCAATGTCACCAACAAGTGCAATCTGTCCTGCACCTACTGCTACGAATATGGCGAAGACCGTGTATCCAACCAGAAAAAGCCCGATGGCACGCCACGGTTGCCGATGATGACTTCCGAGACCGCCTGCAAGTCGGTCGACTTCTTGCTGAAGAGTTCAGAGGGGCGCAACGGTGTTTCCATCACCTTCTTCGGGGGAGAAACGCTACTCAACTTTGGTACCATCCGTGACGCGACTGAACATGCTGTGCGTCGTGGACGAGAACTGGGTCGACTCGTGGCCTTTTCTCTGACCACCAACGCAACGATGTTGACCGACGAAGTGATCGATTTTCTGGTCGAGCACAAGTTTGGCGTCAACATCAGCATCGATGGCAACAAGGGTGATCAGGATCGCCATCGTACCTTTTCCAGCGGTCGCGGCAGTTACGACATCATCGTGCCGAGAGTCCGCAAGTTCCTCGAGAAGAACCGTCCACAGGGTCGACCGGTCGGCGCCAGGGTGACTCTCACAGCAGGTATGGCACCGGTACAGGAGACCTTCCATCACCTGATCGACGAGATCGGTTTTGATTCGGTCGGTTTTGCCCCGGTCACCAGTGCCGAGGATCGGGAGTACGCCCTCGGCAAGGGGCACATGGGCAAGATCCTGGCCGACTTCGAGACGCTCGCAGGGCAATACGTCGAGGCTGCTCTCGCCGGAAAGAGGCATGGTTTCTCGAACCTGCACGATCTGATCCAGGAGATCCATCAGGGCATCAACAAGGCTCACCCGTGCGGAGCCGGATTGGGCTTGATGGGGGTCTCCACCGAGGGAGAACTGGGGCTGTGTCATCGCTTTGTTGAATCGGGTGAACATGGTCTCGGCAACATCGAGGACGGAATCGATGAGGAGAAACGTGGCGAGTTTCTGAAATCGACTCACATATCGAAGAAGGTCCCCTGTCATCAGTGTTTTGCGCGGCCCCATTGCAGTGGCGGCTGCTACCACGAGGCGTATGTCCGCTACAAGGATCCCGCCGCGCCAAACTTGCACTACTGCGATTGGATCCGGGCGTGGACCGATCTCGGGCTGCGAAGCTATGCTGCCATCTCCCAGGGCAATCCGGAGTTCCTCCGAAATTACGAATCAGGATCGGTTCCTCCCGTGCCGGTCATCGAGAAGGACGAGGTGATCCGATGAAGCACATCCGTGCCATCAATCAGAAAGCGAGATTGATCGAAGAGAGGTTTGCCGGTGCAGAGGATTCAGTGGGACCTCTTGCCGAACGCATCCCCTTCGGTTGTAGCACCCAACTGGCACCGGGTTGGGAGGTCGACAGTGGTGGCGGCACCTATGGTCTCTGCACTCCGATAGAGCGTGACCTTTACGACTGCTACCACTCCTGCTACTGGCCCGCCCAGGTTCCCGATGCCCTCACCAACTTTGCCGACTGGTCCCGCTCCTGTGGCGCACCTGTCCAGGACTGGTCTTCCATAGACCTGGTGTTCCCCTAGGAGGATGGCGATGAAACGCGCTTCGATGCTATTGATCCTGCTGCTGCTGGCCAGCGTCTGCGCAGCACAGGAACCGGAGACGAAGGAACCCACCGAAAAGCGGGCCTACTTCTGGATCCGGATGTGGCCCGACTTCCTCATCAAGTACGACATCGAGAAGGATGAAGAGGTGGCCAGGATCCAGACCAAACACGGTATCTGTCATGGCACCACCTACTCACATGACGAAACACGCGCCTTTCTGATCACCGGGAAGCAGTCGAAGGTGGAGGTGCTCGATCTGATCGGAAATGCCGTCATCGATGAGCATGATTTCTCCGAGACCGCTTGGTTGATCCGGGTCCAAAATGTCCGGGAGATCCCCGCCTCGAAAAACTGGTATGTGGAGATCGATCGGGTCAAGTTGGAGCCGGATCACTACAAGATTGAGAAGTCGCAGTGGCTTCTCTACGACACCGTCGAGAAGAAGGTGATCAAACGGATGGATGAACTGCCATCTGTCATTCGACGGAGTGCACAGATCAGTCCCGATGGGAAATTCTGGCATGTCTTTGGCCGAGACTTTCAGGTGATCGATCCCGAGACCCACAAGGAGGTGGCCAAGATCGATCTGTCGACGCCGATCTACAGTGGCATGGGTCGATTCCAGGTCAGTGGCCGCACCGACCTGCTCCACGGCCAGGACAAGCATCGCTATCGCCTCTTCTACACGATGACGGACCCGGTTCACGACCATCGACGGCTAGGCGGCGTGCTCGAACTCGATCTCAAGACGATGCAAGTGGCGCATCGACAGGAGTGGGGACCCCCGGTGAGTCCGGGGTATGTGACCTGGGATGGAAAGCGGGCCGTCGGGACTGGCGGGAGAGGTTGGAGGAGCGGCGGTGGGGGACAGGAGAATGGCGTCGATCCCATCATCACCTTCGTCAATTACAGCCTCGAAGATGGCTCGAAGCAGCTCGAGACGCGTGTCCCCAGCCGAAACGGTCTGCGACTCGCCGGGATCTCTCCGGATGGGGGCAAGTTATATCTCGCCGGGCGAGGTCACGAACTGGTGATCTACGATGGAGAGCACCAGTACCTCAAGACGGTCGAACTGGATGGCGAGCTCGAGAGCTCGCTGTATCGCGTCTGGCAATGACGGTCTCCATCGCGTTGCTCGATAGCGGAGTCAACGACCAGCATCCACACATCCGTGATCGAGGTGAGGTGATCCATGGACCGATCCTCGATGAGGAGGGCGAGTGGATCGATGATCCAGATCCATCTGATCGGCTCGGCCATGGCACCTGCGCCGCTGCTGCGATCCTCGACCTGGCACCCGGCAGCACCATCTTGTCGCTGAGAATCTTCAGGGACCAGCCCCGGTGCCCATTTCCCCGGTTACTGGCGGCACTCGACCATGCCATCGCCAGTGAAGTGAAGTGGATCAATCTGAGTCTGGGGACGACCCGGCCTTCTCGATGCAGTGATCTCGAACAGATGTTGGCGAAGGCAACGGCGCGAGGAATAGGGGTGGTGGCTCCCGCCGCGATCGGTGATCTGCCCTGTTATCCAGGGATGCTGCCCGGTTGCCACGGCGTACTCGTCGATGATTCGCTCGCCAGGAACGAGCCACAGCAGAGATCTCATGGTGATCAGAAGGTCTGGTTCGCATCGCCTCACCCGCGCGATCTACCTGGTCTTCCTACCGCTGCGAACCTGGCGGGGGTCAGCCTGGCCGCCGCTAACCTGACCGGTTACCTCGCCAGTCGCCGCTAGCTCTCGACGAGCAGTCCGAGACGACACATCTCCTGGAGAATTTTCCTCAGATGGGCGGGAGATTGGTCTATGAAGTACGGCACGTCGGCGACTCGTTGGTGCAGATGCCGCATCTCGATGCCATCTCCGACCAGTTCCATCAGGACCCTGGTCGGGATCGATCCGATCTGATCGATGGATTCCTCGTCACTGCTGGAGAGGCGCAGACCATCGCGGGCGACCAGTCGATCCCCATCGGGGACCCAGCGTGGCGACTGCAGCAGATCGGAAGCAGGGGTGAGTCGGCCGGTAGGCGCTGACGACTCCGGGGAGTTGGTTTCCATCAGTCGATGACGGGCGCTCCAGAAGGGGTGCTCGATGAAGCGCCCTTCGGAACGATACAGATCGAGAGCTCGCTGGCGGTGCATCCGGAACAGGCGTCGCTCCCAGCGCCCACGAGTCTCGACCATCGTCGCCAGGTCGGATTTTCCGATCAGTACTGTTCGCGCGGCCAACGCGGTCGATTCGGCCGATACCAGTGCCTTCTCCAGCCCCTGACTGGAGAGGGGATCGATGGCGCTGATGGCGTCTCCGGCCAGCAGCAGATTCCCTGTTGCCCGATGCAGTCGTGCGGTGGCCAGAGTGCCACGCAACTGGGCCGACTCGACAGTGGCGGCGGGTCCCACAGCAGCGCGCAGCGCCGAGGTCCACACCTCATCCCGACCTCGATCTCGGACCTCCGCAGGATCACAGAAGAGTGCCAGGCTCGACCGTCCATCCGCGAAGGGAAGCCACCAGATCCAGCCTTCAGCGACAGCCTCCACCACCGATGCGTCCGCATCCGCAGGCTCACCGGCGACGACGGTACTGATCGCGATCATATCGGGTAGGCGATCGACCACCTCGACCGGTAGCAGTGGCGATCCCGAGGCACGACCCGTCGCCGCGATCACGAGGCCCGTTTCGATCGTGATGGTGCGACCCGCTTGCTCCAGCTTCACCTCGCCGCAGCCAGTCTTCGGCAACGGACCCGTTGCGCGCGTGGCTTGCATCACCTCGACGCCAGATTCCCTGGCGCGCGCTCTGAGCCATCGGTCGAGAGCGGGGCGGAGAAATCTCCAGCCGCGCTGGGAGTCATCGAGATCCTCGATGTCGAGTGCGGAACTCGACCAGCAGCGACCATGGCGAGCAGGTCCTGGAATGGCGCACTCACCGACTGCGCAGGAGAGTCCCAGGCGGTCCAGGGTGGTGACAGCACCGGGAACCACCGTCTCGACCGGCAATCCGCCCTCGCGTCGCTCTTCGCACACGAGCAGCACCTGGTGGCCGCTTTGTGCCAGCATCGTGGCAACGATGGAGCCGGTCGGTCCGCCACCGACCACCAACACTTCCCGTTCGGTGCTCAAGCGCCTCCTCGTTCAGGGACAGATGCTGATCTCACAGGAGAGGGTGCCTGTCGGGGTCCCATCGGGGCCACAGGCAGGATAGGGAGCGGGCAAGCTCTGGCCACCGCCAAAGAGCAAAGCGAGCAGTGCGATCGCGTCACTGATGTCGTTCGATTCATCGTCATTGGTGTCGATGCTCAGCAGGCAATCGGCCCCCTGTCCCTGGAACAGATAGCCGAGGATCGTCACGACATCGGCGATGTTGATGGTCGAATCCAGATTGGCATCTCCGCGAGTGAACTGAGGATCGCCGCTGCTACTACAGGCTCCCAGATCGGGAGGAGCGGCAGGCGGACCATCCCAGGCACCAACGAAGCTGTCCCAGTCGGTGCAATCGACATCCCCATCGAGATCGAAATCGCCGAAAAACGCCATCGCGCTGCTGTAGATCGCCTCCGTGCACGGGTCGGTGGAGCAAGGTCCGGTGAAGACGGCACTGAAGCAGTTGGCATCGAGAGTCGAGACGGCACCACTGTTATCGAAATCACCGAGCGTCGGGTAGAACTCGATGGGTGCGCCAGGAGTCAGATCGAGACCGAGAAGTTGGGGTGAAGAAGTGCCGTAACGTTGCGCACGAAAGACGGCATTGTCGCCAGCATTGGGATTGGATGGGACCGTTTGCCCCTGGTTGTAGGGTCCCCCCGGACCGATGGGATTGACATAGCGCCACACCTCGTCGCCAGCGTCGGTCACCTCGATGAAATTGCCGTGGGCTCCTTCACAGAGGATGGTGTTGCCGTTGGGAAGTCGCTGAACTCCACCCAGAATGCGTCCGTACAGGTCGGTGGGGACCGGGGCCATGTAGGTCCATTCCAGCGCAGCAGGTCCAAATGCGTTTCCTGGATTCAGCACATAATTTCCAGCAGCATCGATGGGAGGAATGAACTCGTCGGAGGAAGATGCATTTCCTCCCGGCCGATTGACACCGTTGTTGAAGACGATGACATTTCCCGCTCCTGGCAGACCGGGAGAGATCCACTCGGCGCAGTGCTGGAAGTAGAAGACCTGGTCAGCGGCAGTACCCGCCTGATAGGAACGTGGATTTCCCCAGCGGTAGAGCAGGTCACCGCCTTGCCCGGAGTTCCCTCCACTGCTTCCAGCAGCCTCGGCGGTGGTGGTGCTATGGTCGATGATCCAGACCTCTGCAAAAGTCGGGACGCTGAGCAAGATCTGATCGAGTTCTGGGTTGTAATCGATGCTGTTGACATGAAGCCAATCGGCATTGTTGGCCCCGCCGCCGAAATTGATGTTGATCTTCTCCGGGTGGTCTGCCACAACATCGTAATTGTCCCGAGTGGGATCGAACTCCTGGACGAGATGGTCCCAGGCGTGCCATTCCCAGACGATATTTCCACCGACATTGCCGGTAGGCTCGATCTCGATGATGTGATCGGGCCACAACTCGTTGTCGGGGAGTAGAGCGGGATCTCGCCCTGCGGCGAGTGCCTCTGCAACCGTCTTCATCTCCCAGGCGACCAGCAGCACATTTCCGTTGGGCAGTGGCTCCACATCATGATGATGTTGAACTTGAGTGCTGGAGTACTCGAACTGCCACAGCAAGGTGCCGTCCCAGGCGATCGCCGAAATCGGTAAGTTGCCCGGTATTCGCGCAGCCCTGAGGATGTCGCCGCCGTCGAGAAGGTATGCGGAGTTGCCGGGGTTGAAATTGCTGGGCCAGCTGTGCACGACCCGCCCGATCCCATCGACGAGATAGGTGGTGGTTGAGCGGCCAGGGGCGAAGAAGGTGTAGCCGCCGTAAGTGGCGACCTGGTCATGGAACCAGCCGACTGTCTGGTCTCCTTCGTCAGCGCAGAGGAGCAGTGGAAATCCCACCAACAGGATGGCGAGGAATCGTCTCATGTGGATCATCACCACTCCTTTCATGCCGGTCAGAAAGCCGATCCAACCATCGATTATACCGGGAGCGGTTGTCACCCCACAGGAGATGATCGGTTGCTCACTAACACGCTCAATATGGCCAGATCTTGCCGTTCAGCGCTGTCGGGGCCTCATAGCGAGGTTCTCCGTCCTCTGAATTCCGGCCTCAATACCCTGTCGAAGAACTCCCACTGGGTCGTACCGGCTCCGCGCCCGAGACCGTGACCGTTGTTGGGGAAGAAGCGACTCTCGTAAGGTGCTCCACCCTTGTCGAGAGCATCGATCAACTGGAAGGCATTATTGGGGTGCACGTTGTCATCGACCATTCCGTGCATGATCAACAGGCGCCCTCCCGCCTCCTTGAAGTTTTCTACGTAATCCTTGCGAGTGGCGCGCCCGATGTCGTAGCCATCCGGGTTGAGCTGGGGAGTGCTCATGTAGCGTTCGGTGTAGATGGTGTCGTAGTGGCGCCAGTCCGCGATCCGATGACCGCTGCAGTGTAGACATCTGGATGTTTCAGAATTCCCATCGCTGACATGTATCCACCGTAGGAAAATCCGACGATTCCAACGCGCGAACCGTCAACATAGGGGCGCTCGCGCAACATCCGGATCGCATCGGCATGATCCTGGATGTCGATATCTCCCAGGCGCAGGTAGGCCGCACCGAGGAACGCCTTGCCTCGATTTCCAGTGCCACGATTATTGACCTTGACCACCAGGTAACCACGATTGTTCTCTGAACGAGGGTTTGGGGCGTAGCGCGCCGAGATCTCGTTGGAACCCGGGCCACCATAGAGGGAATTGATGATGGCGTACTGCTGGGTCGGATCGAAGTCTTTTGGTTTGTAGAGGATGCCATAGATGTCGTGTTGATCATCGCTGGAGCGAAAGCTGAACATCTCTGCGATGTTGGCAGCAGTCGCTGGATCAGACTCGGCCAGTTTTGCGACCAGTCTTCCATCGGTGCTGTAGATGGCCGTGGAAGGAGGTGTGTTGACCTCTTCGTACTGGGCGACGAGCCACTTCTTATCTGGAGACAGATGGAAAATTGAGTGATGGAAGTCAAGGGTCGTGACCCTGCGGTGGTTTTCCCCATCGAGGTCGGCGATGTGGTACTGCATGTAGTAGGGGTTTTTTGGCGAGCTGTAGCCGCGAAAACCGATCTGCCCCTTCTCCTCGTCAACGAAGTCGATGCCAGCAGTCTGGAAATCTCCACTCGAGATGGTGTTGAGCAACTCGCCATCCAGATTGCGCAGTTCGTAGTGGCTGAAGCCGCTGCGCTCGCTGGTCCAGATGAAGCGCTGATTGTCGGCCAGGTACCTCATGTCGGGGCTGTTTCGCTGCCAGGTGGGCTGTTGTTCCTCGACCACGACTCGACAGGCACCGGTATCGAGATCGATCGCCATCACCTTGAGGTGCTGTTGCAGTCGATCGGTCCAGTTGACCAGCATCACGGCTCCATCGGGAGAAGTCCGGATGTTGTAGATGTATTCCTCGGAGCCACCGCCGACATCGATGTGTGTAACCTCCTGAGAAGCGAGGTCGTAGACCAGCAACTCGGCACCTGGATTCTTGGCGCCGGCCTTGGGGTACTTCTCCGGATAGTGAACGGTATTGAAATTTGACCAGCCGGTCACGAGGTGAAACGGTTCCACACCGCTATCGTCAAACCTGTAATAGAGCAACTTCTGCGAATCGGGAGTCCACCACATCGCTCGGGTTTGTCCCAGCTCTTCGCCGTAAACCCAGCTGGCTGTGCCATAGTGTATATCTTCATTGCCTGAGATGGTGACGGCGATCGACTCGCCGGATTCCTTTTCCCTGAGCACCACATTCCAGTTCTCGTAATGCGCTTCCCAGCGACCATTGGGGGAATCGACCTGGGTGTACTGACGACCCCGCGTGGGTCGACCGACATAGGTGCCTGTCTGGCCGCCACCACTGCCGCGTCCACGACGAGATCTGCGCCTTGGAGGCTCCTCGACATCCTTTGCCCGTCCAAGAACTTCACGCACACCGGTCAACAGGTGGAATCGATGGCGGGTTCCCAGGTTGGTGTAGGAAAGGAATAGTCCATCCTCACTCCATTCGACGGCAGTGACGAGGCCGGCCCGTGGATCCGCATCATCGCTGCTTGCAGTGACGACATCGACGCTGAACAGGGCCAGGATCATGGCCAGAACTAACCCTGGGAAGTTCGAGAGGGAACGCATCGAGGACTCCTTTGGTGCTGGTGTACTTTGCCTGGATCTCGGTTTGAGCAAGCGGTGATGGTCGACCGAGATGGAGCCAGCGTCAAGTACAGGCAGGCGACATCGCCGGAAGCGGTTCCAGATCCATTTCGATCCCGTTGCCGCGCCGTGGCGAAGCGATCACCTCGGGATCGTGTCGATGAGCATACAAATGGCGATTTCTCTGCGGGTGACCTGTATTGCATCGCTTGGCCCGGGGCCCAACTATATGGATCTTCGACCCCCTCACCGAACCGGGCCTCATGGCGGGGTGATCATTACCAGGGGTCGTGGATCAGGGAGTCCGCAACATGGTTTCGTTTTTCATCCAGGCCCCGGCGTATCTTTGCATGCTGGCCCTTCTCGGGTGCCAGTCCAGCGCAGCGCATCGGCTGCCCCTGGCCGCGAATCAGGAACAGTCGCAACAGGCGAGACCCGCACGAGCGGTGTTCGTCGATGGCCAGGCCCAGATCGTCGACCAGTTCAATGATGCAGAGCAGTGGATCCAGCACGATCTGTGGGTCGAGACCACCTTCGATACCGATGGGGATGGCAAGCTCGACCGTATGCATGTCGATGTCACCCGACAGCGCCAGACCAGCACGGAAGGTCTCAAGGTCCCGGTGATCTACGAGTCCAGCCCTTACTTCTCTGGAACCGGTGCCAATGATGCGAAGTACTCGTGGGACCCACGCCAGGAGGTCGGTCAGACGCCGCCGATGCACGAATCTCCGCCACCGATGGAACATCAGAGCAAGCGTCCGCTGATGTCCGAGCGTCAGATCGAGCGCTGGGTACCGCGAGGTTTCGCCGTGGTGCACTCGGCGTCTCCGGGTACTGGCCTTTCGCAGGGTTGCCCGACGGTCGGCGGTGACAACGAGTCGCTGGGCCCCAAGGCGGTCATCGACTGGCTCAACGGTCGCGCCAGCGGCTTCACGACTCCCGATGGCGACGAAGAAGTGGTCGCTTCCTGGTGTACCGGGAAGGTGGGTATGACCGGCACTTCCTACGACGGCACGATTCCGCTCGCTGCTGCGACCACCGGTGTCGAGGGGTTAGAGGTGATCATCCCCATCGCACCCAACACGTCCTACTACCACTATTACCGTTCGCACGGTCTGGTCCGGCATCCGGGTGGCTACATCGGCGAGGACATCGATGTCCTGTACGATTGGATCAATAGTGGCTATCCGGAGCGCCGTGAGTATTGCGATTGCAACGTGCGAGATGAAGAGATGCTGGTGGGTTTTGATCGCAAGACCGGGGATTACAACGAGTTCTGGGCCGGAAGAGATTACATCCACGATCTCGGGCCGATGCGGGCTGCGATGTTGATGGCGCATGGCTTCAATGACTGGAATGTGATGCCGGAGCACAGCTGGCGTATCTACAACGCCGTTCGCGCGATGGGCATCCCCGCTCAGATCTACTACCACCAGGGTGGACACGGCGGCAGACCGCCACTGGAGATGATGAATCGCTGGTTCAGTCACTATCTCTACGGCGTGAAAAACGGTGTCGAGAACGGTCCCAGAGCATGGATCGTTCGTGAAGATGACGAGCGCAGCGAGCCCACTGCTTATGCCGATTTTCCGAATCCAAAGGCGAAGCCTGTCCCTCTGCATCCTCGCACCAGGAAGGGGCGACCTGGTACGCTGTCGCTCTCGAGCCGTGGCAAACAGGGTGTCGCAACGCTCATCGATGATGCATCTGTGAGCGGCGAGGAACTGGCCAGAGCAAGGCTGTCGGAGCATCGGCTGCTGTTCACTACGCCCGAGTTGCGTGCGCCACTTCACCTATCTGGACTTGCCCGCCTCAATATCCGTCTCGCCAGTAGCAAACCGGCGGCGAATCTCTCCGTATGGTTGGTTTCGCTGCCGTGGGATGAAT
>JYMV01036891.1_pt1 | contig 11305 bp, 9 predicted proteins | sample 338911 | NCBI WGS metagenome assembly JYMV01 (sample SAMN03354496, study PRJNA234377) | hydrothermal vent metagenome | biome: Deep sea; feature: Hydrothermal plumes at the Eastern Lau Spreading Center, Western Pacific Ocean; material: Seawater | place: Tonga | collected 2009 | depth 2000 m m
GTGGTGCTACAATAGACAGCAATGTGACTACTATCTTCGGGTTATGGGGAGGTACATATTCCGTTACGGTAATTGACGCAAATGGCTGCATAGACAGCGCAATGGTGGTTATCACAGAACCCAGTGCAGTTGTTGCAACAATTACAGATAGCAGTGATGCATCCTGCAATGCTGAATGTGATGGAACGGTTACTGTATCAGCATCAGGAGGTGGAGGGCCTTATGGATATTCCTGGGATGATCTGCTGTCACAGAATACCACTATTGCAGATTCCTTATGTGCCGGCCCATACAGTGTTATAGTTACTGACACGAGTGGATGTACTGATACAGCCAGTGTCGTGATAGCTGAACCTTCTGTCATCACACTGGTAATGGGTAGTACGGACGCCACCTGTGGCGTAGCCAATGGCACCGCCACGGTGAGTGCCAGTGGTGGAGCGGGCAGCTATGCTTATCTCTGGGATGACCCAAGTGCCCAAACCACTGATACGGCCACTGCCCTTAATGCTGGCGGATACACTGTAATGGTTACAGATACATCCGGCTGTTCAGAATCTGGGGTAGTAAGCGTTAATAATACCGGGGCTGCTGCGGTCAGCATTGCCTCTATAACCAATGTGTCATGCAATGGTGCCAATGACGGCTCCGCTGTTGTTCTGGCGACTGGCGGTACGCCGCCCTATACGTATTCCTGGGACGACCCTGGAACACAAAGTACTGATACCGCTACAGGATTGGCTGGTGGAACCTACGTAGCTACGGTAACTGATAGTGTCGGGTGTATTGCCAGTGATATTGCCGTTGTGCTTGAGCCCGCTGCGCTGTCTTTATCAACAGGTACGAGTGATGCCTCTTGTGCCGGTGTATGTGACGGTACAGCCTTGGTGACCGCTACCGGAGGAACCGGGACATACACCTATTTGTGGGATGATCCGAAGGGACAAAGTACTGCAACAGCTGATTCACTATGTGCAGGGGGTTATAATGTGATGGTCACTGATTCAAATGGATGCCAAATTTCGGATTCAGCTACTGTGGTGGAGCCTACAATACTTACGGTAAGCAGCACCTCTTCATCACCAAGTTGCCCGGGATTGTGTGACGCTACGGCGACTGCTGTTGTTGGAGGTGGAACCCTAACTTATACTTATTTGTGGACAGACTCCATAGGCGATACACTCGCCCTGGGAGGATCTATTGGCGGATTGTGTGCTGGCAATTACGGGCTTACTGTTACTGATGGAAATGGATGCCCAGGTGCTGCGGCATTCACCCTTTCAGATCCGGCGAATATGGTGCTGTCTTTCACCTCAGCAACAGCCAGCTGCGGCGCAGCCAATGGTTCGGCCTCAGTGACTGTTGCCAATGGAACCCCATCATACGCTTACCTGTGGGATGACCCAGGAGCACAAACCACAGATACCGCCTCAGCATTAGCGGCTGGAACTTATAGTGTCACGGTAACAGACTCCAGTGGATGTACGGCCAGCGCAAATACCACTGTTGGCAATACCGGCGCACCCAATGTTTCCATAAGTGTTAGCAGTGCCAGCTGCAACGGTCTGTGTGATGGGTCTGCAACCGCAACAGCTACGGGAGGTACTGATCCGCTTACCTATCTCTGGAATGACCCGGCGGCAACCACCGATTTAGCCGCCACTGGTCTTTGTGCAGGAACTTACACTATTATGGTCACTGACAGCCTTGGGTGCGTAGCCTTTGCTTCTGACACAATTCTTGAACCTTCAGTGTTGACCCTGATCAGCTCAAGCACGGATGCAACTTGTAATGGGGACTGCGATGGTACGGCTACAATAGCAGCCAGTGGCGGCACTTTACCGTATGGTTATCTCTGGGACGACCCTTCAACTCAGACCAATGCAAGTGCTACTAGCCTGTGTGCAGGTGCATACATGCTGGTAGTCACTGACACCAATGGGTGCGCTGACACTGCTAATGTAGTTATAACTGACCCCGCGCCCATTTCGCTGTCAACTGCTGGTACAGATGTCAGCGGATGCGGACTCTGTGACGGGAGTATTGCTGCAACTGCATCGGGGGGCACCGGAACCTTGGCTTACCTATGGGATGACCCAGGCACTCAAACCACTGCAACAGCATCCAACCTGTGCTCGGGAGTTTATTCTGTAATGGTTACGGACTCCAATGGCTGTACAGTATCAACTGCGGATACGGTGAGCAGCCCGAGCGGATTATTCGCCAGCATCTTGGGGAGTAGTGATGTAAGTTGTAACGGGGTTTGTGACGGTACGGCTACGGCTGCCGCCACTGGCGGAACAGCACCTTACACTTATTTATGGGATGACCCAGGTGCCCAGACCACTGCGACAGCTGTTGGGTTGTGTGCCGGAACATTTAGCTGTATTGTTACCGATACAGCCGGATGTACTTCAACTGCCAACGTTACGCTCACCGAACCAGGTACGGCCGTAACGGCGTCCGGGACTTCAACTGATGCAAGTTGTGCCGGTATTTGCGACGGTACAGCAACGGTAACTGCATCAGGAGGCACACCGCCTTATACTTACTTGTGGGATGATCCGGGTACGCAGACTGATTCAACTGCTACAGGTCTGTGCGGAGGAGCAATATCTGCAATTGTAACGGACGGAAACGGATGTACGGTTACTGTGAATGACTCAATTTTGGAAGGAGTTGGGTTAACAACGAACTTTACCTCCACTGATGCCACATCTGGACTTAGTGACGGTACTGCAACGGTAACTGCTTCAGGCGGCACTCTACCTTACACCTACTTGTGGGATGATGCATCAGCCCAAACCACTTCAACGGCAACCGGGCTGCCAGCAGGAACCTATACCTGTACCGTTACTGATTCAAGTGGATGCACTTCATCTGGATCTGCTACTGTAGGTACCCAAATAGGCCTACAGGAGCTTGCGGCAAATCTCTCTGTTGATGTATATCCAAATCCGGCGATAGGGAAAGTAACCTTGCTGATTGAATCTGCTGTACCGTCAGATATCAATGTTCAGGTACATAGCCTGATTGGAGAGGTGTTATTGCAGACTAGCTATACAGATAGGTCTTCCGTTAATGAAGAGCTCAACCTGGGGAACCTTCCAAATGGCATTTACCTGATCAGAGCAGTTACAGAGAGCGGATCGGTTAATAGAAGAATAGTAGTGGCAAGGTGAGATATAGCAGGTGCACTATAATTTAGTGCAAGTAGCACTGATGCTCTCGGACTGACCGCTTCCGTCATCGTAGGTATACTGCAACTCCAGGCCTGTATGGGCATTGGTTATAAAACCAGAGCCGCTAACTTCTGCTAAAGAGATAAACTGCTGAGGAATCTCCAGGGAGGTGTTCGAAATAATTGCTTCTACCTGAAATCCGAGGCCCAGTTGAGTAAAGTTGTCTATCAATATTCTATCCGCGTCAGAAGGGTGAGCGATTATCTCAATCTGAAAAGTAGCAATCAGCTGCTGGTTGGTGTCATACTCATCGCATTGCCAGGTCCCCAGATAGTCATCACGAACAGCAACTTTCGGATCGTCATCTTTAGCACATGAGCTCACCAATAGCATAAGTATCGTTAAGGGCAATATGATATTTCTGATGCTCCTCATAATAACTTATTTCACCCGGTCTCTTAGGTTCAATCTGAATTTGCGCTCGGTGTCTTGTGCAATATCGTATCCAGCATCCGAGTGGCGAATCACCCCCAGTGCAGGGTCGTTATTTAATACTCTCTTCAATCTGCGCCCCGCATCTTCTGTTCCATCGGCTACAATCACCATTCCAGCATGAATTGAATAACCTATCCCAACACCACCTCCATGGTGTACCGATACCCAGCTGGCACCACCAGCGGTATTGATCAGTGCATTGAGGATCGGCCAGTCTGCAATTGCATCAGACCCATCTTTCATGCCCTCCGTTTCCCTGTAAGGCGAGGCTACAGAGCCCGTATCCAGATGATCTCTTCCAATTACCAAGGGTGCTCTGACTTTCCCTTCTGCCACCAACTTGTTGAAAGCCAATCCTGCTTTCTCTCTTTCACCCATTCCCAACCATGCAATTCGACAAGGAAGCCCCTGGAAAGCAATTTTCTCACTTGCCAATGTGATCCATCGTTTTAATCCTTCATTCTCAGGAAAAAGCTTCAGCATTAACTGATCAGTTACGTGAATGTCTTCGGGATCACCAGATAATGCTGCCCACCTGAAAGGCCCTTTGCCTTCGCAGAACAATGGCCGTATATAGGCCAGTACAAACCCCGGAAAATCAAAAGCATTTTCAACACCCCGTTCTAACGCTTGCCCCCTTAAGTTATTACCATAATCAAAGGTGATCGCCCCCCTGGATTGAAGCTCCAACATTTGCTTAACATGCCTTACCATGGTCTCTTTAGAGAGATCGACATATTGCTCTGGGTTCGTTTCTCGCAGCACACCTGCTTCCTCCACTGTCATGTTCTGAGGGAAATAACCAACCAAAGGGTCATGGGCCGAGGTTTGATCAGTAAGAAGTTCTGGTGTTATTTTCCTATCGATGAGTCTTTGCAATAAGTCGACAACATTACAAACTACTCCAATTGAAATGGCCTCACCATTATCCTTGGCTTCCAAAGCGCGATCGATACCTTCATCAATGTCGTGTGTCTTCTCATCAATATATTTTGTGTCCAACCTCTTTTGAACCCGCCACTCTTCAATCTCCGCTGCCAGGCAAACGCCTTCATTCATGGTTATTGCCAGGGGCTGAGCACCACCCATCCCACCAAGGCCAGCTGTTACCGATATTGTATTCTTAAGCGAGCCCCCATAGTGTTGCCGGGCTGCCTCACCAAATGTTTCATAGGTGCCCTGCACAATCCCCTGTGAGCCTATATATATCCATGAGCCGGCAGTCATTTGCCCATACATAGTCAGTCCTTTCGCTTCTAGCTCCCTGAAGTTTTCCCAGTTAGCCCAATGTGGAACCAACATAGAATTAGATATTATCACTCTAGGCGCGTCAGGATGCGTCGGAAGTATACCAACAGCTTTACCAGATTGTATGAGCAATGTCTCATCATTCTCCAAATCTCTCAATGCCTTTACGATCAAGTGAAATGCTTCAGGGTTTCGAGCCGCTTTACCTGTTCCACCATAGACAATGAGGTCCTCCGGCCTCTCCGCTACCTCTGGGTCAAGGTTGTTGTGAAGCATTCTAAGAGCTGCCTCCTGTAGCCATCCCTTGCAGCTTATCTCCGTTCCAATAGGAGTCTTTAGCTGACTGATATCAAGTTTAGATTCCATTACACTCATAATTAAAGCTGTTTTTTTTGATATCCATAAGGACAATGCATGCAGTTATTTTCACAACAAAATCCTCTTTTTAGATGGTATTGCTCTGTAAATATCATGTATCCTTCAACGCCGAAATAGTAATCTTCATTCTCCACGAGTTGTCCTTCAGTAACCTCACCCATCCTAAATTAATTCTTTGAACCAATAATTTGTCCAAACTTAAATACATCTTCAAAAGTATTGTACAGGGGCACAGGTGCTACCCTTATCACGTTAGGCTCCCTCCAATCTGCTACAATGCCAGCTTTGCCAAGTGCTTCATATCGCTCTTTGCCATTTGAAGCTACCTCCATCGACAACTGACAACCCCGTTCTCCAGGTTCAGCTGGTGTAGTCACTTCCACATCAGGAGCATTGGTCTTGATCAGGTGCTCAAGATATCCTGTAAGTTTGTCCCGTTTTTCAAACAGCTTCTCCATCCCTACTTCAGAAAATATATCCAGGGAGGCCTTGTGGGCAGCCATTGAAAATACCGGCGCATTGCTCAACTGCCAGGCCTCTGCAGAAGATATTGGCTTAAATCCCTTTTCCATTTTGAAGCGAGTCTCCTTATTGTACCCCCACCACCCTGCAAGTCTAAGCACGTCTTCTCCAAAATGACGTTCGTGCACATAAGCGCCTGCTACTCCGCCTGAACCAGAGTTCAGGTACTTATAAGAGCACCACGCTGCGAAATCTACGTTCCATTCGTGCAAATTCAATTCAATATTACCAACAGCATGTGCCAGGTCAAAACCTACTATAGCACCAGCCTCATGGCCTGCTTTTGTTATGGCATCCATATCAAATCGTTGACCGGTGTAATAATGTACGCCGCCTATAAAGACAAGAGCCAGAGAATCTCTATGTGCTTCGATTGTTGCAACAATATCCTCATGTCGAATACAGTTTTCTCCTGTCCTGGGCGCAACTTCAATGATCACATCATCTGGGTTGAGTCCATGCATTTGCGCTTGCGACTCCATTGCATATTGATCTGACGGAAAAGCCTGAGCCTCACAGATAATCTTATAACGTTCAGCCGTCGGGCGGTAAAAAGACACAAACAACAGGTGCAGGTTTACGGTAAGGGCGTTCATCGCCACTACTTCGCTCGGTATGGCACCAACAATCTTTGCGAGGGGTTCAGAAAACATCTCATGATAAGAATACCAGGGGTTGCCAGCTTCAAAGTGTCCGTGAACACCGAGCTCTGCCCAATCCTTAAGCTCCTGTTCTATCATGCCCTGCGCTGTTTTAGGCTGTAGCCCCAAAGAATTACCGCAAAAATATACCGATTCCTTCTTGTTAACCTCCGGAATATAAAAGCGGCTGCGATAAGATGACAGCTCATCTGCTGCATCCATCGATTTAGCAAAATCCAAGCTATTCTCGTAGTTCATTGAAAGGGACGTCTATTAATACTATTTTCGCAATGGGAAAGGGCCATTTTGAGCCCGACAAAAGTACAAAAATCCAGTTTATCACTGGTTTTAGATTATTCAGAACAGCAAGTAAAATGGGCACTGAAAAATCTCAACAACTGTTTGAGGAGGCACAGAATTACTTCCCCGGCGGAGTGAATTCACCTGTTCGTGCATTCAAGTCGGTAGGTGGCACGCCCCTTTTCATCGATCGAGGTGAAGGATGTCGTATATGGGATGCCGACGACAATTCATATATCGACTTCTGTTGTTCCTGGGGGCCACTCATTTTGGGCCATGCAAATCCTTCGGTGCTTAAAGCGGTAGAGAAGGTGATAGCAAAGGGCACCTCTTTTGGCGCTCCAACCAGGCTGGAAAATGAGCTGGGTAAACTTATCCTGGAAAACAACTCCTATATCGAGTCAATTCGCTTCGTCAGCTCTGGGACCGAAGCGGTAATGTCGGCCATACGCCTGGCCCGAGGGGCCACAGGGCGTGACAAGGTCATCAAATTCGATGGGTGTTATCATGGTCATGCAGATGCGATGCTGGTCAAATCGGGATCAGGCTTGGCAACATTTGGAATGTCGTCTTCATCAGGTGTACCTGAAAGCTCCTCCAGTGATACCATCGTCCTGGATCTCGCGGATCAAGAGAGCATAGAGTTGGCTTTCCAGAACTTTGAAAATGAGATTGCCTGCATTATTCTAGAACCAATTCCGGCCAATAATGGCTTATTGATACAGGAAAAAGAGTTTTTGGTTTTCCTCAAAGAGATCTGCACTAAAAATGGAGCACTCTTGATATTTGACGAAGTGATTTCTGGATTCAGGCTGGGATTTGAAGGAGCTGCTGGATGGTATGATATTCAGCCAGACATCATCACCTATGGTAAGATTATCGGAGGTGGAATGCCAGTAGGCGCCTACGGCAGCACCAAAGAGATCATGCAGCACATTTCTCCTGCTGGTGCGGTATATCAAGCCGGAACACTTTCAGGAAATCCGGTAGCAATGGCAGCTGGGATCGCTCAGCTTACAGCTTGCTTAGAGGATTCTTTTTACAATGCACTCGATGATAAAGCGGATAGATTTTACGAACAACTCAGACAGCATATTGCTTCAAAAGGGCATCAAGTACAGCTCAATTCAATGGGTTCCATTTTCTGGTTCGCCTTTGGAGCATCCAAAGACTATAGAAAGGCCTCTGACATCAAGCCGGAAACTATGGATATTTTCAATGTGTTTTACAGGCATCTCCTTGAAAACGGGGTATATTTTGGGCCTTCGGGATATGAAGTGGGATTTATATCCATTGCGCATGAGAATGAAGATCTACGGCAAGCGGCAGATGCCATTAGCAATGCCCTGGACCAAACCTTCTAATGACTGGTTCTCAAAATCCCAATTTCGATCAGGTAGCATCCATTTATGATCTCTCCAAGGGGATGCTGCTCTGTGGTGCCATTCAGAGATGCCAATACCATCATCTTCCACTGCTTAAGAATAGTAAAAAGATACTGGTGATTGGCGGAGGAACAGGCAAAATAATCAGCCGCATACACCAGCAGTGTGAGTTCGAGGAGCTCACCTTTGTGGATAGCTCAGCTCACATGATAGAGCAGGCAATAAAACATATTAAGGGCTATGACCCTGGACTCGAGCAAAAAATCCAGTTTCAAAATGACGATATCCTCTCCGGGTTTGAGGCGTCGGGATTCGACGCTGTTGTGGCTCCCTTTGTATTGGATTGTTTCACTGATGAATCCTTAGCTGTAATTGGCGAAAATCTCAGAAAGTGGTTGAAACCAAATGGATTGCTGTTATTCTCCGATTTTCATGAATCCCAAAAATCAAATCTGTCTCGTATGCTGTCGCGCTTAATCACGAGGCCACTCTATTTTGTACTGGCCTTGACGTGCGATTTGAACATCAAACATTTACCCGATTTTGAACTGATGTTTGATAATCTCCCCCTGATAAAAACAGAGGAGAATTTGTCATTCGCCGGAGTATTGAGAAGTGCTGTATTTAGACTAGATCAATAGGGCTGCATTGCTAAAATAACAAGTAGCAGCTGCACTATCATAGTGCCTTCCAGCCCCAGCGAATAATAATATTCTGACCCATTTGGTTTTGCCCATGCCACCAAAGCCCCGGCAACGATGCCAGATGCAACCAATGCCACATAAACTGTTCCCCGACCGCCATACTGAAAGTACGATATCGACTCTGCGACAAGAAATAAAGCCAGTAATACCAATGAAATTGCCTTTGTATTGTTAACACCTATGCTACCTGGTATTGTTGTCAAATTGGTATTTCGGTCAAAGTCCAGGTCACGAATGTCGAAAGGCAAGGTAATCGCAAATAGGAACAAAGCCCTGCTCAACACACTTAGCGTAATAGGCATCCTGAATAACAGTTCTCCCCACCCATAATACAAAAACGGCAAACAGAAAGTAACATAGGTAACAGTTGCCACTATCAGGAATACTTTAAGATAGGGAACATCCCTCAAGCGTACCCATCCGCCCTGATACGGAATAACTGTCAATGTATAACACAAAGCAATCACGCCAACCGGTACAAACCAAATCAGTTTATCCGAATAATCCATAGCCATCAAGACAAATGCACTGACAAGCGCAAGTGCCATAATACTGATGAAGAGAGTCTTATTCTTTTTAAACCAGGCAAAGCGAGGAGAGGTCTCTCCCTGATAGTTGTATTTATTGGGCCAAACCCGATGAAAACAGTAAGTGAATAACGTACAGGAGTAAATAAGTAATATCAAATCATACTTCGACGGAAAATCGAAAATGATTAGAGTTCCAAGAACGAGACAAGTAACAGGTACGGCAACGAATAAATTCGTAAAGAGAATGAAGTCTAAAACCCGTTTCAGTTGTGTTAATCTTGTGATTCCGCGTAAATGTGTTGAGATGCCAAACCGATAAGATAGCCAATGATTGAGCCTATTATTGACCTTTGAATTATTAAGCTTTTGTTCTTGGTAACAAATCCTGTTAAGTACGTATCCTCTCGAAGCAGGTCGGGGTTGGACACAGCACCTTCTTTGACTTTGTTATTGACCAGACCTGTTACCATGGAATAGGCGAATGGAGGAGCAAGCCCTAAAAAAGGACCCAACTTAAATGATGAAACACCACCAACCAGAATGCCGCCAATAATTAGCATTGGGGTCTTCGAACTCTTTAGCGCATCCTGTTCGCCAATAATATAGAGCTCCATTTCCCTAATTATTCAATGGTTCGTAGAAGATTTCAGTTTTACCGTCAGCATATTTAATGGCAAAGATGCTGCTCTTGGTTATATAAATCACTTTCGTTTTTTCCTCTTTTTGAACTCAAACTGAATATCCAAAGAGTCAAAATCCTCAACAAGTCTGCCGCAACCACTACTTTAACTCCCGCCTTGGTTGCCTCTGCCACAAAATCTGTATAATCCAATACCCCGCCAGCGACGTCTGGATACTGCAGTAATCCACCAAAACATCTTGAATCAAAATCAAAAGTTGTGTGCTCACCTATAATCAGCTCTATGCCTAGTGGCTTAGACCTGGTTCTCAGGACTTCAATTGTTTGTGGAAAACACAACCCTGAAACAAAGAACAGATTTTTGCCTTCTTTAATTTCGTCCTTGCTCCGAGCATGGTAAAACATAATCATGGCTTCAGCAGCAGCTGTGGCCTCATCCAGTAATGATGCGTTGGCTAACTCCATAGCTGTGAGGTCCGTGACCATTGTCTGGAAATTGATCAACGCCTCTAGCCGGCCCTGAGAGATCTCCGCTTGATAAGGTGTATATGCAGTGTACCACCCTGGATTTTCCAGCACGTTGCGCTGAATTACAGGAGGAGTTATGCAATTGTAATACCCAAGACCTATATATGATCGAAAAGTCTGATTCTTCTTGGCCAGGGTTCTCAAATGATTGAGATACTTGAATTCGCTAATTCCAGAGTCCAGATCTAAAGGGTCGTTAATCCGAATTTTATCAGGAATGGTCTCGGCAATTAAATCCTCTAAAGAAGCGGCACCAACAGTCTTCAGCATTGCAGCCTCTTCGATGGCATCAGGCCCTACATGACGACATAAAAATTCGTTTTTTCCCATGGAATAATTAAGGTGTGCAAAGGTACTATTTTTACATTGTTGAATACAAGCCTGGCAGGGGAAATAATTTGTGGAAACACTTGATCTAAAGACCATGTATATAGTAGGTTAATATTCATACATTTGTGTCCAGTGATATATTGGGAGCCGCTATTATGAAATCTTCATTTCTTGTATTCTTTTGTACATTCATGTTGATAGCGCCTACCCAGGCACAAGATTCCATTACGTTCATTAGTGGGCGTGTTCTGTATGGACTTGTTAAGGATTTTGACTCTTTGGATATTCAGTTTGAGTTCAAAAAGAGGAAAAAGACGAAAGTGATTTATATAACCAGAATGCCGCCAATAATTAGCATTGGGGTCTTCGAACTCTTTAGCGCATCCTGTTCGCCAATAATATAGAGCTCCATTTCCCTAATT
>JYMV01012899.1_pt1 | contig 11301 bp, 6 predicted proteins | sample 338911 | NCBI WGS metagenome assembly JYMV01 (sample SAMN03354496, study PRJNA234377) | hydrothermal vent metagenome | biome: Deep sea; feature: Hydrothermal plumes at the Eastern Lau Spreading Center, Western Pacific Ocean; material: Seawater | place: Tonga | collected 2009 | depth 2000 m m
ATCTCTTGGTGTTAAATCACCGACGGTTAATGTAGCCATAACGCTCCCTTAATTGCTCGTAATTGTATCATAAAGATAAGATACTTATTGTGTAAAATATTCATATCACCTTCCCATTGCAGATTCAAAATCTGGCGCTCTTTGCGGTGAAGATTTACCTGGTCGCCACCAAAAATCCTGCTTGTATTTTTTTTGCCTTTTTTTCATAATAGTGTTTTGTTTTCTTCTGGCTTTAGGATCTGTCAAGTTTTGTAATTGATCTAAAAAGTTGCGCTCATAAAAAGCTCTTAAATACCAAATTGAACCGCCAGGTGTGTGTCGTCGTAAGAAATTAACAGAGTCAGCCGCAAAGTTTGTATCCTTTCCTCTCAATGGCGCAAACACATTTCCTACTGTTAGCTTTGCAGCGTCTCTTGCAGTCGTCCATAATGGGCCTGCTGCTGTGTCTGCCATACTGTAGCCAAATCTGTTTACATCATCAAACAAGAAGTCTCCCCAGATTCCGGATCCACCACCCTGTAGAAAAGCAGCGCCCCAAAATTCCTTAGTGTCCATAGGTCTCGGATCTCTACCTTTTACTATGTCTTTCATTTGCAGCGCTATTGCGCCGAAGATTGTCGTGCCTATGCCTAAGTGTGCCAAATAAGCCGCCTTTGATTTAAGGCCGTGCTGCGCCATGCCTCGATAAAGGTGGTGAGTAATCATCAATATTGGAAAAGATTTATACATGAAAGCACCTCTGAATAATTCACCAGCAGCAGTACCTCTTGCATGACCCCCAGTAACCATAGCTCGCATTCTATAGCTAGGCATTAATACCGCATAATCCATTTCAGTATTAATCATTCTCATCACTTTAGAAACTAATTCTTTACGTGTACCAAGTGGAACGTCGTCCATTAGCATTATGTTATCTATGGAAAAATACTTAGTATTGTTATATTCTCCAAGTCCGGCTTTACGAACCACATCCCACTCATCAGCACTCATACCATAACGTTCAAGTGACCTTCTAAAGTTCTTAGGAAGCTGCTTAAAATTCTTAGACGAATGACTACCAATCATTTCCATTGCCACCATGCCATAAGCTTGTCTGAGTGAATCAGTCCAGGGAGCAAGGCCAGAAGCACGAATAACAGTATCTGCCATTGCCGTGGCCCAGTTATTGCCATTAATATCGACATATCTTGAAGCGGCGCCAGTTCTTGAGATAAAAGAATCTCCAGGCAGGCCCATTCTCATTGCAGCAATTCTATCGTTTTCATTTGCAAATAACTCGGCAGCCTGCTTAAATATCTTGGTAACTGGAAGGCCATTAAATTGAGCAGTCATTTGCACCATAACAATATCGTTTACAGAAGATAGTGCGGCTGATCCTAAGTCGGCAGCCACTTCTAAACTTCTAAATGATTGCATAAAGTTTGCGAAATTCTCATAACGCACTTGATTAACTTTTCCAGAAGCGACACTCCATATATCGTCTAAAAATCCTGGCTGATCTGTTTTAAGGCTTGAGACTGCCCTTTCTTTAATTACAACATCTCTTATATGCTGATATGCAAATTCTGGGTTTGAGCCAAATCGTCTTAACAATGCAATTTCTTGTGACATAGAATCCATGTGGTCGGTTAAAACCGTGTAGAAATCATTACGTCCATATTTATCATTAAGCTCTAACCACTCATCAGCATCTTTAAATATTAAAACCCTATGCTCTTGGTGTTTGTTAGCTAGTTTTGTTCCACCTTTTGCGCCTGGTGTAAGCTTAACTAGGCCGTTAGTAGTAATGTTATCGTAAGCACCTTCTAATAATATTCTCATCTCTAGGTCGTCCATCGGCAACCCTAGATCATTCAGCATTTTTTCTCTATCTAACTTAGGCAAAAACTCTGAAATAAATTGTTCTTTATCTATTTTTCCAACTAACTTTGAATCCCAAGCGTGAGGCCACCAGTTTGGCAATTTAGAGATGTTTCCACCAGCAGCATTGTAAGTATCTACCAACTCATCAAACAACGCCCTAATGTCTTTAGCGAAGCCTTTAGCGGCAGCATCGCCAGTGTTTTTACCTTGCACTTCTAGCACTACGCTACGCATTCCTTCAATATCTTGTACCAGGCCAGCTCTTTTAGTCCTATAAGCATTCATCGCCTCGGCGATCCTTGAGTGAAAAGTTCCTATTAGTTCACGGTGAATTGAATAAACATTATCAGTCTCAACCAGGTTACTCAAGTCTCTGTCGATTAATGCGACTGCACCCAGCTCTGCGCTTTCTGGATGTGCTTCAAGACGCTTTAAATTCTCTTGCAAAATCAAAATGTCGTTTGCTTTTAGCACTTTGTTTCTAGCAATTTCCGCACCATGCGCGTCTAGTGCTTTTTTTACCGCTAGACGTTTAGCATCCGAAGCTGACAACTTGCCATTAATCATTAAATCTTGTGAAAAACGATCAAACTTATGATTAAGTTCTAAACCTAATTGCTGGGTAATACGGCCAACATTGATACCGTTTTGAATACACTCTGCAAAACTAGCCACGTCCACCCCCTACACATTCAAATAAATCATCAACTACTTTTTGCTCGTTATCCATTTCTTCTAGCACTGCACGCGCTGATTTAAACTCTAGCTCTACATCACCACGTCCAGTACTTTTTATTCCAGACACCACTTGAAAATCGTCGCCTAATTGGTCGAGAAGCATTCGAGCTTCTTGTAGCTTCATTTCGTCTAAATAAGGATCATTTGCTGGGATATGATTCTTATCTTGTGGTACAATATTTCTGGAGGTTTTATCTATGACTGGTTTTGATTTTAAAGATGTTTCTGCATTCTTCGACTGGGAAGGTCGTCCGGCTGTTATATTGTCACCATCAGAAGATAATTTTATGGAAGGCTGGGTTATTTCCGCTGCTGGTGATGACTGGAAGAAAGCTTCTCCAGTAGAGATTCTTGATTCTGGTCGTGAGCTTTCTAAAGCTGACTTCCAAGATACATTTGCTGACTTCCTAGAATTAGCATAAAGACTTTGCATTTGTTCATCTATAGCTTTATATTCGGCTTCTTTTCCTTTTTTAATATCCCCTTTGTGGACTAACGCACTTTTTTTACTGTATAAAGCATGACCACTATTATCTGAGGATGGAATATCCATTTTTGAGATATATTCTTTTAAGTGTGCTGGGAAAGAATCTTCTACGAATGCAGCGCCTTCTTTAGCAGCCAACAAATGAGGCTCCCAGATCTGCACTTCTCCAACGATTCCATTGTTAAACCTAACTAATATCTTATTATCGAAATAACCGTTTTGATGGACAAAAATCCCTTCGTCTAAGATCTCATAGTCTTTAGAGATACGAGTAATAATATCATCTATATGTGAGGCATCTTTAACGGCAAAACCACAACGGCACACGTCAGTAAAATGACTAGCATCTTCGTAACTCTTTCTTTTAATCTTGGATCTCATTGCATTTAGCTTTTTAACGCCAGGACTTATAAATGAGATTGAATCTCCCATTAATTTATCTAACTCTTTTCCAAGCTTAACAATTTCTTTTTGTGGGCCTTTTGCAGCTTCGTAATATTGCTTTACGGTATGGCCTTTTTGTTTAGATTTAAAATCTAGCTCAACACCTTTTCTGGTTTGTGAGTCAAGGTGTTGTAACTGAACCGGTTTTCCTTTTTCTGGCTTTAATGCAGTGTCGGCGTCTCTGGCTCCATCGTCAGCAGATCTAGCATTAAGCTCTGACTCTCCGGATCTTCTAAGCTCTGGAAGAATATCTCTAGTTGCTCGTTGTATGCTTTCTCCGTCTTTAACTCTTTGTGCTGCGACGTTAATAGCGTCTGAGACTCTTCCTTTTGCATTAGCAAGGCTGGTAAGCGCAGCAAGGGTTTTTTCGTCATCTGATAACCTCGATAAGTTAGCCTCACGATCAAGCTTGTTTCCAACACCAGATATTCTGCTTTCTTGTTCAGCCAGGGTTTTAAATACGCTCTTGTCTTTCTTAATCTTTTTTATTGCGCTGTCAATCACTTTTGCGCGTTCTTTGAATAACGACTCGGTAATTTCTTGTCCGCCGAACAGATCTTGAGTTTTTGTTTTAGTAAATCCAGCAGCTTTCATGTCTTGCACCATGAATCTAGCTTGCGTAGCGTTTGCTGGTTTTGCTTTTGCTAACGCTCGAATAACCGCTGTTTGTTCGGCAGCTTCACTTATAATATCGCCAACAATCGCACCATATTTTTGACTAACAATCTCATCAACAACCAATCTAAAAGCTTCGTCATCTAATCGAGACAAACCTCTTGCGTCTCTAACTAAAGCTGAGTTCGGCGGTAAATTGTCTAATTCTCGACTGCCTGATCTAAACACTTTTGCAGCATCTAAAGCAGTACCGGAACCGCTAGCAATATTACGCAAAGCGGCATACTCTCTTGTAAATTCAACACCAAAACCATCAGCTTCTCTAAGAATAAAAGCACTAAGTCCAATGTCTTGAGCATCCTCACCGCCAGCAATCATTCGTTTAGCCAGTGCTAACCGTTGATGACCATCAGCAACAAAACGAGCGCCATCTAACCTTTCCCAAACAAGAATAGAGTCAGCCTTTATAGGCTCCCATTTTTTAACCCCTTTAAGTGCATCAGATACACCCAGATCATCGGTTGCAGTTTTGTACTGGAATGTCTTAGCATCAACTTGAATCTCATTAGGATCAATCTTTTGTGAGCTAATATCTCCAAGCATATCATCTAAATCTTTTTGAGAGAGGATCTCACCCTTTTCAAAAGCTTCTTTAGTTTTGGCTTGCGCCATGATATGAATATTGCCTACTTCATCTTTAACTAACGGCGCATCTTTTACCATTTTAACGTAATCATCTAGCGTGTTAGCTTCGGCCACTTTCCCGGCCTTTAATAGTTTAGCTTTAGCAAGTGCGATTTTAGATAAGTCAATCGTAGCACTACCACCAGCTCGAATCAAACCAGCGCCAAGTGTTGCAGTCACAATTCTAAAAGCTGCATCTTGTAAGCTGTATTCTTCTTCGCCTATTTTGTGCTTAAACTCATATACTTTAGGCGCTATTGCTGTTTCCGATACAAACGCCAAACCAGACTCAATCTTAAAACTACGCCAAGCATTCGCGGCTACACGTCCACTAACACTAGCACCACCAGAAAAAGGAATTGTAGCTAACAACTCTGGATCCATAAAGTATGCACCCATGCCGGCTAGATTACCCATCGAAACATTAAAGGTTTGAGACCGGTCTTGTAATTCTTGTAAGTTTATTCTGTCTTGCTCAAGCTCTGTACTACGCTCTTGGAACATTTCACCCCAGGTTTTTAAACCAGCATTAGGATTTTGTTCTCTGAGTTTTATAATGTCGTCGTTTAAAGAGTCTAAGTAATTTCTATTAGCCTCAAAGTCTGTATCTGACCCACCTAAAGGCCCTGTCTTTGAACCGTATTGCTTTGTAGCTCCAACAATTTGATGACTTAAAAACCTTTTATTGTACTGTTCGTTACCTGTTAATTCATAAAGCAGTTTGAATTGACTCGCAACACTGTCTCTAAAGTTTAATGATTCTGATATTCCAAGATCTTGGTACTTAGTTACATCCCATACCGCAGCAACATTTTCTTTAAATGTTCCTAGTTTGTCTTTTTCTGAGCTAGCCGGATTTCTCAACGCATCATTGTTGAAGTTTTGTAATCCTTTAGTATCAAAAATCATCATTTCTTCTTACGATTTGACCTTTTCTTATATCGTTTTTGTCTGACGCTTTCTTTTTTTATCTTCTTGATTTTTTCAACATTTTGGTTAGTCTCTTCGTCGTAGATCATGTCTGCTAGATTACCCACTGTTGCATCATCAAGTGCATTAGCAACACCCATCACTGCGTCAGATACATAATCTATAACATCAACTATTTTGTCGCCTACATTGGAAGATTCAGAGCTTGTGTCATCGACTTTGCTTTTGTTCTCAATTTTGGATTTTTCTGTTTCAGTGTCTAAAATCAAACCAGGGTCATACTTTCTGCCGATACGATAATCTAATACAAAAGGCTCGCTAGTCTTAGGATCTAACATGACGGCACTGGCCATCCTTCCGGTCTTAACTGCATAACGACCATCACCCATTGATACAAGTTTTACATAGCCAAGATTAATAAGCTCCACTGCGTCGGCAGATTCCATATCCTTAACACCACCCATAGCATCTATATCTTCTACTCTTAGGTGTTTCATCCAGACTTCTACCTCATCAGCGTCTGTACTTGAGTCTGGCAATTCAATTCTATACATATCATCACCGAAAAAGGCTGTGCCATCTGATTGTATATTTGCATAACCACCAGTGAAGTCTTTGAGTGCTTTTTCAAGAATATCAGCATTAGTTACGTTGTCTGCTGTTCCTAGTACGCCATAATTGCCAGCATCAACCATATATTGAGCATAAAGCGCTTTTGCACCGTTAATAACAGTTTCTCGGTGTTCTGGGAAATCGGCGTAAGTGTTGCCAATCTGTGTTGCGGCTGTAACATGAAAGTCTTTTGCAATAATATTGGCGTTGTTTTTTATCGTATCAATGCCTTTCAGCATATTCGTGGCAACATCCTGGCTGTGCGGCGTGTTAGTTAAGACCAGGCCACCAATCGCTGCGTAAGCTGTATTATCGTCACCAAAAACAGCTTCCATCGCATCGGCTGTATTTTTACCAAACCCACTAGTAAGAATAGCCATAGTGGACTTTACTTCATCTCTAGTGCCTTCCTTGATACTGTGCAATAATGCTTTTGCTTGAGTCTGAGTTAGTGGTGGAACCTTGACGCCATAATGAGTGCTAGCTCTGTCAGCAAATGCAAGGTTTTGAGCAAACTGCTGTATGAGTAATTGTTGTGCTTCTTGCTTTTCTTCTTGAGTCTTTTCTACTTCTTTACCATCAACGATCTTAGTCGAGCTTAATAGGCCAAAGTTTATTGCTGGTAAAGCTTCTCCATCATTTAAGCCTTGTTTAAAATACAATTCAAGGCCGTTTGTTTTAGCTTCTTCAATCGTATTGTTATGAATTTTCTCTAAGCGCTCCCAGACTTTTACGTCTGCCGCACTCATGTTCTTTTGCGCTTTAGCTTTAGCTATTGCATTAGCTTGACTTTCCGCAGTTTGAGCTATGAATGGTGTATAGTTTAGCGTAAATGTTTTCAAACCCACTAAATCATCGTAATGCTCTGTATCTTTTGCATTTATTAGTGCTAAATCCAACGCCTCCGCATCGGGAAGATGTCCTTGATCTACTACTGAATTAAAATCATCTAAATCGCTTTTTGATTTTTTAGTTCTTAATAATAAGGTTGTTTTCTTTGCAGTTACTAATTTGTTAATCTTGCCTTGTACTGAAGATACAATCGAGTCTTTTGTGCCTGGCAGTAATTTTTTATTCTTGCTTTTTACAAACTTATCAAGCTCTTCCTGTACTTTTTTAGGATCTCCATCGTTAAGCAATTTATCAAAAACACCTAGCTGGACTTGTTCGTCTATCTGCTCGCTGAAAACAGCAATGTCTTTTGCAATATTGTTAGGATCAAGTACACCATCATTTACACCTTCGTCATAGACGGCTGCGATCTGAGAAAATTTTATATCTTGTAATTCGTAATCACCACTACGCGCAGCTTGCAGTACATCTTCTTTCATTCCGGTAACTGCGGTGGTAATAATGCCTAAATTCTTTGATGTTTGCTGTTTATAAACATTATCTTGAATGCCGTTTCTTGCTCTTGAAACATAGGTATTTATTTCATTTTCAGCGTGCGGTTTAAGTATCGGATCTATCTCAGATAGCAAGCCAGCACTAAAACCTTGAACACCAGAGTCAAAGCCAGCTACATCATAAGGATTATTACGAGCAAACTCAGATACTTTATCTCTAACTTCAATTTGAATTTGTGCAGCATGAGCCATCATCGCGCCTTTGTTAAACGCTCGACCTCTGATTGTGTCCTGACTTTGCATAGTGACACCACTTGTTTTTCCAGACGCTTCTGATTGACCAGAGCGCTCACCCTGTAATGCCGCTTCTTTGTCTGCATAAGCGTGTTGCTGGTTTGCAAACGATTTAAGTCTATTCGCCAAAGATTGATAACCTTGAGCTTGTGCAGTGGAAACACCGCCAGGTGTCACCGATACAGAACGTTGATATCTTTTAAGTTCAGCCACGTTTTGCCACCCTTGAGCCAAACTCTAATAGGCTTGTACCGGCACTCATATAACCAGACTGTTGAGCATATTTACCAGACTCTAATAATGAGGATGTTCTCATCTCCGTATTAGCCTTACCCATTAAATCATCATATTCAAACAAATCAATGTCACTCTTCATCATCGCTGCCGGTGATCCTTCAAACGCTCGAACACCAGAAGCACCACGATAAGCATTTTGAGAGGCAAGACTTGACATTAAATTCCTGCGTCTTTTAATCTCTTGGTCTTTAGCAGCAAATTCTTCTTGTTTCGCCATTCGATCATAGTTAGCTTTTTGAGTATTGCCAGCTTGCACATCCATTATCATTGAGAAACCGGTGCTGATCCCAGCCCAGGCGGTAGAAGATAATCCTAAAAAACCACCAGTGGCTGCTGCTGCCGTTGCTCCAGTGGCTGCTGCTGCTGCTGTTGCTCCTACTGCTGCTGTTGTTCCTACTGCTGCTGCTGTTCCTACTGCGGCTGCTGTTCCTGCTGCTGGCGCAGCCATAGCCATCATTGCGATAAATTGACCCATCCTATGCCTCCACCTCAACACCAATACCTAGTACCGTCATCGGCCCTGGGTCTACTTGTGTTATTGTTACTTGCGCTAGATCATCCCAGCCTAGCAAATACATTTCTTTAATACCTGTGAACGGAGTTAAGCTACTTCCTAACGCCATACCGAATGATCTATCTACCATATACTCACCATTTACTGAAACACCTAACGACTCATAAAAATTACCGATAACACGGACAATGCGTTTCTTCCTGGTCAATATAGGGCCGTCTTGGAAGTCTTGATTAACTGGCATAGTCTCAATCGTTGCTTCGTAATTTAAACCGACCTCAACATCCTCTGAATCTCTTGAAAGAGTTATTGAGCCACTAGAAGGAGTAGCGTTAGGCATAATCGATCCATCAGCTCTAACCCTGCATTCTTCAGAGTTTAAATGAGCTAATCCAGTAACGGTTTTACCTTTAGGGCTAAGCGTTACTCTGACATTAGAATCCGTATAAGAATCTGGATCTAATCTTTCTAAAAAGCGTTTTACTGATCCATTGATTGTTCTTTTGACTAAGAAGTAAACCTCTTCAACAACAACCGCGACTGCCTCGATTGATCCGTTTGTCGTCCACTGTGTCCAGCCACCGACCTCTTGATCTCGCAGAGAATTAAAAACGGCCACTGTACCGTCGCTATTAATCACATATACGTAGTTCGCGTCGGTCTTTGCACTACCTCTAAGCGCATCCATATCTACCGGTGCATCAAGTAAATGCGAAGCTAGCAATGAAACCGTGCCAGAAGTGTATGCGTCCTCGGTATAGGCAAATAAAAACTCACGAACAGACTTACCAGTACGATCAACATACAAGGTAGCACCGTCGATTGACTTCGGTGGAATATTGCTAGAGCCAAATAAGGTTTGTCGTCTAACTGAGCTTTTTGCTGGGGTAATCGGAATATCATTAATTGAAAACTCACCACCAGTCGTAAAGATCTGTAAGTGACGACCAGCGTACACCATAGTAATAGCGTTTACTTGATCCGTGTCTAGTGTTATGCTAATACCTTCATCGTCTAATGACGTTCCAAAATCAAAGTTATAAAAGTCGTTTGTCTTAGAACCCCATAATGTTTGAGGGCGTTGTTTAGATCCGCCGAACCACATCCTACCCTGGTAGAAAGTTACGCTCTTAGGGTAGCCACGGGTAGAACTCCAGACATCCTCTGTTTCAAAAGCAACGTCATCTACCTTATGCTCTGCTGCTGTTGTACTATTAATACCACGACCAAGGCCATTCAGTGTTGTTGATGTGATACTGCTATAGCTAATAATCTCATTATTAAGAGATACAAAGCCAGAAGCAGGAAAGCTTGCCGTTGAATCTACCGTAGCTGTCGTAGCGCTATCTGATAGGGCAGCAGTAAGTTTTGCCTTGTAATTAGAATACCCAAACTTAGGAATATTCGTTAATGTAATGTTTGATAATGTCCATGAGCTGTGTGTTGATCCACGAACCAATTTTGCTGGCTGGTGCGATTGATGAACGATAATCATGGTGTCGGCTGATTGAGTCCATTGAAGCTCGAATAACTGCGCTGTAGTATAAGTAGTTGTTATATTCGTTTGTAAAACATCGTCTTTATAAACAGCTATGTTGTTGTTCGTAAACACCATTAAGTAGGTTTGTTCTACGTTAAAAGCAAACGAAGCTAACCTTGACTCAGCATCAATCGTACTTATATACTTAAGACCAGGACGACGTTTCATGCCGCCTTGTGGTAATGACTGCACATTAGTTGCTGTGGCTGCACCTTGATAGAAGTGTTTTAAATCGGTACGTGCAACAAGTCGCGGATCTAATACGCCACTATTAAAACTGGTTTGTAGACTAATGACTCTAGGCATTAATACCTCGCATCAATCAGTGGTGAATCAATAATTGCATCAACAGGCCGTGCTTGTGAATCTATAAACCTTGCTCTTCGTAATTGATCTTCATACATCTTGCGGTACTCTTCTGCTTTCGTTGAGTTATCAGTTATCGGAATTGCAAAAATAGAAGCCAGGTTAAATTCTAGGAGTCGTTGAAAATACCCTGGCAATGTAGTTTCGTCTGGTTTGAAAATATAATCAATATCCAACGCATCAGCATTGCTATAAAGTAGATCTTCAAAGATTTCGTAGTCCACTCTTGGATGAATACCAACTCCAACAATATAGCCAGATGGTAACTGAAAAGCGTTCGTAAATTCGTTGAGTGGTGTCGCTGTTAATTTGTTGAGTGTTTTCTTAGCAGAGGCGAATCGCCATCTATATGTCGCTAACAAACTCTCGTATGTTGTTGAGTAAAGTGCGGATGCTGTATTTGCCCCGGCGCCTCCTTCGGTAAAACTCGCTATAGGCCCATGCCCGACCATAATTAAAGCGTTACTGCAAATTTGAATATCTGTTGCCATATCTTTACCTTAAAAAAAAATGGCAGCTAACCTAGTTATAAGCTGCTGCCATCTTAGTTTCAACTTTGTTTTATATCCTT
>JYMV01048460.1_pt1 | contig 11301 bp, 9 predicted proteins | sample 338911 | NCBI WGS metagenome assembly JYMV01 (sample SAMN03354496, study PRJNA234377) | hydrothermal vent metagenome | biome: Deep sea; feature: Hydrothermal plumes at the Eastern Lau Spreading Center, Western Pacific Ocean; material: Seawater | place: Tonga | collected 2009 | depth 2000 m m
TTAAAAATTATTTCTTAACAATTTAAATCCATGTAGGGGTAAAGATTGCAATTCTTTTCCATCTTTGATTTCTAAAAATCGAACCTCCTATTTGTAACATACGCGTGTGCGTACGAAGATAAGTGTTATGGAACGATTTTAAAGCAATTTTACCATTACCTTTATCTACGACCGTCCATCTTTCCCAAGTCCATCCATTTGGATATGAATTAAAATTAGATGTTCCAGATTGGTCAATTGTTCTTCTATCATTACGTGCTCTAAGATATCTTCTCTGCCATCCATATAATGCAATTACATTTGGACCAAATTGTGGCAATCTTTTTACTGTAAAAATTTCTTCTCGCCCTGCTCCCCCTAGATGAACATCTCTTCCATTACTTCTCATACGAACATATTTGTTAGTATAAGTTTTAAGACGAAGACGACGACCATTTTTGAATTGTTCCATTATATTTGCTTTTGCTGCTGCGAAAAATCTTGGTGTAAATTTAACAAATTTTGAATTAATACTTCCATTCTGTCCCATTCCCATACCCCTGTTAGCACTAAGATAGGTGTTGTGGTATGATCTTAAAGCAATTTTACCACCACCTACATCTTCGACCCACCATCTTTCCCAGGCCCAACCATTTGGGTATGAATTATAATTAGGTCTTGTTCCAGATTGGTCAATTGTTCTTTTATTATTAGGTCCTCTAAGATATCTTTTATAGTGTCCGTATAATGCAATTACATTATTACCGAATTGTGGTAATAATTTTATTGTAAACATTTCTTCGTATTTATTTCCCCAATTTCCATGATAAACGCTTCTTCCATTACTTTTCATACGAATATACCCCCTATCCCAAGTATAAAGTTTAATTCTTGTTCCATTTTTAAATTTTTCCATTATTTTAGGAGGAAGAGAAGGAAGAAATATTGGTGTAAATTTTTCCGCTGTCCAACCTGATGGCATCTTTCGTCCTTTTGGAATTACATGTCCATTCATAATCATAGTCGCACCCCTGTCAGCACCAAGATAGGTGTTGAAGAATGATCTGAAAGCAATTTTACCACCACCTACATCTTCGACCCACCATCTTTCCCAGGACCATCCATTTGGGTATGAATTATAATTAGGTCTTCTACCAGATTGGTCAATTGTTCTTCTATTATTACGTGCTCTAAGATATCTTTTATAGTGTCCGTATAATGCAATTACATTATTACCGAATTGTGGTAATAATTTTATTGTAAATATTTCTTCGTATTTATTTCCCCAATTTCCATGATAAACGCTTCTTCCATTACTTTTCATACGAATATAACCTGGGAAGTGGGAAGTTTTAAGTCGAATTCTTGTTCCATTTTTAAATTTTTCCATTATTTTAGGAGGTGGTTGAGGTTTTAGAGATTTAATACCATATTTAGCACATAATCTATCACTTTCTTTTACAATTTCAGCATCAGATAATTGTTTATTATAAAAAATCATTTCAGCGATATCACTTTGAGTCCATTCGCCTCCTTTGAATTGTCCCCAATTAATTGACCATTGTGCAGGTCCTCTTGCTCTTCGCCTCGATTTAGTCACTTGTTTACTATTATAATATGCTTTACCATCATTAGCAGCAGCCATTACAGACCAATTTTTATGTGATCCTTGATCTGTATGTGTTAGCCAACCTCCATAATGATATACACCAGTTCTACCTGCCCACCATCCGTGTAATACATTACCGCTTGTACCATCAATTACACGTCCAGTTCCTCTACGATTTCTTCCTACAGCAATAAGTGTCCAATTTTTAGTAGAAACTGATGAATGAAATCTTAGACCATCTGCTCTTTCAAATTTAATTGCTTTAAATGTTTTATTACCATTTTTATGTGTTTGTAATATTGGATTACCAAGCCATTGTGTTGCATTTGGGATAACGCCTACAATATTTTTCCAATTTTTATTATTTTGATAATTTTCTGCTGAGAAATGAGCAATTGGTTTATTAACAGCTGGTGATTTTCCGGCTGCTTCAATGATTGGAGTTAATGATGGAATACCATATTTAGTTGTTAATCTTTTACTTTCTGCCAAAAATTCAGCATCTGTCAAATGTTTATCATAAAATATCATTTCAGCGATATCACTTTGAGTCCATTCGCCTCCTTGGTATTGTCCCCAATTAATTGACCATTGTTGTGGAGTTCTTCCTTTTCGCATCCATCTAGTTACTTTTTTGCCATTATAGTATGCAGTACCATTATTAGCAGCAGCCATTACAGACCAATTAGAACCACCACCCTGATTGGTATGAGTAGACCAGGTTCCGTAATGATATACACCTGTTCTATTATTCCACCAGCCATGTAATACATTATTAGTTGTTCCATTAATAACACGACCATTATTTCTTCTATTTCTACCAACAGCAATAATTGAATAGATTGGTTTAGAAATATATTCATCAAATCTTGCACCATCATTACGTTCAAATTTGATTGCTTTAAAAAGTTTGTTTCTATTTTTATGTTTTTGTACTGTTGGATTACCTCTCCATTCTGTTACATTTGGTTTTACACCTACAATATTTTTCCAATTTCTGTTATTTGTATAATTTTCTGCTGTAAAATGAGCAATTGGTTTATTAACAGCTGGAGATTTTCCTGCTTTTTCAATAACAGGTGTTAATGATATAATACCATATTTAGCTGTTAATCTATTACTTTCTTTTAACATTTCAGCATCAGTTAAATGTTTATCATAAAATATCATTTCAGCAACATCACTTTCTGTCCATTCATTTCTAGCAAATTGTCCCCAATTAATAGTCCATTGTTCTGGTGTTCTTCCTTTTCTATTATTTTTACTTGTAAGTCTGCCATTAAAATATGATCTTCCATTATTGGTTGCTGCCATTACACCCCAGGCTGGACCAGAACCTCTATTTCTATGTGTTAGCCATCCTCCTTGATGAAATACACCAGTTCTATTTCCCCACCATCCGTGTAATACATTACCAGTTGTACCATCAATAACACGTCCTACTGCAAATATTGTATATTTTGGAGTGGAAATTGCTTCATCAAATCTTACACCATCTTTTCGTCCAAATTTAATTGCTTTAAATTTCATTTTACCATTAGTATGTTGTTCAACTTTTACGGTTGTTCCTTTCCAACGAGTGGCATTTGGTTTTACACCTACGATATTTCTCCAATTTTTATTGTTTTCGTAATTTTCTGCTGTAAAATGAGCAATTGGTTTATTAACTGCTGGTGATTTTCCAATAGCATCAATAACTGGTGTTAATGAATCTATACCATATTTTCTTGCTAACATATTACTCAAATTTGTAAGTTGGGAATGACTTAAATGTCTGTCAAACATTTGTATTTCAGCAATATCACTTTGAGTCCATTCACCTCTTTGATATTGACCCCAATTGACAGTCCATTGTGCAGGCGAAGCTCCTTTTCTTTTACTTTTACTTACACTTTGTCCATCATAATATGCTTTACCATCATTTGTGGCAACCATAACATGCCAATTACTATCAGAACCACGATTTTTATGTGTTAGCCATCCTCCTTGATGAAATACACCAGTTCTATTTCCCCACCATCCGTGTAATACATTACCAGTTGTACCATCAATAACACGCAAATGTATATTTTGAAGTAGAAAGAGTTGGATGAAATCTTAAACCATCATTTCTTTCAAATTTAATTGCTTTGAAGGAAACATTTCCATTTTTTTGTGTTTGTACTGTTGGATTACCTCTCCATTGAGTTGCGTTTTGATTACCTGCAATATTTTTCCACATTTTGTTATTTTGATAATTTTCAGCGACGAATTTTCCAATTGGATCACCAATTTGTTTTTCCTTTAAGAAAACAATTGTAAATTGATCGAGTGCTTTTCTTTGTTGCCAGAAATTACCTTTAGTTGTAGTTTGAGTAAATTTTTTACCACCATCTTTTGCTCGTAAATATGTACCATGTGCTGTTTTAAACACATAAGTTTTGTTATCTTGTTTTTCAACGAATAATCTTACCCATGTCCAATTATCTGGAACTTTTCTATTCGCAGGAACTGGGCCCGATTGACTAATTAAGGTTTTATTTTCATGAGCTCGTAAATATCTGCCAGTTTTACCTAATAAACCAATACAATTATATCCATATTGAGGTAATAATTGAACATAAAAAACTCCATTATCATTAAGTTGTTCCTGTAAGACATTTCCAGAATCAGGATTCATTGAAAGATAATTACCTTTATTAGTTTTTATTCTAATTATTGAATCTTTAAACAATGTCATATCAACTTTTTGGTCTTCTCTACCATCAATTAATGGAGTAAATAATTTATCTGTCATTGATTCCGTTATAGTTTTTCCTTTTTTGAAAAATACACTTTGGACAACATCTCTAGCAACGCCACCTTGTTTAGGACTACAGAATTCCCATCTTTTACTTTTATCAGTAGTGTAACACCAAATAGTTTTTTCACTGTCTGGATTTCTACAATAATTATGATCACCAACACCCATATTTTTCTTCTTTTCAGGTGTATTAACATGTTTATGTGGTGATTGAGAACTCCAATTCATACAAGTTTTTCCGGATATTGATTTATTTTGTTTTCCTCTATATCCAGTATCTTTTGCTCCAGTTAGTTTTTCATTACTTGGAATATCTTGTTTAGCGGTTCCTTTTTTAATACGAAGATATGTATTATAATTTGTTCTCAATGCGATTGTATTAATTCCAAATTGTTCAACTAAAAATACTAATGACATGTCATTAGTAGGAAAAGCATTGTAATTATCAATTTTTTCTGACTGCATAATATGCCTTCTATTATTTCCAGCTTTAAGATATTTAGAAGTTTTTTTATTAAATAAAGCAATAGCATTTGGTGAAATATTTCTTAATCGTTTAATAGTAAATACAGTATTATCACCTTTATTATCTTTATTAACATTTTTACCGTCATCGTTCATTGCAACGAAATCATTTGAAGAAATTCCTTTCAAATTAATTCTAACACCATTTAATAACATATCCATAATACTTGCTTTTTTAACACCTCCTGCCAATGCTTCAGGTAAGATAGATACTTTAGATGCTTCAACTGCTGCTCTTCTAGATTCTGCTTCAACTGATGCGAATCTAGATTCTGATTCAACTGCAACAAATCTGGATTCTGCTTCAACTGCTGTATCAAGACTGATAACTGTAAATTGTTGTGATGCACTTCTTTCGCCACCAATATTTGATAATTTTTGAATAATACGAGAACCACTTGCTACTTGAATATATGTTTGATGAAATGTTCGGAAAACAAATGTACCATTTCTTTGTCCTTCCACAAATAAACGAACCCAAGTCCAATTATCTGGAATTTTACCATTAGCATGAGCCAAACCAGATTGGTCAATATCATTTTTATTTGTACGAGCACGAAGATATCTATTTGTTTTACCTAATAAAACAATACAATTTTTACCAAATTTAGGTAATCTAATTGCTCTAAATGTTGAGTATGAAGTTGCATCTTTAGATTGAAAAATAAAAGCACCATCTTTAGCAATATCTACAAAATTATTACTTGCTGTTTTTAATTGAATTAATTTATTATCAAATATTCCCATATCAATATTTATGTCTGATTTTACTTTAGAAACAAAGATTGGTGTAAATCTTTCTCCCTCCCAACTATCTGGAAGTGGTAACCCTTTTACAAGAATTTTTCCTTGACGAATTTTATTTTGTCTTGCTTGAATATAAGTGTCATTATATGTTCTTAAAGCTATTTGACCTTTTCCAACATTTTCTAATGTAAATACAGCAAGTAAATTCGTTGGAGCAATTTTACTACTATCCATTTTTTTTGTTTGATCAACTTGTCTTCTGTTATTACGAGCTTTAAGATATCTAGAAGTTTTACCAAACAAAGCAATTTTATTTGGTCCCAATTTTGGTAATAATTTAACAACGAAAAAAGAATTTGAATCTGCTTTTCCATGATCAACACTTTTGCCATTAACATTCATTGAAATATAACCACCCCATTTAGATTTAAGACGAATAATAGAACCCTCTTCAAATAATTCAATAGGATTTTGATCTTCAGTTGGTATTTGTACAACAGCTTCAGTTCTAACTTTTGCTGCTTCAACTGCTGCTGCTTCAACTGCTGCTGCTTCAACTGCTGCTTCAACTGCTGCCTCAACTTTACCAGCTTCTACTGCTACTTTTTGGGATTCAACAATTGCTTTTTTAGATTCAACAAGAATTTTTTTAGATTCAACTGGTATTTTAGATTCTGGTTTTGCTGCTGTTTGAAGTTTATTCAAATTGTTATTAATAGTTTGTAAATTTTTTTGGGATTGTTCAATTTTTTTGATATTGGATTCAATATTTTGTTTACTTTGTACAACTTTTTTTAGTCCTACTGCAATATTTTTGGAAATACCACTAGTCGTATTATTCAATGCTGCTAATTTTGCTCGTAATGCTGATGTATCACCTCCTTGTTTTCCTAATTCTGCAATTACAGCTTTAAGTTTGGCAGCTTCTTGTTGATTTGCGGTTAATTTTTGTTTATTATCAACGATTGTTTGTTTGGTATTAGTTAATTTATTTGTTTCTGCTTGAATTTGTTTTGTTTGATTTACCAAATTTTTTTCATTCTGTTGTTTTACAGATCCAATTTGATTTATAGTATCTTTTTGTTTTGCATTAGAACTTTTTAATGCCAATTCAGTTTGAGCTTTAGTCAAAAAAACTTTTTGGTTATCACATACAGATTTTAATTTGTTGTATTGTTCCGATTTGTATTTAAGAAGAGATCTTTCTTTGAAATACATTTGTTTAAATTTATCGAGTTCATTTTTTTGAGAATCAGTTAATGAACCAATTTGTTTTTGTAAACTACCAATTGTAGTACTATGTTGTTTAACACTATTTTGTAAATTTACTAAATCATTAATTTTATCAGTCAATTCAGATAAAGTTTGTTTATTTATTGATTCACCTGCTCTGATTTTGTCATCTAAACTTGATTTTACACTTTCCGTTCTTAAAGATTGTTTTTTAACAAGTGGAATACTTCTTTGGATTGCATCCTCATTCGAAATTTGACGAATACGAGTTAACATTCCTTTTCTCTTTCTAAATTCTGATTTTAAAGTTTTAATATCTGAAATGATGTCATTATTTGATTGATTTATTTTAGACACTAAAGTTTTTTGTTGTGCTTCAGTTTTTAAAAAGTGAACATGTTTATGTACTATATTATATGTTTGACCAACTGATTTTGACACTTTCTTAACTTTTTGAATTTTAGGAGGTTGTTTACACTGTGGTTTTTGTTGTATAGAAATATTTTTTTGTATTAAATCATTTCGAGATGCTAATGATGGATGAAGTCCGGCATTAGAATCACTATTTGCGGCAGCAAAGTCCCAACCAAAATTATTTATCATTTTGTATATATAATATAGATGTATAAAATAAATAAATAGATTAATTTAACTTAAAAATCTATTTATTAATTTTAAAAAGTATATAAACAATTATATCTTAAAATAGAATAATAAAATAATATAATAAATTAATATGTTAATTCGAAGTCAGATTGCCACTCTTAAAAGAGAAGATATATATAGCACTAATTTAAATAAAAATAACGATATTGTTAATAATATTTTTCAAAAAATATATAATATAAATACCCAAGAAGCGGATAAAAAAAAAAAATATAGGTACTTTTTTTCCAAAAATGAAAATAACATTTCTAATATAGATTCGAAATATAAAATACCTATATATTTATCACAATACAAATATAAGAAACTATATGTTGACAAAAAAAAAAGGTATAGAGATTTAGCTACTGGGAGAAAAATAATAGATAGTTTCACAGAAGACGAAATAAATAATTTAGATAGTATTCTCGAAAATACAAATCTTAAAATTTATCAAACTTCTTGGACAAAATTAGCAGAGTCCTTAAAATTGAACAGAATTCATAACTTTGTTAAATACTTATCTGAAAAATATAATTTAGAAGAACAATATACTTCAAAATTAGAAGGAGAATTATTCAATGCAATTAAAACAAAACAACTAACAAAATCAAATCAAATTGATTATGATATTGAAAATGGTAAAATAGATAATATTGATAATTTAAAACATAATCTAGAAACTAATACGTTTACTCTTATTAAATAATTAAGTGTGTATTAAAAATACAAATAATATCTATATTAGTTATAATCAGATGTATAATAATACTACACATATAGACTTGAAATGTGCCGCTTTAGTATATCACAAAAATATTTTCGATATATACCAAAAAAAATGGATTTCTAAATGTATTGATTCTGTTTTACATCAAAGTTTTACACAATTTGATATACTAGAATTAAATTATGATGGAACTGACTTTTCAGTATTTCCACCAGATATTAATTATAAAAAAATTTTTTGGAATAAATCCTTTAATAGCCATTATCAAGCACGAGGATTTCTTTTACATAAAGCATTTCATGAAATGAAATATGATATCATATTTAATGTACAACTTGATAAGTTTTATCATTTGGATAGATTTAAATATCAAGTTGAGGAAATCAAAAGAGGATACGATATTATTAGTTCTGTAAATCACTTGTCTAAAACAAATAAAAAAATACCGCAAAATATGTTAAATATTACAGAATATTTGGAAAATAAATTTTATTGTACTCAATGTAAGTGCTCATATCCACCAGTATTTAGACAAGTTCATCAATTGTCTCATAACATCGAAAATACACCTAAAGGTGATGATTTATTCCTTGAATTATTACGACATTGTTTCATTAATATCGAATCTTTACGAACAAATTTTAATAAATTTGATAAATTTGAAAAGATGGATGATTATAGAGATTATATTACTAATACATTATTAAAATCACTTGCAACCGAAAACAATTTAGATATACCAACGTTAAAAAAACTTTGTCATTATATATTGTTATTTATTTTAATGATTGAAAATAATAACGATATAACTGAACAACTTAATATACGATGGTTTTTTGAAAATAATGTTAATCTTATAGAAAATGCTTGTATGTGCCTAAATCGTAATGTGTGGAATCATATGTTTGAAAAAAGTGATAATATAACTAAAGATATTCAACTTTGGAAAATCTTATCCAAAACGCAACTTAAATTTAAAATTATTAATAAAGTTTTATTTAAATACCCAGAAGATACAGAAACCGAAAATATAAAAACTATTAATTTATGTCATGAATCAGACAATATACTTTATGCACAAAAAAAAATAAAGGAACATCGTTTTCAAAAAGAATTAGAAAGAGAAGAAAGAAAAAGAAGAAGGGAGGCAAGAAAAATAAATGATATCCAGAAAAGAATACAAAACAAAGAACAACATCAAAAATATTTAGAACAATTAAGATCTAAAACTAAATCAAATGAATGGAAAACTATAAAAGAAAAACAACAAATAATAGAAAAACAACAAATTAATGATGTGCAAATGATCACATCAAATAGAAAATTAAATAGGTTTAGACAAAAAGAACTTCGGAAACAATATTTAAATCAACAATATAGAGAAATTGATTTATAACTAATCGAAATTTTTATACCTATATTGTGATATTATATTATTTAAAAACATTTCTCCATATTTTTTAATTGAATCTTTATAAAAATTTTATAAAGATTTAATTATTACTAATACATCTTTCATTTGTACATAATACATAATCACATGAATAAATTAAATTTGAATTACAAAAATGACAGTTTTTATGATTATCTTTTTTATAAACTTTTTTAACTTTTTTATAAACATCGTCGCCAATATTTAGACCAATACCCCAAATGATTGACCTTGCGAAATCTCTTATCAAATCCATTTTTATATAATAACAATATAATAATTTATACCTATATTATAGATTTATACAATTATACAATTATATAATTTAGTATTAATTTTATAAAACTTATTACTAAATTAGTATTTATAATGAACTTATATTTTTAAATTTATATTTTTAAATTTAAAGTATCTGTAAAATCATCTAATCCTGTAGCTTCTTCTGAATTATTATAATGCTCAAATGGCATTGGTAATTTATTTTTGTTAATAAATCCTGTAAAATAAAGAATCACAAGAATAATTGCTAAAATAATAAGACACGTTAAGATTTTTTTTGGAATATTTATTTTATTTAAAAAACTAAACATACTACGCTTTATATATATAATAAAGAAATAATATAATATATTTGAAATTTAAATTTTTTAAGAAGTAGCTATGCTATATGCTCTTTTAATATTACATGCTACAGAAGTATTAGATGGAGGACAAGACTCTTCATCTTCGTAATGTTCGAATGGAAGTTTATCTTTATTAATAAATCCAGTGAAATAAAGAGCTACAAGTACAATTGCGACAATAAGTAAACAAGTAAGTGTTGTTTTTGGAATCTTGATTTTATTTAAAAAGCCAAACATTTATTTTTATACTTATAATAAAGATAAAAATAAATATTCAAAAATAATTAATTTAATTTAATTTAATTTACAAACCAAAAAGAGCTGAGGCAGCAGAAGCAGCTTTTTCAAGAGCGTTTTTCTCTTCTGGAACTTCTGGGGCATCTTCATAAGTTTCAAATGGAAGTTTTTCTTTATTGATAAATCCAGTGAAATAAAGAATAATGAGAACAATTGCGAGAATTGTTAAGCATGTGATAATTTTTTTGTTAAATGGAAGTTTGATTGATTTTAAAAAGGCAAACATTGAGTTATTATATACTATAATTAAGAAAAAATTATTTTTTAATTTAATTAAAAAATACCTTTAATTAATGCTCCAATAGCATTTGTAATTTTAGTAGTAGCAGCTTCTGGCTGACTTTCTGGCTGACTTTCTGGCTGACTTTCTGGCTGACTTTCTGTTTCATTTTCTTCTGTTTGATATTCACTTTCTGGATATTCATCTTCTGCTTCTTCATATGTTTCGAATGGGAGTTTATCTGTGTTGATAAATCCTGTAAAATACAGAACTAATAATACAATTACTATTATACTTAAACATTGAACTATCTTTTGATTAAATGGTAATTTCAAAGATTTTAAAAAACTAAACATTTGTATTTATATATAGATGTACTATATATAAAAAAAGTTATTTTAATCTTTATAAGATAAATTATGTATTATATCTTATATAGATTAAATGGATTTCATAAGTATTGAAAATTTTAGTAATTC
>JYMV01042165.1_pt1 | contig 11300 bp, 14 predicted proteins | sample 338911 | NCBI WGS metagenome assembly JYMV01 (sample SAMN03354496, study PRJNA234377) | hydrothermal vent metagenome | biome: Deep sea; feature: Hydrothermal plumes at the Eastern Lau Spreading Center, Western Pacific Ocean; material: Seawater | place: Tonga | collected 2009 | depth 2000 m m
TCACCGGCCAGTACCAGTTGGATGACCGTGATCAGCAGCAGCACCGTGATGATCAATGTCGATGCGGCCTGTAACTTCGGATCACGACGAAATAGCCACGGCAGCAGTGCGCCGACTGCGGGCAATAGCAGCGCCAGCACTTCGAGGGGAATCATCCTGCTGCCCCCAACAATGCCTGCGCCGCTTCCGTGGCGAGTTTGACCACCGGCGCCGGGTGAAGGCCAAACAGGACGCTCGATCCGATCAGCAGCCACACCGGCCACAGCATTCCCGGTGGCTCATCAACGGGCACCGAGTCCTCGTCTGCAACGGGTTTGAGGTAGGCGACCTCGACGAATCTCCAGGTGTAGACCGCGGCCAGCACCGACCCCACCAGCACCAGCATCGCTAGCAGCGGCTGGCCTGCGACGAAGAGACCCTTCAACAGGTGCAACTTGCTGATGAATCCGGCGGTGCCGGGGATCCCGATCATGCCGAGGCCGCCGACCACGATGGCGGCGCTGGTCCATGGCATCCTGCGCCCGAGGCCGGCGAGACGATCGAACTCGTTTCCACCCAGCCGGTAGATGATGATGCCTGCACAGAGAAACAATCCGCCCTTCATCAGGGCGTGAAAGACGATGTGAAGGATCGAGCCTGTCATGGCATCGATCTGTCCGACCGCCAACCCGAGCACGATGTAGCCAACCTGGGCGACGCTGGAATAGGCGAGCAATAACGAAAGTGATGGTTGCCTGGCGGCACTGGCCGATCCGAACAGGATCGCACCGCCGGCGCAGGCGCAGAGGACCCAGGCGTTGGCACCGGTGAGTGCACCCTGGTCGGTGGGGAAGACACTGTAGAGAAATCGCATCGCCATGTAGATCCCGACCTTGGTTGCGGTCGCAGAGAGCAATCCAGCGACCGCAGAAGGCGCCGTGGAGTAGGCGGCAGGCATCCAGAAGTGAAGGGGGAAGAGTGCCATCTTCAATCCCAGTCCTGCGAGCAAGAACGCCCTGGCGGTATTGACGGTGGCCTCGGACCCACCTTCGAGCAGGCGCGATCGGAGGTCTGCCATGTTCAGGGTGCCGGTATGCGCATAGAGCAGTCCGATGGCGATCAGGATGAAGGCGGCACCGATCGATCCGAGGATCAGATAATTGAATGCGGAGACCAATGCCTTGCGATCGCGTGACCTGCCCATGGCGATCAGACCGTAGATCGTCAGCGACGAGATTTCGAGGAGTACATAGACATTGAAGGCGTCGCCGCTGATGAGGATGCCGAGCAGCCCGGTGATCGCCAGCAGCCACACTGCCCAGAAGGCACCGAGGCGGTCGCCGGGGATTTCGACACGGATACTGGCGCGGGCGTAGATGGTGACGACCCAGCCCACCGCTGCCACGACCAGCGCGATCATGGCACTGAGCAGGTCGACATAGAGTTCTATTCCGAAGGGCGCCTGCCAGCCACCGAGGGGGTAAGAGACGGCACCCACTTCTCGAATTCGAAGCAACAGCGCCATGGCGACGACGGTGGTGGCTCCCATCGTCATCACAGCCCACGCCCAGCCCCGGTCACCGCGACCGATCAACGGTGACAACACTGCCCCCACCAGCGGCAGCAACACCAGCAGGATCGGAAAGTGGGGCGCCCACGGCGACAGGAAACTCAGCATCCTGGCTCCCGTTGCTGGCGATCGAGTTGAGCCACCTCGTCCGCCTCGATGCTGTCGTATTCCTCGCGGATCCCGATGACGATGGCGAGGGCCACTGCCATCGTGCTCAGCGACACGACGATGGCGGTCAGGATCAGCACCTGGGGCAGCGGATTGGTGTAACTGGTGCTCGGATCGTGCTGGAGAATCGGCGAAGCGGCGCCCTCCTTGAATCCGAGCGTGATGTACATCAAGAAGATACCGGTCTGGAACAGTGCCAGTCCGAGAATCTTCTTGATCATGTTGTTGCGGGCGATGATCGCATACAGGCCCAGCATCATGATGATCACGAAAGCCCAGTGATTGAAGAGTCCGAGGATGCTCATGGCGACACCCCCTGGACCTTGCGCACGATGGTCAGGATCACCGAGGCCACGGTCAGGCCAACACCCGCCTCGACGAGCGTGATCCCGAGCGCCTCCGCGGCGGCGGGATCGGATCTATCGAGCACCGAGTACTCGAGGAAGTATCCACCCTGGAGCAGGCACACCACGCCGGTTCCGATGTAGAGCAGCACGCCCAGACTCATCGAAAGATCGATGAACCAGCGGGGAAGCAGCCGCATCGTCCCGGTGGGGCCAAACAGCAGCGAGTGCAGGATGAATGCTGCCGCCACCAGCACGCCAGCCTGGAAACCACCTCCGGGTCCGATCTCACCGTGCATCTGCACGTAGAGGCCGTAGACAAGGATGTAGGGGATCAGCATCCCGCCGATGGTTCGAAGCACGACGCTTTCACTCATCGATCGACTCCCCCCGCTTTCGAGGGAGGGGGCGAAGCAGCAGCAGCAGACACATACCCGCCGAGAAGATGACGACCGTCTCGAACATGGTGTCGTAGCCGCGGTAGGCCGCGAGTACGGCCGTGACGGTATTGGGCACGTGGTGACCGAAGTTGCCGGGTTCATCCTCGCCGACGGGGGCAGGCTGTGGCGCCGGGTCCATCGCCTCCGAGGGAGGGGCGACCTTGGGCACCTGCTGTGCCAGGTACTGCGGTGCGACATGGCGATGGGCAGGAGCCTCGGGATCGCCGAAGCGCGGCAACTCGGATGTACCCTGGATCAATACCAGGCCGGTGAGGACCACCACGATCAAGGCAGGTAGTGAGTGATCTCCTGACTTGCGCTCGCGAGTTCCGGTGCGAGTCAGCGCCATCAGAAGCAGGATGGTCGAGGCACCGGCTCCGATACTGGCCTCGGTGATCGAGACATCCATGGCGAACAGATCTGCCCAGATCACGGCCAGCAGCAAGCTGTAGATGCCCATCATCATGACAGACCCGAGCAGATTGCGCAGCGTGATGGCGGTGAAGGCAGCAGCCACCGCCAGCAGCAGCAGGATCACATCGAGCAGCAGGACCGGATCCATCACGACTCCTCCTGTTCGGAAGAACCGGAGGAGGTCGCCTCTTCTGTTTCAGCATCGGGGGAACTCCACGGTTGAAGCCCACTCAGGTAGGCCGCTCTCGAGATGGCATGGGTCGCGGCAGGAGTGGTGACCAGAAGCAGCAGCGAGATGACGATCAACTTACCCGTGACCAGCAGTGAGGTCGTGTCGGTATCGAAGTGACCCAGCACGAGTCCTGCGATCAGCAGCAACTGTGCGAGGGTGTCGGTGGTTCCTGCCGGATGCAGACGAGAGTAAAAGTCGGGCATTCGAAGCACCCCGAGTGCGCCGCTGAATGCGGCGAATGCTCCCAGCAGCAGCAGGAAATTTCCGAGGATCTCCATCAACCACCGAGCCGTTTCGATTCCACGAAGCGCAGCAGCGCGACGGTGGCGATGAAGTTGATCAATGCGTACAGGATCGCGATATCGATGAACCCAGCGCGACTTCCTATGAATCCGATGATGGCCAGCAACATCACGGCCTTGGTGCCGAACACATTGACCGCCAGCACACGGTCGTAAAGGGTCGGTCCCCGCACCGCCCTGATCCCCGTCAGCGCCGCTCCTGCCAGCACCAGCAGTGCGGCGAGCAGTTCAACCGTCATCTGGAGTCCTCCATCTCCACCGGATCGTCGGTGGGGGGAACCATCTGCAGGATGCGTCGCTCCATCGCTTTGCCCAGCACGCCCCTTACCGCCTTCGGGCTGAGAGCATGGACCAGCAACGATCCATCCTGGACATCGACGGTCACCGTTCCCGGTGTCAAGGTGATGGAGTTTGCCAGCAGCGTGACCGCCAGCGGATGCCGCAGATCGGTACTGACCTTCACGAGCCGAGGAGCGATGTTCACTCGAGGCGACCACGCCTTGCCGATGACGACGAGGCTCGATGCAGTGATCTGGAACAGCAGCCATGGCAGGTAGAGCAGGAATCGAGGCAGCGATTTCACCGGCTGGTACTGGGCGCCGATCAGATCGAGGCGCTGGCAGATCCACACCGTCAACGCGCTCGCAAGCACGCCCGAGACGACCAGAAACCGGGATTCAAACCGTCCGGAGAGGAGCAGCCAGAAACCGAACAAGGCCATGAAAAGCAAGATAGAGCGCAACGGAGTCCCCCGGTTTCCCATCCGTGTTCCTGATTCCGCCGTCAGAAGATGGCATGTGCAGGTCCGGGTGTCCACTGTTTGGGCGAGGCGAGCAGTTCATCCGCTGCTGCTCTTTTCAGTCGGATCTGCCACTCCCGCTCGCCCCCCTGCCTCGCTACAGGTAGCCTTGCCCCGGAATCGGAGGCGTCTGGATGCAATGGCAAGAGGTGGCCGGGTTGGCCGCGGCGGTGTGCTGGGCCAGCGGTAGTTTCATCTACAGCCGTCTCGATGCCCCGGCCGCAGCATTGAACCTGGGAAAAAACGCCGTCGCCGGGGTGCTGCTGTGTCTGAGTTTGCCGTTCTTCGGCTCAGGAATGCTGGTGTGGCAGCAGGCGCCGTGGACAGACATCTCGTTGCTGGTGCTCAGTGGGGTGGTCGGGATCCAGATCGGCGACTCCGCCTATTTCCGAAGCATCCAGATCCTGGGACCGCGCAAGGCGCTGGTGCTGACCACGCTCACCCCTCCCTTCTCCGCCATATTTGGCTGGTTCCTGCTGGCAGAGGCACTGCAAATGGTGCACCTGCTGGCGATGGCACTGACGCTGGCAGGGATCAGCATGGTGATCCGCGATCGAACCCTGGCCAGCGATCGGTCGGGCCTCCATGAGGGTCGGATACGCGATGGAATCTGGCTCGGCATCTTTGCCGCTTTTTGCCAGTCGACCGGAATCGCCATCTCGAAACTGGTGATGATCTCATCTCTGCCACCGCTGGAGGTGTCGGCGGCGCGGATCTCCGTGGCGATGATCGGAGGCGGGGTCGTCGCACTGCTGGCCGGCTCGTTACCGGAGTGGAAGCAGCAACTGCTGAAAAAAGGCGTGCCAGGACGCATCTTCGTCGCCAGTTTTATCGGTACCTACATCGGAATCTGGCTCAGCCATGTCTCGGCCAAGGCGGTGGGCCTCGCCATCGCAACGACCCAGATGTCGATGACACCCGTATTCATGGTGCTTCTGGTCGCCATTTTCCTGCGCAAGAAGATCTCGGTCCCGGCGATGTTCGGAATGCTGCTGGCCATCCTGGGAGTCGCCCTCTTGATGCAGCAGGGTTGATTCTGCACGCCTTCTCACCCGATCAGAAACTGCTGCAGCTGCAGCGATCAGGATGATGGATTGTTGGCACGCTCCTTGAAGACGAGGATCAGATTGCGCGTGTACATCACCAGTGCCAGCAATTGACCCAGCAACAGCACCGGTTCCACCACGGCGACGGCGTAGATGAAGGTGATGCAGCCGCCCGTGATGCTGATCCACCAGAAGGCGATGGGAATCTGCGATTTCCCGGCCTTCTCGCTGATGATCCACTGCACGATCCAGCGCGAGAAGAAGATCGCCTGACCGCCGAAGCCGATCATGGCCCAGTGATCTACCGTGATTTTCTGCCAGAAGATATCGAGAAAAGTGCCGGTGAACTCGTCGTGGAGTGCCAGCAGCTGGATGTGGCTGACGAACCAGTGACCCACCTGTGAGAGGCAGCAGGGAAGCAGCAGAGTCTCCATCACGGTTTCTCCTCGACGTTGTAGCGCAGGGCCCTCTTCTTCATCCGTCGTACCATCAACAGGTCGAGAAAGGCCGGAAGGCCACGGCCGAGGGGAGAGTACTTGCTGGTCCCCAGTTCACGCGCTCGATGTCCGACATCGACCTCCACCGTGCGGCCGCCTCGCATCTCGACGAGGTAGGGAAAGAAGCGGTGCAGTCCGTTGTAGAGAGTCAGATCCTGGATGATCTGGCGTCGAAACACCTTGAGCGAGCAACCCACATCCTGGAATCGGGTCCCCAGCAGTGTGTTGCGGACGCCATTTGCGATGCGCTGGGCGAACTTCCGGATCCATGGATCCTGGCGATCTGCTCTGACGCCGAGCACCGCATCGTGGCCGGGGATCGCCTCGACCAGCCGAGGGATATCTGCGGGATCGTTCTGGCCATCGCCGTCCATCGTGATGATCAGGTCTCCTCGTGCGGCTCGGAAGCCCGCCTCGAAAGCAGCGCTCTGGCCGCTGCGCGGCACCAGGGTCAACACCCGTAGGCGGGGAGATGTTTCCCGGCGCCGGTGAAGGATGGATTCTGTCGCATCGTCGGAACCATCATTGACGACGATCACCTCGTGACTGCAGCCCATCTCATGCAGCGTCTGGAACACCTCGTCGAGCAGGGGCAGGATCGCCTCCTCCTCGTTGAAGGCAGGAATCACCACGGAGATCTCCAGTTGCTGAGTGCTCTGGTTGTGGTTTCCCTGGTTGGCGCTGTTCAAGAGGCTCCGACCTGTTGAGACGATGACATATCGGTCTGCGGTTTTGACGCGATGAAGATTGTAGAAGGAACCGGTTCTACTGCAATGTAACCAGCAGAGCGAACTGTCAGGAATTAGCGTCGGATGGCGTCCACGACCTGCCTGTTGGCCGCTATCCACGCCGGGATCGCGCCGCCGATGATCCCGAGCAGGAATGAGAGTCCAACAGCAGTGATGGCGATGGTGGGGGATAACCGGAATGAGAAACTGATGTCGGTGAAGGTGTTGAAGTTGGACGCTCCCGTCTCGACACCGTGCAGCGGGATCACCATCAGCAGCCCCATCGCTCCACCGATCAATCCGACCTGGGCCGATTCGAGCAGGAAGGCGAGGAACACCTCGATGCGGCTGTAGCCGATGGCGAGCAGGATACCGATCTCGTGTGTACGGGTGGCGACGGTGGCGAGCATCGTATTCATGGTGCCGATCACTGCAGCGGAGCCCATGATGAAGGTGAGGAATACCGACAGCACCAGTAACGAGGTGCTGAGTCCTGTCGTCTGGGTGGCCAGGTATTCACTCTGCCTGGTGATGGAGAAGTTGAGACGAGGATCCTGCTCCAGTTCGAGGGTCGCCTGCTCGTAATCGAGGTCCAGCGGCACCCGCGCAATCACCCGGCTGTAGACAGGTCTATCGAGCGCTTCCAGCATCCGATCGACCGGTCCCCAGATTTCACTGCCTTGCGAGCTGTCAAACTCATAGACCCCGACCACATCGAATGGAGTGGTGTTGAGCGTCAGTGTGTCTCCGAGGGCACAGTTCTTCATCCGGTTGACCAGGGGACGGCCGACCACCACCTCGTCACTGCCCCAGTCTGGCCAGCGGCCTTCGATCAGCCGCGGAGGCGTCGGATGCAGCGTCAAGGATGCTTCCTCGATACCGCGAAGCGGCGCATTCACCAGTCCACCGTTGATCTTCTCCATGTACATCGCCAGGAAACACTCCGCAGCGGCGAGCGGCCTGCCCGCAGCGTCTCTGAGAATCTCTGGTCGTTCCTTGATGATGATGCGGGCGGACTCGCGTGGGATTCCAGAATCTCCCTCGGAAGTGGCTCCGATGCGCAGGTAGACCGCCACTTCATCGGCACCCAGTGGTCGGAACAACTGTTCGAATCCGTTGCGAAGCGACAGCACGCCGCACAGGACCGCTGTCGTGAAGCCGATGCCGAGCGCGGTGAAGAGCACCTGTGAACGGCGTCTCAGCAGGTTTCGGGTCGTGTAACCGGTGGGAAGGGCCATCTTATCCGCTCCTGAGCGCTTCCGTTGGGTTGGACCTGAGGAAGGGCAACCCCGCAGCCAGCCCCGCGACGATGCCGAGGACCGAGGAGGTGCCGATCGCCATCAGCACCAGGTCAGGTGTGATCTGGTAGTTCTGGATGCTCTGGCCCAGTAGTTGAGCGAGGACACCCTCGCTGAGGTAGGCGATCAGGATGCCGCCACCACCACCGATCAATGAGATGACCAGGCCTTCAAATACCAGCAGGGTTGTGCTGACGAGGGGCCGGAACCCGAGCGCCTGAAGAATTCCCGCCTCCTGGAGGCGCTGTCGTCCGGTGATCATCATCGTGTTGACGACGGAGAAGAAGATCGAGAACAACACCGCGCCGCCGATGGTGCCGAGAAACAGCGGCAGGTTGCCGATGGCGGAGACGAAGAAGGATGCAAATGCCGCTTCCGTGATGGTCTGGGTCCGTTGTGGACCGTTGGCAAACAGTGCATCGATCTCTTCTGCAATCTGCTCGACCGGCACCCCTTCCTCGGTGTTGACATAGTAGACTCCCGCACCGTGGTCCCCGAACGCTTCACCACTGACGATGGCCTCATTGAGGTAGTCGGCTCGAAAGTACATCGTGGTATCCGGAATCCGCGCCTTCAATGGTCTGTAACAGCCGACGATGACGAATTCCCAGGCGCTTCCATCGGTACGAGGGTAGATCATAGGAATCAGCGGAACCTGATCCCCGACCTGAAATCCGAAGCGTTCGTTGTCACGCAATCCTGTTCCGATGATGGCGGCTCTTCGATCGCTCTCGAACGCTTTCTGGACCGCGATCCGGGCCTCGGGACCCGTCACTCCACCCGGTCCCTCTACGATCTCGATGTCGCTGGTATACATGTCGAGGAAGCGGTCCTGGTCCACAGCGAACTGGGCAAAGAAGTTCTTTCTCGCCTGATAGTAAGCCCCGAACCAGCGGAACTTGGTCGTCAGATGAACCCCCTCGACGGCGTCGATCTTGTGCTGGTATGAAGTCGGTAGATCCACGAACAGGCTCACTGCAGATTGAGTCACCAGGCGGGTGGTCGAGGCACTTTGAACGCTCGCTTCCAGGCCCTGAACGATGGCGATCAGGAAGCAGAGCAGAAACGCTGCGATGGAGATGGCCACGATCGTCAGCCCGTTACGGGTTTTCCTGGACATCAGGTGACGAAGCGCCAGTCGAAGTGGGAAATGCACGTCAGGCCTCCTGCTGCGGATCCTCGACGAGTAGACCCTTGTCGAGTTCCAGGATCCGGCGCGCCTTTTTTGCAGCGATCAGATCGTGAGTCACCATCAGGATCGTCTTGCCGAGCTCGGCATTGAGGCGAGAAAGGATCTCCAGCACATCATCGGCACTCTGTCGATCGAGGTCACCGGTGGGTTCGTCGGCGATGATCACATCCGGGTCGGAAGCGATGGCTCTGGCGATGGCGACCCGTTGCTCCTCGCCACCAGAGAGTTGCGATGGCCGATGCGAGGCGCGATCGGACAGATCGACGACGCTGAGAGCAAAGTCCGCTTGCTTGCGACGCTCGGCTGCGGAGAGGGGAGTCAATTGAAGTGGCAACATGACATTTTCGTGGGCGGTCAGCACAGGTAGTAGATTGTAGGACTGGAACACGAAGCCGACATGGCGCGATCGCCATGCGGGCAACTCTCTCCTCGACATCGCACTCACCTCTGCGTCTGCGACCGACACGGTTCCCGAGTCGCAGGAGTCGAGACCGCCGACGAGGTTCAGGATGGTGGTTTTTCCCGAGCCACTGGGTCCCATCAATGCGACGAAGTCACCCTCTGGAATCGTCAAGTCGAGCTGATCGAGCACCTGCAACTTCTCGCCACCACGGGTGTAACTCTTGGAAACCTGATCGAGTGTGATGAATTGCCTGGTCATCAGGGTCTTCTCAACCTGACGCGGTCGCCATCAGCGAGGGTTGGATCTGCATCGAGTACCACCGTCTCTCCTCCGATCAGCCCCGATCCAATCTCGATCAGGTCGTCCCCGACCGCGTCTCGAAGTGTCACCGTGCGAAGTTCTATGACCCCATCCCGAACGACCATGACGGTCGGTTGTTCCCGCGCCAGCAGTGCTCGCCGCGGCAGTAACACCGCTGGTGGAGTCGGGTTCGCTTCCGATTCAGGGACGAACACGACACGCACTCCCAGTTCAGGGAGCAGTCTTTCATCTCTGTCGATGAACTCGGCACGAACCTCGACCGTCGCCTTGGCTCGATTGGCAGTGGGCCAGACCTGACGGATCCGGCCCCGATAGCCCTCATCGGGATAGGCATCGAGGTAGATCAGTACCGGCGCACCGGCGCGCGCCACATCGAGGGTGGTCTGTGCCAGTTCGATCTGAACCTCGAGCGTCTCGAAGTCGACCAGCGTCGCGACGGAACCGCGTGCGTTGGCTCCAGTAGCGATGGAAGAGACAATCTCCCCCACCTCTGCATTTTTCTCGGTCACCACGCCGGAGAAGGGCGCGTAGACGGTGGTCTTGTCGATGCGGGCCTCGATCTCCTGGATCGAGGCATCGACCGAGGCGACCTGAGCTACCGCGGCCTTGGCATTGGCCCGCGCCGTGTCGAGATCGCTTCGTGATGCGTCATCGGTTCGGGACAGTGTCAGCTGCCGCTCCAGTGCCAGGCGGGATCGTTCCTGCTCCGCCTCCCTGGCGACCCGATCTGCCTGCAAGCGGGCCAGAACTGCCCGCAACTCGCGGCTATCGAGTCTTGCGACCACATCTCCTCGTTGAACGCGTGATCCCTCCTCGACATTGAGCTCGATGAGACGGCCGGGAATATCGGTCGACAGCGCCGCCCGACGACGAGGCACGATGTAGCCGTTGGAGGCGACGCCGCTGTGGCTGCTGGCACCTCCACGGGTCTGGACCCTGGCGGTGATCACTTCTGGATCGTGAGAGGAGACCAGCGGGGGCAGTTCCTTCCAGGCGATGTAGGCGGCCAGGCACCCGAACAGCAGCAGCAATGGCCACCGCTGGGAACGGGTGCGGGGCGTGCGATCGATTCTCAGGCGCGCGAGATCGTGCCGCGGCTCCAGGTCGCCCGAAGGTGTGGTGTCAGAATCTTGCATCGCCGCCTCGAAATCCTATCGGTTCAGGAGATGGGGGATCAGGATGCCAGATGCGGTCGCACATTCCAGTGCTTCTACCAGCCGATCCGACCCTTGGCCTGCTCGATGCTCTGCTCGAGAGCCTCGACCGAGGGCGATCCACTGCTGCGATCAGTGCGGTAGAGTTCCTGTCGCTGCCTCGGGTAAGCCGATGATCTCAGGTGCGCTGGCATCGCATGGCCTGACCGACGCCGCCTCTCCTGACGGATGCTGTCGATCGATATCGGGGCAACGACCGTCGCCTGTCCTGGACCCGCAGTGGCCTGGGCCAGGACGCGACCATCGGCGTCGATGATCATGCTGCCGCCGGGCCAGGAAAAGGGCGGGTAGTGATTTGCGGAGGCCCCCTGGTTACAGGCGACCACGGCCGCCAGGTTTTCGATGGCGCGGCA
>JYMV01049022.1_pt1 | contig 11299 bp, 10 predicted proteins | sample 338911 | NCBI WGS metagenome assembly JYMV01 (sample SAMN03354496, study PRJNA234377) | hydrothermal vent metagenome | biome: Deep sea; feature: Hydrothermal plumes at the Eastern Lau Spreading Center, Western Pacific Ocean; material: Seawater | place: Tonga | collected 2009 | depth 2000 m m
TTACTGAAAGCTGTAACATTTATATTTCTGATAGATCAAACGGCCTTTTTGTAGTCGATTTTCCTGGGTGTGTCAATTCAGATCCTTTTGAGGATGCATTAAGTCTTTCGACAGGTTGGAACCTTTTGTCCTTTGATATTGAGATTGAGAACAATGTACCCGTTGATGTATTTGGTGATTTGATTGCTAATGGCAATTTAGTATATGTGACAGGTTTCGGTGAGTCGGGAGCTGTCTTTTTCGACCCGTTCGGTCTGTCATTTTTAAACACATTGACAGCTATTGAGCCGGGAGCAGGCTACTGGGTAAAGGTAAACACAGGCACGGAACTTGTGCAACAGGGGTATGGTATTTCCAATGAGTTTACTGTTGATTTAATGGCAAGCTGGAATATGCTTGGATACTGGCTTCAGGAAAGCAATACGCCTGAGTTGGCATTTTCCGAATTAATTGAAAGTGGCAACCTTGTGTACGTCACTGGGTTCAATGAATCAGGAGCAACACTCTTTGACCCGAATGGACTTTCGTTTTTGAATACACTTACTTCACTGGATAACAGCTATGGATACTGGGTAAAAGTAAACGAAGCAGTAGATGGTTTTCAGTATCCGGAACCAACTACAGTTGTGAATAGAACTCCCCCAAGAGAAACCAACCCAGATATTATCAAGACGAATGTATTCATGTATGTAAATGGTACTGTAGCATTTGACCATGTAGACTATACTATTAGTGATATGGTTGATGTTACTACAGAGAGTGGGCTTTTAGTAGGAGAGATGGAGATCCTGAAAGATGGATACCTTATGACAGGACCTGTCTATGGTGATGATTTAACTACAGAAGTAATAGATGGAGCCTTTAAAGATGAAGCATTAGTCTTCATCTATGGAGAATATGCATCAGAACCTGTAGACATAAGTTTTGAAGGTGACATGGAACTCACCAAGGTAGACTTAACATTTAAAAGTTTGCCAGAAACCTTCAGCCTCCACCAGAACTATCCCAACCCCTTCAATCCAATCACAAGCCTACGCTATGACCTTCCTGAACAGGCACAGGTTACACTCACAGTATACGATTTAATAGGCAGGGAAGTCACTCAACTGGTAAATGCTACCCAAGAGGCAGGCTTTAAATCAGTCCTATGGGATGCTACTGACAGTTATGGAAAGTGTGTCAGCGCTGGTGTATACCTCTACCAGATAAGAACGAATAAATACATCCAGACTAAGAAGATGGTGCTGTTAAAGTAAGTGGATATCATTCACTCGTCAAAATGATACTTCCTGAATTATTTGCACGAACCCAATAACCACGGCCGGACATTAATTCATCAACTTCAATAAAATTAAATTATTTTTTATCATCTATTAAATCAAACATTTTACCAATTTCAGTATTCCCATTTGCTTTATATCTCTGGCCAGTTTCTAAATCTTCAATGATCCATTTTTTTGGACAGTTAGTTTTTATAATTAAATTTATTGGTAAATCTAATTCTTCTGCTTTTTCGCCATTTTTTTAGTTTCTATATTTTTTCATATTATCAACTAACCGGAACATAATTATCCCATTATACACAACTATTCTACATATGAACCAGAAAAAAAATCAACAGTCCTGTTTGAGATGTGATCCCTATCATAAAGCAACCTTTTTACCTGTTTGGTGTGAAAGTGGCATCAATTTGTAGTGGTGGAAATGATTGCCGTATAATAATGAGTGGAGCGGGGTTTTTTGTTTCCTTAAATTTTTCTGCAATAATCCTTATATTCCACCGTAAGAATTAGGAAAAACCAAAAAAGCTAAATTCGATTAACATTTTCGAGTCACATAATCATTGAACACCTTAGATTTCAAAAAACATGTTTCATTTAACCAGTTGAAAATTTCTTTTCAAAAGTATACTGATCTCTACAGGACTGGCGCTGGTGTATTGCGAAGATGATAATTATGACACCAAAACAGATTATGATTCACCGGGAATGCTCTTAGGTGACCAGCCTTCCGAGAAAAGGTTATTGGTCAGTGCAAGTATGTTTGTGTTGTAGAATCTTCAGCGTAAGTCCGGTAATAAGACAGTGCTTCAAAAAAAATTATTATTCACGTAAGGAATCACCATGATAAAACGATCAAATAAATCAATCAATTCAATTTTATTCCTCCTTCCAATGATTCTTGCTACCAGCTTATTTGCCAGCAGTTCCAGCAATGATGCCGAAGGATTTTCTTTCATTTTGATCATCATTGGCCTCTTCGGTGGTCTGACTGCTGGGAATAGTATGCGGGCTATATTGAAAAAACTTACTTCTAACCGCTTCATTGCTGTGTTTGTAGGTGCCTTTATCACCATGATCATCCAGAGCAGCAGTGCCACCACTGTGATGCTGGTGAGTTTTGTGAATTCAGGACTGCTCAATTTTGTCCAGGCTCTTGGTGTAATACTGGGCTCCAACATTGGCAGTACTGTTACAGCACAAATTGTAGCCTTCAAAGTAACAGATTATGCACTGCTCCTGATAGCGGTAGGATCAATCATGACCCTCTTTTCCAAAAAAGATTCAGCAAAACATATAGGGTTTGTCATCCTGGGGTTTGGTCTCTTGTTTTATGGGATGAAGGTGATGTCGGACACTATGAAACCCCTGCGAACAGACCCAACCTTTAACATCATTCTTACCAGTTTTGAAAACCCGTTTCTTGGTATTATTGCTGGTGCTGTATTTACAGCACTGATCCAGAGCAGTAGTGCCACCACAGGCATTGTCATTACCCTAGCCAGTAGTGGATCCATAACACTGGAAGCGGGCATACCGCTGATATTGGGTGCAAATATAGGTACCTGCATAACTGCACTTCTGGCAGGTTTGAAGGCTACCCGAGATGCAAAGCGAGTGGCTATTGGTCATGTTCTATTTAACGTGATCGGTGTATTGGTATTCTGTTTCTGGATACCGACATTTGCTGACCTTGTGGCCCAGACCACAGATAATGTCCCCCGCCAAATCGCTAATGCCCACACAATTTTTAATATTGTATCCACAATGCTCTTTATTCCCTTTGCGCCATTCATTTCCAGGACCATTATCCGTTATTTCCCGGATAAGGAAAAACTGCGGAATATTGAGAAACCAGCTATTCTGAATCTGGATGAAAAAGTACTGTCCTATCCAACAGCAGCTATAAATAATGCTCAGGCTGAAATCAGCGGTGTGGTTGGCTTAACAGAACGGGTTGTTGGTGGAAAATCCGGAACTGAACCTTATAACCGGTTTGCACCAACGCCTGGAAAAGATTAAGTATCTGAATGAGAATATTTCAAACTATCTTATAAAGATCAGTCAGCAAGATCTCACCAGTCACCAGTCCCGAGAGGTATTTGCCCTTGTATCTGCAACCAATTACCTTAATTCCATTAACGATACGGTGAAAATGAAATTTGAGAATTTAATAGGTAAAAAAGAAAGCCTTGATGAAGGCTTTTCAGATGCAGGGCAGGAAGAAATTCTGGTATACCATGCCAAATTGCTCAAGCAGATTAAACGTTTGAACAAATATTTTGCCAAATATGACCGTGCCAAGGCAACCAAAATTATGAAAAAAGGAAAGAAGTACAAAGATCTGGAAGAAAAGTACCGTCTGGAACATTTCAAGCGGGTCAGCGGTAATGTATCTGTATCTGTGGCTACGCATCAGCTCCACGTGGAACTGATGGATATGTTGAAGCAGATCAATACCTTTATAGAGTTGATTGCATCCACTCTCTTGGTGATTGAGGAAGCGTAAGCCTGTATTATAAGGTTAATGCAGTGAACAAAATCAGCTATTAATTTATGAAGTCCATTATCCTTTTTCGCCACGGGAAATCAGACTGGTATGCTGATTACGATGTTGACCACAACCGCCCATTGGCAAAGCGCGGGATCAAGGCCGCCAAAAAGATGGGGGTCTTTCTATCAGAACTTGGGCAACTACCTGATATCGCTGTTTCGTCCACCGCCATTCGGGCTAAAACCACCGTTGGACTCGCCATGGATGCAGGAGACTGGGCCTGTCCCCTGGAACTGGATCCCACTATTTACGGCGGATCCCCGAATGTGCTGTTATACCTGGTTCAGGAGCAGGATGACACATTGAACATCATCTGCCTGGTTGGTCATGAACCTAACTTTTCTATGTTTATTTCCATGGCTACCCATGGCCGTAACATTCGCTTTCCTACCGCGGCCATGGCAAAAATTGATTTTGCAGTGACCAGTTGGAAAGATGTTTGCTTTGGTGAAGGGAAATTAGCCTGGCTGCAACAGCCAAAAGCGCTGGAATAATTTTCTATGACAAGTTGGTAAGCAGTACCAAATAAGAGAATGTCTGCACATGCCCCAAAACAAATTAATTGAGTACTATAATAACCAGCTAGCTACTTTCCGCATACATTTTACGAATACGGTAAACCGACAAGGGGTTGAGGATATACACCAGCTACGGGTTTTTACCAAACGAATTAGAACTATCCTCGCAATAATGGAAATTAGCAGCCAGAGTGAATTTAGAAAAAAAGAACATCTTCATCTGTTTTTAGAACCTTTTCGTCTAGCAGGTGAACTCCGTGAAATCCAGTTACATCTTCACTTGATCTCTGCATACGACTCAGAATACCTTGCCCCCTACAAAGAATATCTTATTGAATCCCAGGAACAGGCGAATGAAAACTTGCTTGAGGGACTGGCCAGGTTTGATTTCGAAAATCTGGAAGAACTCAATAAGGTGTTACTGAAAAAAATTGAAAACGTAACCAATGAAATCGCATCAAAGGAATCCAGAACATATCTGCTTTCAAAATTGAAACGGGTGGAAGAACTGAAGGATAATATTAACGATGATCAGAAACTACACAAAATACGAATTCACCTTCGGGCTGTAATGGAAACACTTAGGTTAATGAATGCATTAGAACCATCAAATGAGATGAGAGAAGTAAAGTTTCAACCTAGATCACTCAACGATATTATAGGAAAATGTCACGATCAGACAGTTCTAATAGTTTCATTAGAACGATTTGTCCAACAAAGTGCAAATGAAAGAATTATACAGCACCTATCAACTCTCATTAACGATTTAGTCAACGAAAATAGTGTAGCTCGAAAGAATATAAACACACTGCTGGTGTCTTACCTGTCACAAACGGTATAATCATACTCTTCTTGTAACCGCTGGCGAATGACTACTTGAAAAGTGGTCTGGATCGTATAGCTGCCACGATCACTATAAAATTAGTTTAAGTATATTTACAGCTTTTCCGGTACGTAGTTATAGTTTGAACGGTCTGGCCTCTCATACTCTTCTTCGGGAGTCCTTTCAGGGAGCTTTACAACAGGATAATCAATGTCTGTATATGGAATCTTACTCAAAATGTGACTGATACAATTAACACGTGCTTTCTTTTTTACGTCAGACTCTACCATATACCAGGGGCATATGTCCGTGTCTGTATGTTCCATCATATTATCTTTAGCTTCTGAGTAGTCTTCCCAGTGATTTATGGATTCAACATCCATGGGACTCAACTTCCAGACCTTTGTTGGGTCGGTAATTCTTCCTTGAAACCGTTTTATTTGTTCCCCGGCACTTACAGAGAACCAATACTTTAAAAGGATAATACCAGATCTTATGAGCATACGCTCAAATTCAGGGGCAGTCTGTAAAAATTCGATATACTCTTTATCACTGCAAAATCCCATTACCCGTTCAACTCCGGCGCGATTGTACCAGCTACGATCAAACAATATTATCTCTCCTGCTGAGGGCAAATGTGATATGTATCTCTGAAAGTACCACTGAGTCTTTTCACGGTCTGATGGCTTTGCTAGTGCGGCAACTCTACAGCTTCTGGGGTTTAGGTTTTCTGTTATCCTCTTTATGGCTCCACCTTTCCCAGCTGCATCTCGACCTTCAAAGACGATGACTATTTTTTTCCCATTTTCAATGACCCAGTCCTGCATGTACACAAGTTCTACCTGTAACTCTTCAATCATTTTATTATATTTTTTCTTAAAATCATTTTTGTCACCCATAGCTAATACCCCTTTTGTTTTTTATTCAGATTCTCAAAGACCCTGCATTTAGAAAACTTAATCTTGATGTGCAAGTAGTTGTTTTACTTGCTGATGCACGACTGGTCATGGGCTTTTTTGTAGTTTTACCCATAGTGGTGATACTCTCTAAATAAACTCTAATCCTAAGTTTAATTTGTATGAAAATCAACTGGTAAACTTCCCATATTTTGTTTTTTGCTTTTTCATAATTTTTAATTCCTTATCGGCCGGTCTGATAATTTGGGGATCGACCTCCATATCCAATGTGCGGCTTCTCCCGTGGTATGGAACCGAGTTTAGGATCAGTTTTATTGTTTCTTTGCGTGCCAGATGTTTGTCATTCGATCGAATTATCCACCAAGGTGCCAGATCCGTGGAAGTCTTTTTAAGCATTTTGTATTTTTTGATCGTGAACTCATCCCATAATCCCTGAGCCTGTAAATCTACTTCACTCAATTTCCATTTCCGCAGAGGATCGTTTTTACGCCTGTCAAATCTTCGCTTTTGTTCAGCCTTGGAAACTGAAAAGTACAGTTTAAGCAGGATCGTTTTCCCATCTTCAAAGAAATTGGCCTCATAGCTGTTAATATTCTTCAGGAAACTTTTATATTGCTTAGGAGTACAGAAGCCCATGACCGACTCCACCATTGCCCGGTTGTACCAGCTACGGTCAAACATGACGATTTCTCCAGCCTGCGGAAACTGTTCAATATAACGCTTTATGTAAAGCTCATTTCTCTGGCGTTTGTTGGGCTTGCCAAGGGCTACAACCCGGTAACGCCTCACATTCATGAATAAGGCCACCCGCCTGATGGTGCCGCCCTTTCCGGATGCGTCTCGCCCGTCGAAAGTGACAATCATCTTTTTCCCCATATTTTCAAGGTGCCTTTGCATCTTGATCAGCTCCGCCTGATAGGGTTTTAGTTCCTCTTTCTGTATATATCTCTTGATGACTTTTTTTGTATCTTTTTCGTCAAGATCATCAATTGATAGCTTCCAATTGACCTTATTCATAACTCACTCTTGAAATTTCCAATAACATAAATCATATATCTATAAGATTACAACTTATTATATCAAAAAAATTATAGTTATTTGTTAACATTAATCGCGAGATTATCGCTCTCCTCTTTTATTGCTGAAGATTTCTTCAATTTACCCAGAGGAATTAATCTGTAGGCTTACTTCAACAAAACCATCTTCCTGGTCTGCACAAACTCTCCAGCATGAATATCCCCACCCAATTGCACCTGACGGCATAATAACTGATAAATACAGCCTACAGACATTATTTCGCCGGTTCAATGGCCATCAAACTCAGTTCAAAATACATAAACGGGATCAAGCACTATGCCAATTTGTACAGCGCCCCTACAGCAATCAGATCCAGGTTCTAGTATAGATCACTCCGGAAAAGCAGGTATGGACTCTTCCGGTTCATTTTCCTCGGGTGGTTTGGGTTTTTCTCCCCAGTAGGTGGGGCGGGTCTGTAAACGAAATAAGATATTTTTATCGGTTAAATACACATTTGGATCATCCTCCAAGCGGATTGTATTTTTCCCAAAATTCGTTTTTGTCCTCCCAAATATATAATGACCCAATTCTTTATCATTCGAGTTATAAAGAAATAAATGTGTGCCCGTAGAGTCACTCACTGAATATTTACTCCAATTGTCCGGGTTTTTTGATATAGGATCTGATTCCTTACTTAATTGCAGGATATTATCGAAAAAACTTTCTAAACTGGATAATTTTACTGAAAGAGAATCGTGCCCGGAAATGACCCAGCTTGTATCACTTCGCACCAGTTCAATCTCTTGGTCTTCCTTTTGGACAACAAATCGGTGAATGTCATCTTTCCCATCGGAAACGACTGTTTTAGTTTGAACTGTATATTTCTTTTGGGACTGACGATTTATGAAGAAAATAATTAATACAATCCCAAGGGCAATTACGATAATCCGAGTCTGCCTAGCCATAAATATCCTCCAGCATTCTTGATCTTGCTTTGCTCCTTCTCATGCGGAAAAAACCAAAACCAACAACTAAAACTGTAGGCAGAACGATATTAAACCATTTCCACCAGACTTTTGCACTGTCTTCAATTTCTGCTAATGGGCGGTTTGTAATTTCCCGTGATCGGAGTGCAATTAATTCTCGATCACCAAGTAAAAAATCCACAGCGTTCATCACAAAAATGTGATTTTCAGGAGATGCCCCACCTCCGTCATCTGCCAGGAACCGGGAATCACTTACCAGAATCATTTGACTTAAGAGTCCAGATTCTGATGAACTGCGTTCAGACCGGGCACTCAATAATTTCTTTGGCTGATTTAAGTTCACCATAGCCGGATTTGTTTTCGGATCGGGATGAAGGTTAAAATACCCGCTCATCAGGGAAGAATTATTGGAACTAAACATCAACGGTGACACGTTGACCGAACCATCCTGCGGAATGGAATCGGTACGAATCTCACTGGCAAAAAACAATTGAACCTGTTCCAAACCGCTCACCAGCACTTCATCCTTGTTAAAATCTCTTACGACGGGGAGCAAGGGGTAAGACATGGGGACAGCCATCCTAAAAGGCCCCATATTCTGCTGAACATTTACCCGTCCGCAGGTTTTATCTAAAACCAGGTTAGCCTGGAGAGACAAGCCATATGAATCAACAATGTCAAATATGTCAGATGAAATCTCGCTTGCCTGCTGGGTTTGAAGACTCGATTTAATTCGGGATTGAGCCAATAATATATTTCCTCCTTGATTCAGGAAAATTTCAAGATTCTTCCGTTCGTTTTCCTGCAACGAATCTTCCAAGCCATTCACAAGTATCAATTCAATATTGTTCTCTATGGTATACTGCAAATCTATATTCCTGACAGTATATCGTTGCTGAAGCAATGAAGAGATATTCCGATTTTCTGTCTGCTGTCCCTCAGCTTTTGCTATAGCCAACACCGGTTTATTTGTCTCAACCAACCGTTTTATCTTTGTAGTAATATCATATTCTAATCCGGTGGTTGTCTGAATGACGGGAATAACTTCTTTCTCATCCTGATAGATAATCGCCAGCCCCATGAACACCCGCTTTATCTCCATTTTATCATTCTCAATAACCTGAAGTTGTACAGGCTGAATGCCCGCCTGTTGAGCTTCCTGTTCCAGCTCTTCCTTTTCACCGGGTTTGAAAAACTGAAACCGAATATTTCCCTTTGAGAAAGCAGCATATTCTTCCAAAATATCCTGTAGGAAACGGCGATTGTTACCATATTGACCGGGCAGATTTCCAGAGAAATAAACCTTCATAGTCATAAGGTCATCTATCTTTGCAATAACGGACCTGCTGGATTCCGAAAGGGTGTACATTTTTTCTTTCGTAAAGTCTAGGCGTCCGAACCAGTTTCGGGATATAAGGTTCAAAATGATCAGAATGACCAAGACTGCCCCGGCAGGCCCAACCAGAGATTTTCTCCATTCAAATTTCGATTTCATTTCCATTTTCTGACCTCCAGAACCTGGTTGGTAAGAAACAGGAAGAAACCGATGACAGATCCAAAATAAATAAGGTTTCGTGTATCAATCACCCCACGGGAAATACTGGTTAGATGATAATCAACACTAAGAAATTGTACTATTCCAGCTAAACCGGAAGGGACGAAAAATAACAGTTTGTCCATAAGCCAGAATACTAAGACTATGAACACAGCAATGATAAACGAAACCACCTGATTGTCCGTCACACTGCTGGCAAAAGTTCCTGCTGAGGCGTACAATGCACCTGCCATCGCTAAACCAAAATACCCGCAAAAGACGGCTCCGTAATCAATGTTTGTCCCTACGCTCATCAATGTAATAAAATGCACCAATGTCACCAGCAATCCAATGAGAATCAGACTTACAACTGCAAGGTATTTCCCCAGGACGAACTCATGGTTCTTCAACGGGAGCGTGCTGATTATTTCCATAGTTCCCAGGTTCCGTTCCCTGGCAATTAAGCTCATTGAGATTGCCGGAATGAAAAAGAGGAAAATAAGGGGGGTAATGTTGAACAAAGCCCGCATATCTGATTGATCGTACAGAAAGAACGTGTTTGTGAAAAAATATCCGTTCACCAGAGCGAACACTACCAGAAAGATATACGCCATAGGGCTATAGAAAAAGGAACGGAGCTCCTTGAGAAAAACTGTCTTCACATTATGCATCTGCAGCCTCCGTCAAAGTTAGTTTTCGGAAAATATCTTCCAGGTTCGTTTTTGCAGGTGTCATTTCAAGGATCACCCAGTCCTTACTGATGGCATAAGCAAAAATATCCTTGCGCGGATCGCTTTTTGTCGGATATTCCAGGTGAACCATTGTGATTCCATTTTCATCAGAAATCCTTCCAAAGTTTACACTGGGTACCACAGCTTTCATTTCTTCTATAGACTCTTTACTAGCATTCATCAATTCCAAGGTCATTTGCGTGTTTCCCTCTGCTCCGGAAATCAACTCATCACTGGTACCATCGGCGACAATTTCTCCTTTATGGATAATAATAATTCGGTTGACAGTTGCCTGTATTTCCTGCAAAATATGACTTGAAATCAGAACAAGTTTTTCCCTGCCAAGCCGTTTGATCAATCCCCGGATTTCTACAATCTGGTTCGGATCAAGACCGGATACCGGTTCGTCCAGAATCAGAATCTTCGGATCATGGATCATGGCTGCTGCCAGACCGACACGCTGTTTAAACCCCTTGGAACACGTACCGATTTGTTTGTGGATCACGCCTTTTAATCCGCATTCTTCCACAACCCTGGAAAATGCCTTATTGAACTTATTTCCTTTAATTTCCCTGACAGTAGCTATAAACCGCAGGTAATCGTACACGTTCATATCCAGGTAAAGGGGGTTCAATTCCGGTAAATACCCTATCTGCTTCTGAATTTCATGTTCATCTTCAAGAATATTCAGGTCGTTGACGAAAACATTGCCGGCGGTAGGCGCCAAATATCCTGTAATAACTTTCAGTGTTGTAGATTTCCCAGCTCCATTTTCTCCAAGAAAACCAACGATCTCTCCATCATTAATTTCAAAATTGATGGATTTGACGGCTTTCACCGATCCATAGTATTTTGAAAGATCACTGACTTTTATCATAGTATAAAATCCTATTTAAAATTATAAATTTTTCGGGGGCGAAATTAGGTCATTACTTTGTA
>JYMV01006594.1_pt1 | contig 11297 bp, 8 predicted proteins | sample 338911 | NCBI WGS metagenome assembly JYMV01 (sample SAMN03354496, study PRJNA234377) | hydrothermal vent metagenome | biome: Deep sea; feature: Hydrothermal plumes at the Eastern Lau Spreading Center, Western Pacific Ocean; material: Seawater | place: Tonga | collected 2009 | depth 2000 m m
ACCATTGGAGCATGGTTATAAAGAATTAACCCTTCCTCCGGGAAGGGATGGAAACTTTCCAATGGAGCCCAATGCTCTACATATCTGGCCGAGGGGACAATTCATGCTCATTGCCTTACCAAACCTAAACAAAACCTTTACTTGTACTTTATTTTTTCCTATGGAGGGTCCATTAAGTTTTAAAACAGTCGTTGAAAGTGAAGATGTTATTAAATTATTTGAAAATCAATTCCCTGACGCACTAGGAATGATGCCTGGTGTTGCGGAAGAATATTTATCCAATCCAATCGGGAAATTAGGCACAGTATTTTGTGATCCCTGGCATGTGGGAAGTCAAGCCTTACTATTGGGCGATGCTGCCCACGCTGTGGTACCCTTCTTTGGACAGGGGATGAATGCATCGTTTCAAGACTGTTCTTTGTTGAGAAAACTTATTGACAAACATAGTGGAGATTGGGCTGTCATATTTTCAGAGTTTTCCAGGATACACGTGAAAAATGGACATTCCATTGCTAAGATGGCTATTGAAAACTATCTGGAAATGCGAGATCACGTCAATGATCCAACATATAGAAAGAGAAGAAAGCTGGAATTAAAAATGGAACGTATGTTTCCAGGAGAATTCATTCCACGTTATTCCATGGTATCATTTCATCAAATTCCTTATTCAGAAGTTTATACACGTGGAGAAAAACAGCTTAAAATTATAGAAGCCATGCTTGAAAAATTTGATGATATATCAGAAATAGACAAAATTGCTGTACAAGATTATTTACAAATACCGACTGATTAAATGCCCTTATAGGATGAATGTAATCTCAATCTCAAAGTGCATTGGTACGGCTAAAAAATCATCTGAGTTTATCTCATGAAAACAATCTTATACGGAATAGTTGTCCTGTCTACTATTTACAGTCAATCGGCAGATTTTCTTCACTTTAACTCCTATGTGGCTGACACGCACAATGATGTTCTGCTGCGTGTTTTGCGAGGCGAAGATATTACCGAGTGGACAACCACCGGACACTCCGATATCCCCCGCCTTTTGGCTGGGGGAATGGACGCTCAAGTCTTTGCGGTCTGGGTAAATCCCTCAGAGTTTCTACCGGATCGTGCTTTCTCTCAAGCGAATAAGATGATTGATGCTTTAGAGCGTGTTGTGGCTGCTATACCTGAGAAAATGGGAATAGCTGACTGCTATGCTGATTTGATCCAGCTGGAACAAGAAGGAAAGCTTGCCGCGGTTATCGGTGTAGAAGGGGGACATGCCATAGAAAACAGCTTGGAGAAACTGGAACAACTCAAAAGCCGGGGGATGTGCTACTTGGGTGTAACGTGGAACAACTCAAATGAATGGGCAACATCGGCAAAAGACGAAGTCGAATCGGATAGCTTAGAACTTAAGGGACTTACCGATTTTGGACGGGAAGTCATCCGTCGGTGCAACAAGATTGGTGTGATAGTGGACGTATCCCATGCTGGAGAACAGACATTCTGGGATATTCTGGAAGTGACTACGAAACCGATCATCGCTTCTCATTCTTCAGTCTATGACCTTTGCCCACATTTCAGGAACCTGAAAGACGACCAACTCCGAGCCATTAAGAAGAATGGCGGGGTGGTGTTCATCAACTTTTTCCCTGGATATATAGATAGTACATTTGAGCAAAGAGCCGCTGAAGTTCGGGGACAGCACAGTGCAGAATTAGATTCACTGAAAAAACACTACGGTGAGGAATCAGATGATTATTGGTATGCCTCTATGGATCTACTGGGAGCCGATATTGGGGCAGTGGCACCATCTGTGGATGTGCTTGTGGATCACATAGACTATATCGCCAAACTCATTGGCCCGGAACACGTAGGCTTGGGTTCTGACTTTGACGGAGTTAGTGTGTTGCCGAAAGGGGTGGAGGATTGCACGAAACTTCCTGTTATTACGGAAAAATTACTGGAACGTGGTTATTCTGAAGTGGATATTCGTAAGATACTCGGGGGTAATTTCAAGCGGATATTTGAGGAAGCCGTCGGTTAGCACAAGTTATTGTTCTATCAGTATTTAATATGTAGCGGAATCTCGGGTTGAAACTCACTGTTCAGGTTCTGCTCCCAACTATTTCCCCCTCGATTTGCCATACCCCATCCGGTTAGATAGACCAGTTTAGCTACCCTTTCAATTTTGTCGAAGTTGATCTTATCTATGGTGTCCGTAGGTTGATGCCAATCTTCGTGCATACCCGCGAAATAGAAGATCACGGGGACACCGTGTTTGGCAAAGTTGTAGTGGTCGCTTCGGTAGTAGTATCGATTGGGATCATCCAATGTATTATAGCGGTAATTAAGCGACAGATTATCCAAAAACAGAGCCGCAGATTCGTTCATATTGTGCAGTTCCCGGCTGATCATATCGGAGCCGATTATGTAAATGCTGTCAGGTGCATTTCTGCCGACCATGTCAATGTTCAAGTCTGTGATGGTCTGCTCAATTGGAATCAGCGGATGGTCAGTATAGTAGCTTGAACCGAGGAGTCCTTTTTCCTCACCTGACACAGTCAGGAATAGGAAACTCCGGGGTGCCCGCTTGCTGGTTGAGGTTAAAGCTTCGGCGATTTCTAAAATGGCTGACGTTCCTGTTCCATTATCATCCGCACCATTCCAGATGGTCCCCTCTTCATCTATCCCGAGATGGTCATAGTGAGCCGAGAAGATAACAGTTTCTTTGCGGAGTTCAGGATCAGCTCCGGAAAGGTAACCGGCTACATTCTGAGTGATAACAGTTTCTTTTTCCAGTTCAACGGAAAATAATAAGTTAGTGCCGGGGAGGATCATAGATCCTGAGAGCCCTGTTTCGACTTCCTCCTGAATTTGAATTAGCGATTTGCCGAGAACTGACAGCAGGCGATTCGCAGTCCTCTTATTAATGAAGAATACCGGTGCCGGGGATATGGGAGAGGGAAGAGCCATGGCATCTTGTGTCAGCCACCGTTCCCACCGTTTCATTTGATCGGAAAACAGTGTTTCTGATCTTGGGTTGAAGGCAATGAGGATTGCTGATGCCCCGTTCTCCCTGGCCGTCATTACCTTCTCCATTACATCACCAACATGTGTCTCTGTCTCACCTGTGAAGTAGTCTGATTCGGGGACCTCCGGCTGACCGTCTATGATTAACACTACCTTACGCTCTACATCCGTGCCGGCATAGTCATTCCAATCATAGTTGGGAGCTGTAATTCCATAGCCGGCAAAGACGACAGGAGCTTGGGTTTCTATAGAGCCGGTGAGTCCGCGGGGAGAAACAAAGAAATCCTCACCATACTGGAATTTCTCCCGTGACCAACCGTCCGTTTGTTTCTCAATCATCACCAGTTTAACATTATCAGTCAGCCTAGTTTTGAGTAACTCAAATTTCTGAAAGTAGGAACCATCATCACCAATGGGTTCCAGACCGAAGCGGCGAAACTGTGCGGCAATATATTCAGCAGCGATCTGCAATCCGGGCTGACCAGTACCCCGTCCTTCTGTAACATTAGATGCTAGAAAGTTGACGTGGGCTTCTAAATCTCGAGCGGTAATGGTACTCAGTCCTGCTTCCGCAGCATCCATGTTTAGCAGTGATCCGGCAGGAATGCTGCTCTGTCCGTGGAGCAGAAGGGTGAATATCAGCAGGTGTAGAGTTAGCTGGCGCAAGGTGTTGGGAAATTACTGTCTGGGAGATTAAGAAAAAAGTGTGGATGTCGGTTGTTGCCATAGCGAAATTAGCCTACACGCAGGAGGATATTATGAAGGGGTTAAAAGACAAAGTTGCCATTATCACTGGTTCCGGGCAGGGGATTGGGAAGGCGACAGCGTTTTTGTTTGCCAATGAAGGCGCTAAGGTCATTGTGGCGGAGTACAATAAGGACACAGGTGAAGCTGTGGTAACAGAAATTAACGAGGCAGGTGGAGAGGGCCACTTTGTACAAGTTGATATTTCCAATCGAGAGAGCGTTCATGTTCTTATCTCAGAAGTGAAAGAGACTCACGGTAGTATAGATATTCTAGTAAATAATGCCGGCGTTATTAAAGATAATACTCTCGAAAACATGACCGATGAGGAATTTGATCGTGTGATCTCCGTAAACCTCCGAGGCACTTATAATTGTACAAAGGAAGTGGCGGAAATTATGCGTGAGCAGGGTTCTGGAGTGATCCTAAATGCAGCTTCGGTGGTCGCTCTTTACGGCAATTTTGGACAGACGAACTATGTGGCTTCTAAGGCAGGTATTATCGGCATGACAAAGGTGTGGGCTCGGGAATTAGGTAGAGACGGCATCCGAGTTAATGCGGTAGCGCCGGGTTTCATTTCTACTGATATGACCAAAGATATTCCAGAAAATGTCATAGAGATGATGCTGAAGAAGGTTCCTCTACAAAGGATGGGAGAACCCGAGGAAGTGGCTTCAGTTTATGCCTGGCTGGCCAGCGATGAAGCCGGCTATGTGACCGGTACAGTCATCAGTGTGGATGGCGGAGTTGTGGTGTGATCCTACCGCCAGTATATTTCTTGCTATTTGTTCCTTAAGACCGCCTGGGCCGCCGCCAGCCTTGCGATGGGCAAACGGAACGGCGAGCAGCTAACATAGTCTAACCCTGTCCGATGGCAGAAATCGATAGAGTCAGGATCGCCGCCGTGCTCTCCGCAAATTCCCACTTTCAAATCAGGCCGCACTAATCTCCCTTTCTTAACGCCCATTTCTACCAACTGTCCTACTCCAGTCTGATCCAGCGACTGGAACGGATCGTGAGGGAGAATCTGATTCTCCAAGTAAGTGGGAAGAAACCCGCCGATGTCATCCCGAGAGAAGCCAAAGGTAGTTTGAGTTAGGTCATTGGTTCCGAAAGAGAAAAATTCCGCTGTTTCTGCCACTTCATCCGCTGTAAGACAAGCTCTCGGAATTTCTATCATGGTTCCCACGAGGTAGGAGAATTTTGTGCCGGTTTCTTTAGTGACGTCTTTAGCTATCTGCCTAATGATTGCTTCCTGATGGCGGAACTCAGCCGCTGTACTAATGAGTGGAATCATCACTTCCGGAAAGACTTCTACACCTTCTTGAGTAAGCTTTACGGTCGCTTCAAAAATTGCACGTGCCTGCATTTCAGTAATCTCCGGATAGGCAATTCCCAGGCGACAGCCGCGATGTCCCAGCATGGGATTCAATTCGTGGAGGTTTTCTATACGAGCTTTCAGAAGATGTTCGTCTATGCTGAGCTCAATGGCAAGATTCGCGATCTGATCATCATTTAGAGTTACAAACTCATGCAACGGCGGATCCAGAAGGCGAATAGTTACGGGGAAGCCGTCCATTGCTTTCAGAATTTTATAGAAGTCTTTTCGCTGGAATGGGAGAAGTTTCATCACTGCTATTCGTCGCGCTTTTTCTGTCTCAGCGATAATCATTTCCCGCATGGCGGTTATACGCTTAGGATCAAAGAACATATGTTCTGTTCGGCAGAGCCCGATTCCTTCAGCTCCGAATATCAGTGCCTGTTCAGCATCTTCTGGGGTTTCTGCATTCGTGCGAACGCCAAGTGTCCTTACCTCATCAGCCAACTCCATCAATCTCCGGAACGATTCATTGTTAAGCGGATCTGCCGGTACGAGCGGAAGCTCATCGCGATAGACATTTCCTTTGGTGCCATTGAGGGTAATCCAGTCACCTTCATTCAGCGTTTGCCCGTTAACGTCGACGATTTTTTCAGCACGATTGATATTTAGGCCTCCGCATCCAACGATGCAGCACTTGCCCCATCCGCGAGCCACAAGCGCTGCATGACTGGTCATACCGCCTTTGGCCGTCAGAACAGCCGCCGCCGCATGCATACCGTGAACATCTTCCGGAGAGGTCTCATTTCGAACAAGTACGACCTGTTTACCTTCAGAAGCCCATGCTTCTGCATCGTCTGCCGTAAAGACGATTTGACCGGAAGCGCCGCCGGGGCCGGCAGGAAGACCGCTGACTAAAACTTCTATCTCAGCTTCTGCCGAAGGATCTACCATGGGGTGCAGAAGTTCGTCTACATGAGCTGGGTTTACGCGCATGAGCGTTTCTTCCTTTGATATCAACCCTTCATCGTACATATCAACTGCAATTTTGATGGCGGCGGCTCCGTTGCGTTTTCCAACTCGCGTCTGCAGCATCCACAGCTTGCCATCTTCGATGGTGAACTCGATATCCTGCATATCACGGTAGTGAATGCCGAGCTGATTCTGTATCCTATCAAGTTGAGCGTAAAGCTCGGGCATACTTTCTTCCAGTGAGAGGAGGTGCTGATTTTTGTCATTTTTGCCGGCTAAGTTGATGGGGTTAGGTGTCCGAATGCCAGCGACTACATCTTCTCCTTGAGCGTTCGAGAGCCATTCTCCAAAGAAGACATTTTCGCCTGTGGCCGGATTGCGTGTAAATGCGACGCCGGTAGCGGAAGTCTCACCCGTATTGCCGAAGACCATGGCCTGAATGTTCACTGCGGTTCCCATCTCATCGGACAGTCCCTCGATGCGTCGGTAAGAGATCGCCCGCTTACCGTTCCATGAAATGAAAACCGCACCAATCCCTCCCCATAGTTGATCGTAAGGATCGTCAGGAAATTCTTCTCCTAAAACGTCTTTTACAGTTTTCTTGAAAGCTACAGATAGTTTTTTCCAATCATCACCATCCAGATCAGTATCCAACTCAACGCCCTTTACTTTTTTTCGGTCTTCAATTAACCCTTCCAATCTTTCCCTGATGCCGAAACCGTCTTTTGGTTCAACCCCCGCCGCTTTTTCCATCACCACATCGGAGTACATCATAATGAGGCGCCGGTAGGCGTCATATACAAAACGGGGATTTTGGGTTTTATCTATCAAAGTAGGTATGGTCTTGGAAGTGAGCCCTACGTTGAGAACAGTCTCCATCATTCCGGGCATGGAAACCGCGGCACCTGAACGGACAGAAAGGAGCAGAGGATTTTGGCTGTCTCCAAATTGCTTCCCCATCATCTCTTCTACGTTTTTTAGAGCGTCTAATACTTGCTGTTCCAATTCGGGAGGATAGTTCTTTTCATTACCGTAAAAGTGACTGCAGACTTCAGTGGAAAGTGTAAAACCCGGCGGGACCGGGATGCCAAGATTTGTCATTTCTGCCAGATTGGCTCCCTTACCTCCTAAAAGTTCTTTCATGTCGGCTTTTCCGTCAGCTTTGCCATTGCCGAATGTGAAAACATATTTACCCATCATTTTGTCCTTTTGTTCTATTAAATAAGTCGTAAAGTAAGGCGTCAATTTAACTTGAATTATCCGACAGCAAAATGAATATGGAAAAGGAAGCACTATTACTGTAAAATAAATGGCGAAAATGAAAAATGTATTTCGGTTGATTTTAACGGTATTCGTCACTACCATTTACTTTTCCAAAGGTGAGGTAAGAGATGTCTAAAATCATGTGGCAGCCAACAGCGGATCAGGTACGACTGACCGAGATGGATAAATTTCGTAGGCTCGTCAATGAAAAATACAATTTGCAGCTCAATAGCTACGAAGATCTGCACCATTGGTCGGTGAGCAATATAAAAGAGTTCTGGGCTGAGATGTGGAATTTGGGCGAAATTATCTGTTCTGAGCAGCAGACAGAGGTGGTGGATGATCTTGCCAAGATGCCGGGCGCCAAATGGTTCTCCGGCACCCGCCTTAACTTTGCAGAAAATCTTCTCCGCTTTCGGAATGAACGGACAGCTTTTGTTTTCCAGGGAGAAGACCAGCCAATTCGCTCTCTTACTTATTCTAAACTCCACACTGCTGTAGCCCAGACAGCTCACGCTCTCCGGGATGCCGGCGTAGTTGTGGGCGACCGAGTAGCAGGGTTTATGCCCAACATGCCGGAAGCTGTCATTGCCATGCTGGCTACTGCATCTATTGGCGCCATCTGGAGCTCATCCTCTCCCGACTTCGGCATTAAGGGAGTACTGGACCGCTTCAGCCAGATTAAGCCAAAAATTCTTTTTTCTGCCAACGGCTACTTTTATAGTGGTAAATCCTTCAATTCTCTGAAAAAGTTGGAAGGAATTTTGCATAAACTTCCCAGTGTAGAAAAAGTAGTGGTGGTACCCTACACCGAGGAGAGAGCTGACATTTCAGCCATTCACAACGGAATCCACTACGATGATTTTCTCGGTGACGGTGATGTACCGGAATTGGTGTTCGAGCAGCTTCCCTTTGATCATCCACTTTACATCATGTACTCTTCCGGCACCACAGGATTGCCCAAGTCTATCGTCCACGGCGCTGGTGGGACACTAATCCAGCACCTGAAAGAGCTGCGACTGCACACAGACCTTCGCCAGAACGATACCATCTTCTACTTTACTACCTGCGGCTGGATGATGTGGAACTGGCTGGTGAGCTCTCTGGCAGTAGGTGCAACAATCGTTCTTTACGACGGTTCGCCGTTCCACCCCAATCAGAATGCAATGTGGCAGATGGCTCAGGATTTGGGAATTACCGTCTTCGGTACAGGTGCAAAGTTCATTGACTCCTGTCGGGTAGCCGGGCTGACGCCGGGGAAGGATTTCGATCTATCACCCTTAAGAGCTATTCTCTCTACAGGGTCGCCGCTTGTTGAGGAAAATTTCGATTATGTTTACAGCGATATTAAAAAAGACGTCCTTCTGGCTTCAATCTCCGGCGGGACGGACATCATCTCCTGCTTTGCTCTAGGGAACCCTACGCAGCCGGTCTATCGCGGGGAGCTGCAGTGCCGCGGCTTGGGGATGGACGTACATTCATACGATGATTCTGGCGAGAGAGTTATCGGCGAGCAAGGGGAGTTGGTTTGCACCTCGCCGTTTCCTTCTATGCCAATTTACTTCTGGAATGATCCCCACGGGGAAAAGTACCGGAATGCCTACTTTTCAGTTTCTCCAGGTGTGTGGACTCACGGAGACTACATTACAGTGAACGACCACGGCGGTATGAAGATCTTTGGGCGCAGTGATGCCACACTAAATCCCGGCGGAGTCAGGATCGGCACTGCGGAGATCTACCGAGTGGTGGAGGCTATGCCGGAAGTGGCTGACAGCCTAGTGGTAGGTCAGAAGTGGGAAGATGATGAAAGGGTGATTCTGTTTGTAAAGTTGAATGAAGGCAGCAAACTGACAAAAGAATTCATTGAGAGAATCCGCAAGTCCATCCGGTCTGAATGTTCTCCGCGGCACGTCCCCTCAGTAGTATTACCCACGAAGGACGTTCCCTACACCATTAATGGCAAAAAGGTAGAAATAGCTGTAAAGAAAATCATTCGTGGTGATGAGGTACTTAACCGGGACGCTCTGGAAAATCCTGAGTCCCTCGATCTTTATCGGCATTTGCCCGAATTAGAGAAGAAAAATGAATCGTGAAGCAATAGGCAAAACCTATCCGCCCATTACCTATGAGGTTGGCCGGGAAAAGATTCGAGAGTATGCCCGAGCCACGCTTCAAAGGAATCCACTGTACACTGATTTGGATTTTGCGGCTCACTCCAAATATGGCACAATTGTAGCGCCACCTGTATTTGTAGCTGTTTATTGCGGAGAGATGTTCAACCAGATTTTCTACGATGAAAGCTTGGGAATAGACTTGCCGCGTATTGTCCACGGAGAGCAGGAGTTCAAGTTCGGAAAGGTAGTCCGATCCGGCGATACTATTACATCAGTGGCACAGGTTCTGGATGTCTTTACAAAAAGTAGCAGTTCCGGGGTCACCCTTGAGTTCGGTGTGGTGAAAACCGAATCGAAGAATCAAAAAGGGCGGATAGTTTGTGAGGGGATTTGGACTTTCGTGGAGAGAGGAATAGAGGAGTGAGAACCAGACGGAAGCAGACATTTGTCATTGATAGGTATTTGCCGATTTACTACGCCGGCGCCAGCGGAGATTTTAATTTGATCCACATTGATCGCGAGTTTGCCAGGAAACAAGGTCTTGAAGCTAATATTCTACAAGGCCTCTGCACATTGGGGATTGCAGCTGGATTTCTACTTGGTGATGGCGATCCGGGTGCTCTCAAATCTATTAAAGTGCGATTCGCTAATCCTGTTATTCCGGGGGATGAGCTGACTTTTTCAGTTGAAAGTATTGAATCGGACGTGGGGTTCAGCGTAGTGAACCAGAACGGTGATGAGATTTTGTCAGAGTGTTCAGCAGAATTGAGTTAACTTTCTTGTGACAGCCCAAATAATCGTATACGGCATTTCACTCGGTTGTGTTTATGCAATCGTGGCGCTGGGGCTGGTGCTTATTTACCGGGCAACAGAGCTTGTCAATTTTGCACAGGGTGAAATGATGATGATGTCTGCCTATGTGTTTTTTACTCTCTATTCCATGGAAATGGGGTTGTTTACAGCTGTTTTAGGTTCACTTTTATTTGCAGTTATATTGGGTGTTGTTATGAACACAGTAATCAGCCGACCGCTTATTGGGAAACCCATATTTGCTCAGATAATGGCCACCATTGCAATGTCTATTGTTCTGCGGAGCTTGACGGGTGTCATCTGGACCCACGAGGATCTGTTTATGTATCCATCACCGGTAAGTATGAAGCCAATGAATGTGGGTTTTTTGCAGATATCCCCCTATCAAATAGTGATCGTCGGCGTGACCATTATTCTGGTATTGTTATTATATCTCTTTCTCAACCTTACACGTTTCGGTACAGCCATTAAAGCCACGTCCGAAAACCCCGTTGCTGCTCAACTTATGGGGATTCCTATAAAGCGCATCTATGTAGCCGTATGGATTCTTTCAAGTCTGGTAAGTGCCGTTGCCGGGATGCTTATTATTCCTCAGTTTGGTCTGCAGCCAATGCTGGGCTCGCGTTTATTGTTGATGGCGCTGCCGGCAGCTGTTCTGGGAGGCTTTGGCAAGCTGGAAGGGGCGATTGCTGGAGGCTTGATCCTGGGGATTCTGGAAAGTATGGCTACCGTTTACCTTCCCACAAGTATTTATGATATATTCCCCTGGATTATTCTCATTCTGATGCTTCTCATACGTCCCGATGGACTCTTTGGAACGCCGGTGAGGAAGAGAGTATGAAGCGTCGTTATGCTGATGAGAAGATTTGGTGGATACCGCTTGTTATCGGTGTTACTTTCCTTATCCCCCTGGGTTTAGATAGCTACTTTACCTACGTATTCAACTTGGCCGGAATTGCAATCATCGTGGCGGTGGGCTTGGATTTGCTATCAGGTTATACCGGGCTCATTTCGCTTGGGCATGCGGCCTTCATGGCGGTAGGTGCTTACACGTC
>JYMV01035592.1_pt1 | contig 11297 bp, 4 predicted proteins | sample 338911 | NCBI WGS metagenome assembly JYMV01 (sample SAMN03354496, study PRJNA234377) | hydrothermal vent metagenome | biome: Deep sea; feature: Hydrothermal plumes at the Eastern Lau Spreading Center, Western Pacific Ocean; material: Seawater | place: Tonga | collected 2009 | depth 2000 m m
GTAGATATTGGTCATAACAGGTAGAACTTTCATCTTGTTGATATTGTTGTAGATATTGGTCATAACAGGTAGAACTTTCATCTTTTTATATAAAACTTTAAAGTAATAATCCACATTCTTTTCTTCATGTATTGTCTAGTTCAAGATAAGTATAAATAGTAGATATTGATTATTTGCTACCTAGTATAATACTAATAATAAATTGTATCATATAATTCATGAAGATACGTTGCATTAGTGTGTGCGTTTCTATAATATTCTTCATCAGGTACGCATATAGGCAAAAGATTGGAATGACAGTGAATTAAACAGCCTAAACACAAGAAATAAGTATTCGATAGCGAGCTCAATTTTTCATTGAGTGTATAAACCCCAATCTCATATAGGAGGGATGGGCCATTTATCAGCAACATCATTATTTACACCAATCAGTGGGCTGCCGTTGCCATACGTCATGATTAATTTTGCTTTTTCATCCAATAGATATCGTGACAGTCGTCACCTCATTGTAATATCATATCTAGCGATCGCCGATATGTAACGGTGTTGTTAGATAACGGCAACTAAAGGCTCACAGTAGCTAGTCAGTACCACATACTGTACAATAGGAATATCTTTAAGTAAAATCTATTTCAAATATTATCACTATTGCATATTTTTAGTTACAACCCATTCTGGTTTCAATGAAAAATATTATAGCCATTTTTATACATTTCAATTGTAAATCAACATTAGTTATTTCCAATTGAAGACTGTTGGATACATTTTGTAAAGGTAATGATAAAGCTTAAGGCATATCCAGTCAGGCTTTGTTTGATTAATTTGCTTTACAGGAACTTTTTACATTTCTGCGCAGAAAAAAACCTCATTTGGATCATCGTTCAATTCAATAAAATTAAAATTTTCCTCATTGTAGTAAGATAATTGGCTAAATTTTCAAATACAATCTAGTTGGAGCATAACTGTTAGTCTATTTTACCTTCACAAGTACATGTTTGGGTTATTTGAATACAGTTTGAGGGTGATATTGGAGTATTTTATTTTGAAAAAGATGTACGTAACGATTATTCCAATCAAGTTTAAATTGACCCAGTGGTTTCATTTGATTTACGTTTGAAAGTTATGACTCTATGACCACAGATTCATTTCCAATTTATTTCCCACCATTTTGAATGTAGGACGAGAAGGTTTGATGAAACTTAGTCTGATTTAAATTTGCCTGTTGTCCTTAAATCATAATTTTATTTCGTCATAATACATTCCCAGGAAAACGGAAAACAGAGAATATGTAGAACGCGTCATTATATTGTAATTAAACTTCTCACTATGAGCGTTAGGGATTAATTTCTGAATGAAAGTACACATATGCTTTGAATATTTTAAGACATCTAAGAAAAGCTTGCAGATACCAAAGAGGTAATCAGAAGTCGTAAGTCGAAGACGGACAGACAACACAATGGCTAAGCGAAAAAGGACAAAAGGACAAAGAAAGATATACAAATAACTACACAGAAAACGTAAGATCGAGCAGCGCGAACCCCACTAAAAACCGGGGGTGAACTCATATGCTCCGGAATAGTAAGCAGTTCATATTCCACATGGGGCACCCGTAGAAAGCGCTGCATGGATGGACTACCGTACAATTCTAAATACCTCCTGAAGACGAAGATCAATGTTAATTGGCTCATTACTTCCAGAGAAATTGAAATGTAAAAAGCAAGTTACATATGAAAATATATAATAATATAACATGAAGTAAAGAAAAGTGGAAGCAATGCACGCAGATAAATTTGTAAATTCTGAAGAAAAATCCGTTTTCTCAGATACTTAAATAATCAAACAGATAAAGACAATAGAAATCAAAACTAAATCAAAAGAGAAGTAAAAACCATGAATCAAAGAAGAGATTATGTATTTAATAGTACGCTTCTAATGCATTATTTAAGACTTTCAGTCATTAAACTCAACATGTCTAGTACAATTAGTGTAATTTGTCAATAGACCATTTGCAGATTTCCGATTTGAATCTAAAATTATACGTTTTTACACGATTTTATAGGCGTTATTTCCATTAAAATGCGGGCAAAAGGGTTCCTTTACACACAAAGTTCAATGAATATAACATATATTTATCCCATAAGCTGAATACAATTTTATTGTAACAGTTGTAAATTTTCTATTTGCTATAAAAAAAACGTAGGTATCAACTTTTGTACGCACGGCGCGTTTCTGGAATAATCGTCATCATGTCCGCTCAAAGCCAAATTATTTAAAGGCCAAATTATTTAAATGTGGTTGGGAGAAAGAAAACCAAAATGTCAAAGCAGAATGGCCAAATTTGGCTATGGTCACATATGCCTGAGGAAGAAGATTTGGCTAGTTTTGTGGGGTTATTGTGTTAACTCCACTTTCAACAATATTTCAGCTATATTTGTGGCGGTCAGTTTTATTGTTAGAGGAGACCGGAATACCCGGAGAAAACCACCAACCTGTCTGCTCAAATTATTTGTCCTTTACCTTGCTCTTGCCAGAACGGGTACCAGTTTGTCTGTTGTAAGAGAAATAACTCTCATAAAAACGAATATTGTTATGATCAAATCAAGAATGGGCAAAAGATATATTCAGGAACAATACTTCACGGATGCAGTAACACGACAGGTGTCACATGAGGAGCAGGAACTGCTAACCATCATGGAGCACCTGCGTTTTAGTGGGGTTCGTGTTGCTCGGTCTGTTGTGTAATGTTTTGTGGATCGTTATTTGTCCTTTTTCTTTTGGCTATTGAATTGTTTGTCCTTCGCTTTACCGCTTCTTATTACCCCTTTGGCTTCTTCAAACGTTTCTTATTACATGTAGATATAGTCATGCTGAACATTTACAGTTCTTAAATAGTGTAATTCATTAAAACTAATGTCAATCTCCCTCAAGCTATGGTACAAACATAACCTTAAACGATTTTGACTATCTTGTTTTAGACCCTTTGGTTTTCTTGCTCCCAAAGATTATAAAATTATTTGGCTTTCTATTCTACCTGATGAATATTATTCCATAAACGCGTAGTGCGCACTAATTTTGATATCTACGTTTTTATTTATTATCTATTTAACAGGTAGTTCGTAGCAGTGAAACAAATGGTGACGACACCACCAAAGTATATCGACAGACACATGTTGAGTATCTAATAGCAACACAAATAAATCTCCAAATGTAATGTCGTCTTAAGAACAAGTTGTTTTTATGAGGTAATGATGTCTGCTTTATACTACACCATATTATACAGCCGAACTTTGCTTAAAGAATTAACTTAATGGCACGAATTGTCCGCAGGTAGACAAAACACTCCACTAGGACAATTTGTGTCATTTCTTAGCCAGTTAACTAAGCCTAATTCTAATTCGTTCTTAGTGGATATGCAGGGAATCAAACGATACCAATTACACCTTTGAGACGATCTAATTTTAAAATGAACTCATAGTCACTCTTACATGTAGTTGTCAATTTCAGTAGACTTTTTATAGTTATCTGCTGTTCGCTTAGTAATTCCACATTGCAGTTAGGCCTGGAATGTGTTTGTTCTATTTTAGAGCAAGTTCAAGTGACTACTGTTGTCTTGCAAATTACTCATTGAATGTATCGAGCTTCACAAATTGTATGGTCGACAAAAAGAATTGGTCCATCCATATATAATTTCAGTGTATCAACTGATTGAAGATATGTTTCCGATACGAACCTGTGATTTTCTATTCCCGACGGGTGCATTGGTGGTGCAGGAGATATTAACTCTTCGGATACACCTGGATCGCAAAAGTTTAAACACAATGTTTGAAGATGGTCTGTGTTCCAATTTGAACAATACAAGTAGATTTATTTTTAAAGTGGTGCTGAATAAGAAAAGCTTGACGATATCAAAGAGGTAATCAGAGCGTAAATCTAAGAAAGGCCGGCAATATAATGGCCAAAAGAAAAATGACTAAGAAAAACAATGATCTACGAAACACTACACAGAAAACTACAAAATGAGCAACACGAATCCCACTGGAAACAGAAGACCAGTCGTTTCTGCTCCACTAGTAGCAACCGTCATGTTACTCTTGTTTCAAACCAGGTGAAAAGTCATGAATGATGAAAAGTCGAGATTGTAATTACGTAGCAGCTAAACAAGTCATGATGGCGACCGTAAGACGTTCGAAGCGATCACTTCAACTTAACCTTTAGGAACTCTTGGTTCAGTAGCTTCCTTGTTAGCTGCAACCCTCTATCAAGGAAATCGTGAGCTCTGGAATATAGCATCAACTGACAGATATATACTCCATATACATGTGCTGCTGGAATGTTGCTCCATATATACCCTTTTACCTTCATGTTTGTACTGTTTTTATTTCTAGCCGGATCATCTCTTTACTCGAATATTTCTTCAGATCTGTGTATTTTGCGTTCGTCTGGTAATGGTGACCATGTTATGTCTGAAAAAATGACCAAAGGAAGAAAAATGTTCTTAAAACGAACCAGCTCCTAGTAGTTTTTTTAATTTAAGAAGTGCAAGTTATATAAACGTTAGAGAATACCGAATGGGGCAATCAAAAAAGGAAAATCGAAAAAAATTGGCAAGACTAAGGCAAGCAAAACAAAAACACAACACAATATGTGTTGGACACCAATATACGCAAACAAACACAATTGACGTAAATAAGACAAATAAACAACCAGATCTCTGAGTTGGTTTTAGTGGCTCAAGTTGATCAGTATCATTCAAAGGGGAATAACTCGAACTCGATTTTGGTTATATTTGTTTACCTACCATTAACTATTATCTAATAAATGATTTCATCAATAGGACGTACTGTGATACATTGTTTTTGATAAAGAGCGTTGAGAAGTGATTGATGAAGAAACTATGTAAATTTCAGTACAACATTTACTGCTTTCAGATTTCTTTTTTTTAAATCCATTTGTCAGCCTTCCGAAAAGCACTGATAGTTTCTTCTTTGTATCATGCATGATTTCTTTAGAATGAGTTAACAGATTTAGTCGTTCAAATCTATCGAGCTGATCTCATCTCATTTACATTTATACTTTAAAGCTTCATCTTTAGAAGAAATACCTCAGAAGGAAAATTGATGAAAAAAAATTAATTAAACCGATTGAAATATGATTCGAACTGACCCTGAGGTCATTTTGGTTTGATTTGATAGAAGTGTCTAAACCACGTAACCTATATAAATTGCTCTCCGTCAACCAACCTTATTTTCCATAAAGATTTAAGAAATGCTTAAAAGCATTAATAGACGTTTAATGTCATGCATATGCTATCTGAATAAGGATGACGAACACATACCTCATATTTAATAACAGATAGTATTGATAGATAGCAGAGAGCGATGGTAAAACAAATTGCGCATAGCATATTAAAATATTTCATATTCAAAATTTAGCAGATGTACTATTATGATTCCGCTAAATGATGGCAATTTTACTATTCAATGTGTTCTTATCTAACTTTATAACCAATAGTGTATACAATCCTATATAAACAATCTTTTCATAATGGGCTGAAGTCAATAAAAAAACACAAAAAGGTTTATTATGATGAAAAGGCAGCTAAATAACATAGAATGGTTTCGTCTTTGATAAAGTTGAGCGAATAATTATTGACGAGTGTAGTTTTTGATAATAATCAAGTTTTACTACTTATTAAACGGCGTATAGTGAGTGATCATCAAAGAAAATGACTATAAAATACCAGCTCAAAGAACAGTCTATTGTTTGTGAACAATAGTTATTTGATGTAGTTAGTCGAATATTAACCGATCTAATCGACACGTGATAAATATTATAAATCCTTTATATCAAGCGTTTCTTTGTATTTTCATACTATCAATTTTGTATCATTTTGGTGCTTACATTATTAAGCTCATTTTTGAAAATATAATTCTGTTTATACAAAGGAGTTAATTATTGGAATTCTTTGATGTTATTATTTATAAAACATTAAGATTCGATTTATTTTATTTATGCCCTTTTTACTTCAATACAACTTTGAAAAATCTATACATGATTAAAAAATATAATATTAAAGTATTTAAATATATAGAAATTAGTCTAATTCTCTGAAGCATAAAACTCCTAATCTCAATTTAATGATGAGAAGATCAGAAATTAGTTAGGTAATATTGGATGCAATTAGAAAAAAACTAATGACATAAAACCAATCAGCCTATTGGTATTCAGTTAATATGTTACATACACAAGCAAGCTTATGTGACCAAAACTTTTAACATGAAACATTACAAGCATATATGCACCATTGGATAAACACTGTAAAGAAGATCTTTAATACAATCACCACGTTTAATGGTATCAATGGATACAAAACATGGGTAAGAAGAGTTTAGAGATACCAAAGGTGTAATCGGAATCCGCAAATCGAAGGACCGACAACACAATGGCCAAACGAAAAAGTACAAAAGGACAAACAACGATCTACAAAGCATACACATAAAACTAAAGATCGAGTAACACGAACCCCACTAAAACCGGGGTAGAACTCAGGTGCTCTGGGAGGGTAAGCTGTTCCTGCTCCAATAGTGGCACCCGTCATGTTAATCTAGTTACAAACCCGATTGTAAGTAATGAATGTGAAAAGGACCGGGAAGTGTTTGCGACAAGTGGAACATATCCGTGGTCATTACTGACACAGAAATACCATAACAGTAACCCAAGTCATGGTGGCGACCGTAACACTTTCGAAGTGACGACTTCAATTCAACCAATAGGAACATGTGCAATACCGGTGGTCAGGTGGAACAAGTCATTTATTATATAGACATGATAATAAAGTGAATTCATAGCCACGTTGTATAGGGTTAGCAATATTGGTGTATGAACTGATCGTTACTCATTATTGTGTCAGGGTACTTACTCGTAGTGACACCGTTAAGAAACATTTCAAGATACCAAAGGGAGTAATCTGATGTCGTACATTGAAGGACAGACCTAGCGATGACCAAAAGACGAAGGACAAAACTACTAAGGATTGAGCATTAAAACAACCCACAACAACCAATGGTAATACAGGTCTTTTGACTTACTATAGACAGCTGTTTCCAAACAAGGGTAAATGTCGCCTCCTCTAGATTACTGTAAGTTAGGTTCTCCATCGTCCACGAAATACATTCCTACTATAGACAGGTGTTCCCAAACAGTGGTCAATGTCATCCCTGGTTTTTAGTGGGGTTCGTGTTACTCGATCTTTAGTTTTATATGTATGTTTTGTAGATCATTGTTTGCACTTTTGTATTTTTTCTTTTGGCCATTGTGTTGTCTGGCCTCTGCGATTTACGCATTCTGATTACCTCTTTGGTATATTAAGACTCTTCTTATACCACATAAATCATTTATTAAACATCTGAATGATAAAGGCGGATGCTAGGGGTATCCGAATGATAGTGACTAAAAGATGCATGAGGGTGGTAATTACTGTATGGTGTTGGTCTATGGCACAACGTTTTTCTAAGCACGTAATAGGTAGGGGCGTGTTTCTCGTTTGAATCCTAATGACTTCCTCTTTAATATGCACCAATAAGACATGCAATGACAGCGATAGTAAATCATAGTTTACGGCATGTTGACATAAACTCAATCCAATTTCATGATCATATTTTCTACATCATTTGTAATACATATCGATTACTGTTTAATATTATATGACACACACATTAAATCTATCTTTTATTTATTATAAAAATGGAATTCACTATGTGTATCACTCTACGAGCCAGCATGTATACAACTTAAACAAAGTGGTTTATATAATATGTACATATTTTATACAGCAAAACATCTCGCTTTTGCCGATTGTCATTGACATCTTTGAAATAGAATAAATGTCCAGCTTCCATTTTAAAATATTTTTGGATATATTACAACAAGACAGAAAACAGCTTTGCTTAACCGATTGTCATTTGAGGTTATATGCAGTTATTAATGATTGTATTTGTATTTTCCGAAGTACAAAGCAGAGGTGGTTTTACTCTTTACTGGAAGAAGAGTTTGAAGATAACAAAGGGGTAGTCAGAATCCGTATATCGAAGAAGAACAGACAATACAATGGCTAAAAGAAAAAGTACAAAAGGACAAACAACGATCTACAAAACATACATATAAAACTAAAGATAGCGTAACTCGAACCCCAGTAAAAACCGGGGATGAACTCGGGTGCTCGGGAAGGGTAAGCAGTTCCTACTGGAAATTCGGCAAGTGTTAAACATATCATGACATCACACAATTCATTTGTACCCAGCTAATTTCTACTAATTTCTATAATATTTCACCTGTACAGTGGCGGTCAGTGTTATTGTTGGAGGAAATCGGAATCACCCGGACATGTCACATGTAACTTTCAAACTTTACCACATAAGGTTGTGTCTGGTGGGAATTGAATGTTAATCAACATTATTATATATGATTGCTTAAATCAAACTACCATATGATCGCGGCCACAATAACCTATAAGTATCAAGAAATAGCATATAACATATGGAAATTAGTCAAATGCATTGAAAGCTCGTTATGCCATGTCCTGTTGGAACACTCGTCTGAGGTAGTTATATAAAGTATATTCTCGATATTTTGATAGCCCAAACCCAATTCAGAAAGGTAAACTCTTACTCATGTAGGCTGAAGTTTATGTGAGTTGTACTCTTGCTCATGTAGACTGAAGTTTACTTAGCATCATCTTTTATCTCAGTCAGTAATTTGTTCATGAATGAATTAGCGTGTTCGTTTCACATACATTAGATAGACTGTTGTATATTTAAAAGGCCCCTTGTTATTAATTCGACGTTAATGGAGATTGGTTTGGTTTTTTAATACAGGCATTATATTTATACAAACTAGTTAATACATCCATTAATTTACTCATAGGAATCATGCTTTGTTGCGTAACAAATATCGAAGGACTATACCCAACAAATAATCGCTTTGATGTTATGCATTTAATTTATTAAAACCTGGTTAAGTTCCCCAAGGTAAATGATTTCGATTTTGATTTTCCCCGTGTATTAGTATATTAGCCGCTTACGTGTTTTTGAATCAAAGAATTTGTACAAAACCATTCAGAATTTTTCTACCACCAAATAAAATCAGCAGTCATTAAGCTTATTAAAGATACAAGAATTTCCCCATAAACCAGGTAATGAATCATTTTTTGTTTCATAAATAACATGATTTTTATATTATAGAATATCTAATTTGTTTAGCTTGAAATGTGTTTGATTTCCTCTATATAAAGCCTGTATAGAATATTATGATGGATATGGTAATACAACCAAATTTATATGCACGGCAATAGATCTTATCTGTAGTCATGGGTGGATGATTAAAGACCAACTTTGACAGAATATCGAAATTGCAGAGATCTTCCTCGATTAGAGCATGTTGGTTTCTACTAGAAAAATTATCAAAATTTTTCAAATTCCAAAATATCATATTTAATAAATAATAAGTTGTAAAATCAAAATTGTAATACTTATCGGATAAATTACCACCCATGTTGTATAATATACCTGTATTCCATAAAATGAAGATAATAAAACAAGATAGCAATTTGCATAAAAATCTAATATATCACACAAAATTAACCAATTAAATTAGCAGTAGACAATATTGATTACTGTTCCACATGTAAACCGTATATAAAACCACTTGTTATTGGTATATACAATATGTAAATGTTTTTTAAAGCAAACGAAAGGCATAAAACATGTAAATAATGTCAATAATCCATTGGAGTTTGATTTTGATGCCTGAAACTAAAATTCAATATGCAATAATTCAAATTAACACATACACATTTTTTTCTTCTTGGGTCTTTGATTAAAAATGTCATTATATAACTTTATGTCAAACATTTTTTTTCCGAAAATTAAATAAGATGGTTATAGTCAAGGAATAAATTTGATCAATCGTATTTGTATGCATGCATTGTGTACATTCAACAGGAATATGCACAACATTAATGAAAGAAAGCCATATTACAAAGAAATGTTCGCGATATCTTCCATGCATGCAAATAGAACATCGGTAAAAACAGTAATAAGGAGTTGACATCTCTTGTCAAATTGTTAGTTCGTGTTTACAGTAAACAAATAAAATAACTAGTTCACGGAATCAACCAATATAACATTCTCAGACTGGTAAATGAAGACCTTAAAACAGCCAGCTGTGGGACTGATGTACCATAGAATGTTCACAAATCGATTTTCACCATTTCACTGTTAAATATTTAAGTAAAGTTTGTAGATACCAAATTAGTAATCAGAAGTCGTAAATCTAAGATACCAAATTAGTAATCAGAAGTCGTAAATCTAAGATACCAAATTAGTATCTAAGATACCAAATTAGTAATCAGAAGTCGTAAATCGAAGGACAAGACAATACAATGGTCAACAGAAAAAGGACAAACAATGATCTACTAAACATTACACAGGAAACAAAAAACTAAAGATCGAGCAACACGAACCACGATAACAACCGGTGGCAAACGCTGGGGTTCCGGAAAGGTTATCAATTCATGTTCCACTAGTGACACCCGTCGTGTAACTCTTGTTACAGAACCAGGGTGATAAGTCATGAATTAATACAGGACCGGATTGTGATTTCGCCACCCAGATCGGTTTTTACTTTATTTTGATACTCCTAATTAAAAAAACCCGTAGATATCTAATTTAGTGCAAAAGACGTGTCTGTAATAACCTTCAGCAGGTGCGATTATAGTCAAAAGGTTAGCAAGCAAAACTAAAGGTCTTTGGAAATACGAAAATCAACAGAACATTCACACAAACTACTAAATTAATAAATTTTATCACTTTCGTCATTGGACTCTATGTGGTATACACAATTGTATCATTGCTTTCATTTGTGATAAATGATATGAGATACGTACGAGGCACTTAACAATAAAGTTCTACATAGGTACCAATAGTGTAAGTGCTTAAACAGTATCATCTCGGAAACTGATATATAGATTCATCAAACTGCATTTCTGATGGTTCTTTCCAAAGATGTGTTTGTCAATTTCTGGTCTAACGATAGATGGCAGCCATTGGATAAAGTTGAATCACATGACTCGATGAGAAATAAACGTTAGAGAATACCGAAGGGGCAATCAAAAATGGAAATTCCAGAGAAACTGGCAACATAGAATACACCATCTTCGCTAGCCAAGGGTTACGATTCGGGTCCCCCTTCTCTCCACCCTTGGCGGATCTAGAATACATTTTGAAATTCGCGCGCAATGC
>JYMV01034054.1_pt1 | contig 11296 bp, 9 predicted proteins | sample 338911 | NCBI WGS metagenome assembly JYMV01 (sample SAMN03354496, study PRJNA234377) | hydrothermal vent metagenome | biome: Deep sea; feature: Hydrothermal plumes at the Eastern Lau Spreading Center, Western Pacific Ocean; material: Seawater | place: Tonga | collected 2009 | depth 2000 m m
GGCTTCAGCATACAACTCAACACCGTCGATACGTTGTACTTGAGGCTAAGAGATCAAACAAGTTGTTGAGCAGAGGAGGAGGAGGAGGAGGAGGATGATGATGATAATATACTTGAACTGGCTGCACTACTTTTGGAGCAGATGAGGAGGAGGAGGATGAAGTAGTAGTGGTGGTGGTAGTGGGCGCCGACACATGTGAACCAGCTGTATACGCATGGGCTGGTGCTGCAGCTGCAACGGCCACACGCGTTGGTTGCTGTTGCTGTTGTTGTTGTTGTTGTTGTTTCGCTTGCTGCTGCTGCTGTTGTTGTTGTTGTTTTAATTGTAATTGACGTTGTTGTTCTTCTTTCAATTGTTGTTCGCGTTGTTGTTGTTCTCGCTGTTGTTGTATGAGCAGTTGTTGTTCGCGTTGTTGTAGTTCCAATTGTTTTCGTCGCTGTGCTTCAGCTTGCTCTCGTTGAACGTGTAATGATTGTTGTTGTTGTTGCTGCTGTTGTTGTTGTTTTTCTAATAATTGTTGTTTTCGTTTCGCTTCTTGCAATGCCATTACTAAAGACATTGTTAAAACGAAAAACATTTTTCACAACGCAAATTTCCGTTAAAAACCAAATAGACAGACGTGGAATATCAACAAACAATACAATCAACTTACATTTACTCAAATCATTGGCACTGGTCGGTTGTGACGAGGTGTCTTCCTCGTCGTCGTCGTCGTCATCAAACACAAAGCGGCGACTCGGATCATTCGCGCTCGCTTCTTCTTGCTCTTCTTCTGCCACCTTGCCTGCCAACGCCTCTTGCACCACTTCATTCAACAAATCAGGCAATTCTTTACGACCTGGTTTTCTATTTACTGCCATCAAAAATTGTAAATATCTTTTTGCACATAATGATACGATTCCTCATTTTAATTTTCTTGTGCCGAAGGCCGGACTTGAACCGGCACGGGGTTTCCCCCACTGCCCCCTCAAGACAGCGTGTCTACCAATTCCACCACTTCGGCCCATATCACTTATTAATTTTTTCAGTATCTTGTAGTGGTGGCGTAGGCAAGGCCAATCCATCAGTGGTGGGTGCCAATGTCCTTTCTTCCTGTGCTTGTTCAATAACTGAATTGGCGCCACCAGTGACTGGTGAACCGACCAAACTAATCAAAAGCGCCAAGCCCATAAAAGCAACAGCAAGATAAGTTGTGATTTTACTTAAAGCTGTTGCAGCACCACGTCCACCAAAGATAGCATTGGTTGTTTGACCACCAATAGAACCGGCTAAACCACCACCTTGGCTGGCCTGCATTAATACAACTGTAACCAGTAATAAACTGATAATTGCATGTATTGTGATTAAAAATCCTAACACGTTTTACCTCTTATAAAATTTTGATACTTGTTCTACTATGCCGCAAAAACTTTCTTCTTTTAAACTTGCCCCACCAACTAGAAAACCATCTACACCATCGGTCTGAATCAATTCTGTAGCATTATTTTCATTTACCGATCCACCATAGAGTATTGGTACTTCATGGGCGATTTGTCCAAACATTCTTTCTAGGATCGATTGGACATAACCATGGGCTCTCGCTACCTGATCAGAGGAAGCAGTCTCACCCGTACCAATAGCCCATACTGGTTCATAGGCTATTATCATTTTTACAGGATCAATCGAATCCATGCCTTGAAGACCAAGATTTATTTGATTTTCAAGAACCTGGGTAGTCTGATTCGATTTACGATCATCCAGTGTTTCACCTATACAAAAAATGGGAACCAATTCCGCATTCAGAACCGCGTGAATTTTTTTATTAATCCAAACATCTGTTTCGCCAAAAATGTGGCGCCGTTCCGAATGGCCAAGAATCACATACTGAACTCCTGTAGACTTCAGCATCCCAACTGATATTTCTCCAGTATAGGCACCCTCTACCTCAAAATGGGCATTTTGTGCTCCAACACCGAAATCTGTACCATTTAATGTTTTAACTATGGAAAAGAGCGATGTAAAAGGCGGGCAGAATATAACCTTCGCTTCTGCCTTATCCAATATACGATTTTTGATTTTACCGACGAAAGAGACACCCTCTTCACCTGATTTATTCATCTTCCAGTTTCCAGCTACAATTGGCTTAGTATTCATCTTAAATCTCTAATGAATAAATTGCGGGTAATGTATTCCCCGATAATAATTCTAATGATGCTCCGCCCCCGGTTGAGACGTGACTAACCTTTTTCATTAATCCAAATTTTTTAATTGCCGCAGCTGAATCTCCACCACCGATGATTGTCATCATACCTCTTTCTGTTACTGCCGCAATTTTTTCTGCTATCTTTTGTGTACCATGATGAAACCCATCCACTTCAAATACTCCCATTGGTCCATTCCATAGAATTGTTCCCGAATCTTGAACGACCTCAGAAAATTGATTTATCGTCCCCGGACCAATATCTAGGCAAATTAAATCATCTGGAATTTTTCCTGCAGCACAAATTTCTGTGGCATCTCCATGATTTATTGATTCCGCACACACAAAATCTTTTGGGAAAATTAATTTGGTTTTGCCACGTGCTTGAGACATGATAGCTTTTACAGCAGGGAGCATAGATGCATCGACAGTTGAATTGCCTACATCCTTGCCCTGTGCTTTTAAAAATGGATGGGCCATACCTCCACCGATGAGAATATGACCTGCATTGCCAATGAAATGGTGAATCAAATTCAGTTTGGTATCAATTTTAGCACCCCCCAAAATCACGGTTAAAGGGCGTTTTGGTTTTTCCATAGCATCAGTTAAAAACTGCAATTCCTTTTCAATGAGAAAACCCATTCCCTTGTGGATAAAATTTTGGGTTACTCCGGCGTTGGATGCATGACTCCGATGGGCCGTACCAAAAGCATCATTAATAAATACCTGACCATGTTTGGCTAATTTGGCACTGAAAACAGGATCATTTTGAGTTTCTTCAGCATGAAACCGTAAATTTTCCAGCAAATGAATTTCACCACCACGCAATCCCAGAGAAACATCATGGGCATCTTCAGACACACAATCATCCGAAAATTTGATTGGCATTTCCAAAAGGTCTGCCAATGTTTCACCTACAGGGATTAAACTCAATTCAGGGTCATGATTCCCGTTAGGCCGACCCAAATGAGACATCAACACTACATTGGCTCCTGCTTTCAAACAATATTGAATAGTGGGTAAAACAGCGCGAATTCGAAAATCATCTACAACACGATCATTTGCGATGGGTACATTAAAATCAACACGAATAAGGACACGTTTTTCTTTTAATTCAAACGTTTTGAGAGATTTGATCACGCGGGTTTTTCATATTATAAATTTAGGTGTTGCCAATGTAAAGCTCGTCATATCCTTAGACCCATTTAAGAGTTTCTGGACAAATAGATTTTTACACCTGTTGTTAAAACATTATCAATAATTCCGATTTCCAACCCTTTAAAGGATTGTGAATTTACAAATGCATTTTCCATATTTTGAAGTCGTTCTTCCTCCTCACTTTTGTTTTCGAAACGGTATAAATCTTCCGTTGTATCACAGTTGGATTCAATGAAATCATAACCTGTTGTATGAATCTATGGATAATTCTATTTATATCGATGGTTAAGTACATTAATTTTGAATTGGGTACAATATGTCATCTAACACAATAGCATCCATCAATTTCCAAGATTTGATGCTCCATCGCATCCACGAGATACTGCTTGTAGCAAGCCCATATGATGCATTTATCCTAGAGGAAGACGGGCGCCTTACTCAGCAGATTCTCTACGAATATCTAGGTATGAACCTTAGTTATGCACCCAGAGTTTGGCATGCAAAAAATGCAAATACTGGATTACAAATGTTATCTGATCGTAGCTATGACCTGGTGATTGTAATGATGCGCATAGCTGACATGGATCCCATTACCTTTGGAGAGAAGGTCAAAGTATCTTTTCCAGATAAACCGATTATCCTGCTTGCTTTTGATGAATCCGAAATCACCCATTTGCCGCAGGAACGTTTGAAAAAAATAATTGATAAGATCTTTATTTGGTCGGGTAATGCCGATGTATTCCCTGCTATTATTAAAAATATAGAAGATAAAATGAATCTTCATCGCGACTATAAAATTGCCGATATTCGTGCAATTATTGTGGTGGAAGATAATCCACGATACTATTCAATTATTTTGCCATTAATCTATCAGACGGCACTGAAGCACGCCAGAGATCTGATTAACAAAAGTTTATCTGATATCGATAGGTTATTATTATTCCGGGCAAGACCAAAAATAATTTTAGCATCGTCCTACGAAGAGGCAACACATTATTATCACAAATACCGTCATAATATCCTGGGATTTATTTCTGATGTTCGATTCCCAAAAAATGGAAAATTAAACTCCCATGCCGGAGTAAAACTGGTTAAATATATCCGAGAAAAGGACTCTGATATGCCCATTGTTCTTCAATCCACCAAACCAGGTTATAGTAAAGATGCAAAAAAAGTTAATGCTTCGTTCATTTATAAGAAATCTCCAACGCTGCTCCAGGATCTGGAAGACTTTATTGTTAATAATTTTGGTTTCGGTGATTTCATATTTCGTAATCTACGTGGCAAAGAAATTTCCCGCGCCACTGACTTACCTGATTTTCGTAAATCATTGGAGAAAATTTCCGTTAAATCTTTAAAATACCACGCCTCCAAAAACCATTTTTCGAATTGGTTAGCCGTAAGAGGTGAATTTTCTATAGCCTCAAATATTAGACCTCTTAAATTACATGACTTTAATAATATAGAGGATTTACGTAAATTAATAATTGAACAGGTTGATATGGGAATACAAGCCCACCATGAAGGGCGGATAGTTCAATATTCTCACACTGCAAAAGATGAAAAACTTGATTTTGTGCGACTTGCAACCGGATCTCTAGGTGGAAAGGCAAGAGGACTGGCATTTGCAAATAATATGCTTTCGGAAAAAAAAATTAATGAGAGATATCCTAATATTGGTTTGCGCATTCCAAAAGTAGCTGTTATCGGCACAGATGAGTTCGATCGATTCATGGATGAAAATAAATTGTGGAAAATTGCTTTTTCTATGAAGAAATCTGATAAAGCCATAATCAAGGCTTTTACCAATGCTTCCCTATCGAAAGAATTGATATCCACCTTAACCCGTTATTTAAACGATGTTAAATATCCACTTGCCATTCGATCATCAAGTCTTTTGGAAGATTCACAATATCAGCCCTTGGCTGGAATGTATTCCACTTTTATGCTTCCCAATTCCAATAAATCCAAAAAAACACGCCTTGAAGAACTGATTAAAGCCATTAAAGCGGTATACGCCTCAACCTATTTTAAAGAACCCAAAGCATTGATTGAAGGATCTGTCCATCGTCATGAGGAAGAAAAAATGGCTGTGATCATTATGGAATTAATCGGTAAACAGCATCAAGATAGGTATTATCCTTCTGCTAGCGGTTCAGCCCAAAGTTTCAACTATTATCCAATTTCTTATATGAAACGCGAAGAAGGAGTTGCATTCCTCGCTTTAGGGCTAGGCCGTACCGTTGCCGAAGGGGAAAAATCTCTTCGTTTTTCTCCACAATACCCCGGCATCATACCCCAGTATTTTTCAGTAAAATCAACCATCTCAAATTCTCAAAATAAATTTTATGCACTAAACCTTAAAAGTAGTTTTGACCCTCAAAAAAATGGAAAACAAGAGAACACAAACGTTTTCGATTTATCAGTTGCTGAAACGGATGGAGAATTACATTGGGCAGGCAGTGTTGTTTCAGAAGAAGATAACGTAATTCGTGATTCTCTACGTCATGATGGAACCCGTGTGATCACTTTCCCTTCTTTACTTAAATGGAACACGGTACCTATTTCAGAGCTACTTAAAGATGTGTTATCGATTGGAGAAGAGACACTCGGATGTCCAGTGGAAATTGAATATGCCATTAATTTCAATAAAGATGAGAATCAAAAACATGAATTCTGTCTATTACAAATCAAACCAATGGTAATTGGAGGTCTTGATCGCGTTCAGGAATTTGACACTATACTTAAAAAAGATATTATTTGTTCGAGTTCTGTAGCTTTGGGAAACGGCGTTATTGAGGATATTCAAAATATTATTGTTGTTGATCCTAAAACATTTAATGCAGCTCACACCCAAGCCATCACAAAAGAAATCGAAAAGATTAACAGTAAAATTTCTAAGGGAGAAAAATATATATTAATTGGTCCTGGACGGTGGGGTTCAGCCGACCCATGGTTAGGCATACCTGTGAATTGGAACCAAATATCGAATGCCAAGGTAATTGTAGAAGTTGGAATGGATGATTTTCCCGTTGATCCTTCTTTTGGCAGTCATTTTTTCCAGAATGTTACCAGTATGAGGATTGGTTATTTCACCATTAATCATAAAAACAAACAAGACCATCTCAATATGAAATGGTTATTGGGTCAGCATGTTCAGAAAATTGGCAAATATACCAAATGGATCAATACAGACAGACCACTAACAGTCACAATTGATGGCCAAACGGGGGAAGGATTAATTATTAAACCGCTAGAACCTATCCAGCAATCAATGGATGAGCAGGAATCAACGGGGATATAATTAATTGGTAATTAAACCACGCCCTGATCTATCATAGCATCGGCAACTTTGATAAATCCGGCAATGTTGGCGCCATTGACATAATTTGTGAAATCACCCTCATTCCCTCGGGAAACACATACGGAATGAATATTCTGCATAATGCTGTGGAGTTTCTGATCTACTTCCTCCCTACTCCAGACAATACGCATTGAATTTTGGCTCATTTCCAAACCGGAAACAGCGACGCCTCCTGCATTCGCAGCTTTACCAGGACCAAATAAAATCTTATTACCAAGAAAAACTTCGATGGCATCTGGCTCGGAAGGCATGTTTGCACCTTCAGCTACAGCTGTGCATCCATTTTTTACCAACGTCTTAGCTTCAGCTTCACTGATCTCATTTTGAGTGGCACAGGGTAATGCGACATCACACGGCACACTCCATGGTCGCTTCCCTTCCAAATAAGCCGCGCCAAATTTATCAGCATATTCCTTGATGCGGCCCCGCTTCACATTTTTCAGTTCCATAATATAATTTAATTTTTCAGCATCTATACCATCTGAATCATGGATAGAGCCACCGGAATCCGATAGTGTTACGACTTTACCACCCAGATCATTTACTTTTTCAGCGGCAAATTGAGCCACATTTCCAGAACCGGAAATAGCTACCGTTTTCCCTTGAAATGATTCATCCCTGGTCTTGAGCATTTCATTGGCGAAGTAAACACAGCCATAGCCAGTGGCTTCAGGCCGAATCAGGCTACCACCCCAGTTCAATGCCTTACCGGTCAAAACACCGCTAAATTCATTACGAATACGCTTGTATTGCCCAAAAAGATAACCGATTTCACGTCCACCTACACCAATGTCTCCCGCAGGTACATCTGTGTCAGGGCCGATATGACGGCACAATTCTGTCATGAACGATTGGCAAAAACTCATTACCTCATTATCAGACTTTCCTTTTGGATCAAAATCAGACCCACCTTTACCACCACCCATAGGTAAAGTGGTTAAACTATTTTTAAATACCTGTTCAAAGCCAAGAAATTTGAATATACTTAGGTTAACTGATGGGTGGAATCGCAGACCACCTTTGTATGGCCCTATAGCTGAATTAAACTCCACACGGAACCCGCGGTTAACTTCCACTTCACCACGGTCATTTCGCCACGGTACTCGAAACATGATAACACGCTCCGGTTCAGTAATTCTTTCCAATACTTTTGAATGAAGGTAATCAGGGTGATCTTGTAAAAACCCCCAAATGGATTCGACCACTTCATGAACGGCCTGGTGAAATTCCTTTTCGCCCTGATTCCTGGCCTCAATGTGGCCCATAAATTCTTCTATAGATTGATACATCAGCTCTCCTTTGAACAATACGAATGAAAATGATTGCGACCCATTTGGTCTATTGAAAGCGGCGGAAATTAAAAGTGAAATAGGGAAATATCGCATACAAATTGATTGAAGAAACAGATACGAATCCTGTAACTTTTCCGGCTTTTTAAAGCGAATTTGGGCGGAGTAGCTCAGCTGGTTAGAGCAGTGGAATCATAATCCACGTGTCGGGGGTTCGAGTCCCTCCTCCGCTACGATGAAACGCCATTTTGATTATCCAAGGTTTTTGTTTTAGATTAAATTGAACCTACTAAAGGAGAATTAATCAAAATGCTAAAGGAGAATTAATCAAAATGCTAAAGGAGAATTAATCAAAATGAAAAAGATCGGTTTATTAATAATTGCAGTTACTACGATAGCTTCTGCTCAACTAAGAGTGGGAGTTGATGTATCTAGAAAATTGAAAGTAACTCCATCTGTCCCTGCTGAGCTAAAAGCCGTATTTTTAGCTTTTGGAGAAGAACTACCTGGCTCAGAGACGATGACTGCTGAAGGTTTAGGCTTTAGTGTCGGATATGATTTCATGCTGGCTAGCCTTGTTGGTGTAGGTGCTGAACTTAACATAGCTGGGGAAAGTGATGATGAAGATGGTGGACCAAGTAATCAGATTTTTGCATATAGTATCGTGAAACTTCCATTTGGAGTACCTTTTGCGCGCGGAGTAATTCGCGTAGGTATTGCAAAGTCATTTGAAGAAGGAATTGATCCAGGCCTTGGTTATGGATTCGGTTTAAGGATAAAACCTCCTTTATTTCCCATTGGCGCAGAAGCTTCTTATAACATCTATAATTATTCTCAAGAAGAGGAAGATCCAGATTTTGGAACAATGAAGTTTGATCTTAAACAAGCCTACATGAATCTTTCGCTAACCTACTCTTTTTAAATGAAATGCCTCTGGCTCAAATAGCCTCCTCACGGAGGCTTTTTTGTTTATAGACATTTAGGACTGGCGGGGTGTAATATTAGTTATCGAGGATATTGAAATTGAAATTGTTAAATAAGATGAGATAATAGATGAACAAAATCACTTTTAAAATCAGTTTGCTCTTTGCACCGCTTGCTTATGTATTTCATCACTGTGAGGAATCCATCATTTTTAATTTTAGAGCGTGGCGTTCTCTATATTTCCCTGATAATAAATTGCCTTCAACAGAACTAATGTTAGTCATTCTCATGGCAATATCGTTGGTGTACATTATTCTACATTTCATCGTCCAGTGCACAGTCGGTAATTATATTCTTAATGACAACTCAAGTGAACAATATGATTTTTCATACCGGCGGAACTATTGTGTTTCAAGACTTCAGTCCGGGTTTAATTACGGCCATCTTATTTTACATTCCTGTAAACATTATCATTGCGCAAAAGGCGCTTCAGGAGGGGTGGATATCTAAACGTTCGTTGATAGTGCTCTTCTTATTGGGAGGTATCATTTTCTGGTCATTTGTAAAGTTAGGTCTATTTCTTATGGTAACAGTGCTACTCATATCTTATCTATGGATTGCTTATGAAACATTTAGAATTAAGCGTGCTCCTTAAATTATTTAGTAATTGGTATTCCATCAATATCATCAAGCCCCGCAGCAGCGGGGTTTTTTGTTTGTGGTATGATGGGTAGATTCATAAAAAGATATTAATATGATTGCTTATTTATCAGGACCAATTGAAAACGCCCAGAATGATGGAGCAGACTGGAGAGTTATGATGACCGAATGGTTAAAAGCGGAGCTTAATCATAAAGTATTTGACCCTGTTATAGAAACCAAAACTATTATTAAACATCAAAGCGGTAAGGATTTTAGGTTGATGAAGAAAACTAATCCTGACGAATACAAGAAGATAATTAGAAAAATAATAAAAGTTGATTTAGAAGCGGTTGTTCAAGAAGTAGATTATTTAATTGTAAATTGGGACAAGTCAGTTTTTAGAGGTGGTGGAACCCACGGAGAAGTAACAATGGCTTATTGGTTTAGAAAGCCAATATTTCTTGTTAATAAATTACCAATCGACGATATAAGCTCTTGGATATTTTCTTGCTCAGAAGAAATTTTTAATAATTTTGGAGATTTGAAGAAAAGATTAGGGGAACTATACTACTGATTTATCTACCCCGCATTACTGCATTATTTTTTGTAATTTTGGTAGAATTAGTTTTAGGAGTTCAAAATTAAACATCTAATCATAAGTTTATTATTAGTAACAGTTTCTTTTGCTCAAGATGTGGTTTATGACACCAAATTAATAACCACCTCCACAATGTCTATTAAGCTTACTAATATAAATGCTCTAGATTGGTATTCAATGGGAACAACTGGTATTACATGGTTAAATGGTAATCATGACATTATTTTTACACATGGCATATGGTTGACCGGTATGATTGGAGATACATTGATCGGTACAACATCCGGTTGGGGACTTGACTATTCTCCGGGACCTATAATTGACGGGCAAGCAGCCATGATTGTTCAACCTGAAGACTCTAATACATACAGAATATACCATATTGACCAGAACAGCGGACCGGGAGACTCCGATTATGATGAATGGCCGGTACAATGGGGTGCACCTGACAATCCAGATGGATCTCCTAAAGTATATGGAGATCAAACTGCGTATATGGTTTATAATGATGCTCATCCAAGCGATGATTTAAGAGGCTTTCCTGAATCTGACCCAACTCCAATTGAGATCCATGAAACAGTATGGGATCACAGTACAACTACAGAAATGGAAAATGTCATATTTTTTCGTTACCAGCTTTATAATCGTGGCAATCTTGACATTGATGATGCAGCGTTAGCCCTATGGACAGATATTGATATTTATGCAGTCATGGCAAATTGGGGTGGATATAATGCCGATGGAAATTATATGTTTAATTATTATACGGATAATGATTCAGGTTATATCCCCAGAGCATGTGCTTATGTACTATTACAAGGACCTGTTGTACCTGCAGTGGGAGAAACTGCAATAGCGTTTGGCCATCAAATTGATGATTCTAATAATCTGAATTCAACTTCAGGATGGTATGTAGTAGATGATTCATATCCGGTGGGAAATGGAGACGTATTTGGTGTTTATCCTGATGAATTAGATCGGCTTAGAAACATATCCCTGGGTTTAATGCCAAATGGAGATCCAATCATTCATCCAATTTCAGGTGATACAACTACATATACACATGACGGAAATCCCGCAACTGGTGATGGGTGGTTGTGGGACTATGGATCAGGGGGGTGGATCAGGTTTTATATCGTCCA
>JYMV01027410.1_pt1 | contig 11295 bp, 6 predicted proteins | sample 338911 | NCBI WGS metagenome assembly JYMV01 (sample SAMN03354496, study PRJNA234377) | hydrothermal vent metagenome | biome: Deep sea; feature: Hydrothermal plumes at the Eastern Lau Spreading Center, Western Pacific Ocean; material: Seawater | place: Tonga | collected 2009 | depth 2000 m m
GAAAGTAATTAGTAAGAATACATCTGATTAGTCGATGACACATCATTCCATAGATATTTACAGTTGGCTTAGAGGTACAATTCCCATTTGATGGAGTCCATGACACATCATTCCATAGATATCTACAGTTGGCTTAGAGGTACAATTCCCATTTGATTGAGTCCATGACACATCATTCCATAGATATCTACAGTTGGTTTAGAGGTACAATTCCCATTTGATGGAGTCCATGGCACATCATTTTATGGATGATCTTCAACAAATATAGTCTGGCATACATGGTTGGCAATAGATGTGTTCTGTTCTCCTGAAATCAAAATTATTAAAAATGCAAAAAATCAGTAAATATCTGTCTCAACCATAGACAAAAATAAAACTTTCATTCACAAATTAACAAGTTGATAACTTTGGAAGAGTAAGGAAATACAATACTATATATTTTTCTTATAACACGAGTTAGGGTTATTGTGCTTAACGCCACTTTCAACAATATTTCAGTTATATCGTGGAGGTCAGTTTTATTGGTAGAGGAAACCGGGTAAAACCATTGAACTGCCGCAAGTCACTGACAAACTTTATTTTACAATTAATTACTCTTTATGAGGTCAACATGGGGAACTGAGGACCCGAGACCTGACCTACAAGGTCAGATGGGTGCAAGACAAATCGACACGGAGACAAATCGACACTTGGTTAAAAAAACAAATCAGCACTCAATAATATAGACAAATCGACACTTGGCTCGACAGATCGGCACTGATTATAAAAATAAAGTTTATTACAAATTATAGATAAAAATATTTTAAAATACAACGATATGTTGCATCACTGATGGCTGTATAGTACAAGCAAATAATTTGAATTGAGTGGGTTTTTTTTTTAATTGACTATGTACATGTATGTATGGTTGTGGGCGGAGACTGAAAGGGTAGATTTGTGAGTGCTATTTGTTGTATTTAAGAGCAAATGTGTGAATGAAAGGGGCATTTTTATAAACTGTGTTTAGACGTGAGTGTGATTATTGAAATTTTACTCATGAGCTGTAATTTTAAACAATAAAAATTAAAAAAAATATAGTCTTGATTATTATTAAAGTAATCATTACAGTTTATCAATGGGCCTAAGAAGTTTCAATTGAGTGTCAATTAACTTGTTAAGTAATAATAAAAAAGGTGGCAGACCGTGGGAAAATCGTTGACTGAAATTTCTCCTACAATGGGTAAACAAGTTGATCTGTCCTCATTAACAAGTATTTGACTATTTTTTACTAAATGTAGAATAAACATGATAATACATTAAAATGTTTCCAAAGTGCCGATTTGTCCCAGTGCCGATATGTCTAGCACTCAGGTCAGGTCAGCGAATGGGTCAGGTCAAGGGACCTCACTTCCCCATGTTGACCTCATAAAAAAGATTAATTAATTGTTTTATTATACCGATCATTGACGTGCGCGAGTAAAAATCTCCATTCTTCTTGCGTACCTCCGCATAAAAGTTTATCAGAAATTCGGCAATGCTTGCCTTTGGTTTCTCAATAATTTCATCATAAATCAATTCTTTGACTCCACAATAATCCGTCAATATCCGTTTACCTGCTTCTATGCAGTTTTTAGTGTTGGCGCTGTCCGTGTTTTCTAAAATTGACTGCAAATCGTCTGCCGATAGCCTTGCGAATCTATCGTCCGCCATGATAAATGTTTTTGTGTACACAGCAGACATAGTTCATTTCGAAAAAGTTAAAATCACGCACCTCAATTAACATTTTGGGTTCAAAAATTTCGGAAAGGCAAAAGGAAAACGGAAAAAAATAAAATTGGAAGTCATTATAACGAACCGACGCAGGTCATGAATTTCATTGACCGAGTCATTATAATGCACGCGAGGTCAGTTTCTTGGCGAGTTGGAGTCATTATAATGGACGCGAGGTCATTTCTGTTCAAATAGGCATTTTCGGAGTCATTTGCCGATTTTAATGTTTAGTCAACAACCAATCAAATTCCTAGATTCTGATTAGAGGTATAATAACACATAATGTTGCATCGAGTACACCTGGCCTGAACGAATCATTAGGTTAAAAATTCAGAAGTAAAAGTCAACTGGAACAAATGTTATTGCACGAAACCATTGCGATAACAACCGCAGATGCATAATATAATATTACATATGGTGTGGTTTTCGTACAATTTCATTGGCTAAATCAGTCACGTGATATACAGAATATTTAATGTATTTTTTCCACTGTGAAGAAACCAGACGTCTTGTTTCTATTTTTAAAAAATATTGACGCTATGTTTCTATTTTTTAGTATATTGACGCTATGTTACTAAATTTAGATCCGGATATTGTCCGTTCCGGACCGCGTTTACACTCCACCTGTAGTAAACACTTTTCTAGTTTTATTGTAAAAATATAATCCTTTCACAAAATTACAATTGCAGGTATCATAGGTATTACAGTAAGGCTGGTGCTAGATGGTCTGCTTATGCAGTCAAAGAAGCTAAGACATACCAGAACTGATGATGGCAATTGTCAGGAATCGTATTAACGATTCATTATGCATGAATAGAAAAGTAGTTTTAGGTAAAGATGACCCCAGACGAGTGTCATCTGTACTTGCTCCTATTCAGCCATCACCAACAGCTGATCTAGTAACTCAGAAAATATCCAGGTTTAGTCGTGATGATCCCGATAAGACTCTTGATTATACATGGACTGATTAGTGAAAACTACGGCAATGTGAACAGTATTAGCGTACCAATGTGATAGTAATGAATAGTTTTATATTTTGTAGATGATTTTAAAATGCTATGATACTATCTGTATTATTTTCTTGTCTTTTATTTAATTCTGAGACATAATAATTGTTGGGAAGGGGGATATCATTATTTTGTGATAAAAGATTGTGAAGAAAAACCGAAGGGGCAGTCAAAAATCAACAACCAAGGACACTATGCAAACCTGTGAAATACAGAAACAATCAACAACAAAAAAGCAACTGAAAAAACACAATATACAAACAAACACCGATTCCTGATGGAAAAGGTGAACCCAGGTGCTCTGGAAGAGTAAACAGTTCCTGCCTATTGCAATACACCGGTAGTGTTGCTCATTGTCAAGTCCGGTGGTAGTCGAAAAAACAGTTCTACAAAAACCCCAAATCAGGCCATAGAATATCTTAGTGAAGACAACGACTCTCATTTTGCAGTTGTTAGTTAATCGACTCACTTTTTCAGGCAAATCATGGTATTTTTCACAAGCTCTAGATTATTTCTTGTGATTCAATATCACTGTCAATTACTTTGATGAATATCTAACACTTAAAATAGAGAATTTAGAACTACATATGTGCAATCAAGTTCTAACAACAAAGATAATATTTATTGAAAAATCAAGGAATATCATCCAAGTCTTCCTCCCACAAGTCCAACATATTGTCCTGTTTGGTCTGGATATTTGTCTCTTATACGCCAAACACAACAGCTGGGGATTACACGACGGTTCCCTGCTCCCAAGTAGCCGTGAATCCATAACATATACTGGCGGTACGCAGCATGGCGATGACACCTATTGTAGTCATCATCATTGGGTTGTGCCAGGAAGTCATTCCTGTATCTAATTGCCACTTCCAAAGTCAACTCATCAAAAGCAATATTAAGGAAGTCCTGAAAAAGAGCAATATACTTACATTGATATTGTTAATAGAGTATACATTTTCATGCAGTTGAAGAATAACTTGAGTATGTAACTATACTACTACCTTGGATGAAACATTTGGAAAAAAAACAGATATTAATTATTACCATGCATAAATCCCCCACCCCCAAAAAGAACCTGAAACAGGCAAGGGTTAATATACAATTATTGCCTGCATTTAAGGTGAACATCATAATTGTTCACCCGAGGGTGCTGTTTTACCTCGGGCTACACCTCGGGTGAACACTTATGATGTTTACCTTAAGTGCAGGAAATAATTGTTTTATTATACCGAAACTCTATTTACAATAATGTTGGATGCAATAAACACTTATTTGTCTGTTTTTATCTTGTGTTTTTATAAACTTCATATTTGTGTTTTTATATCAGAACTTGTTATTGAGAAATCTGTATTAGGTTATTTAATAAAGCAATACATATTTTGTGTGTTTGGTTTTTCTACGACCAGCAGACTATCATGTACACTTCAGGTCAAGATTGTAAATCCGGAATGCAAAAACGGATACATTTGCGGACAGACCGGTCAACAACAGTGATGTTTCCCTGGGGTACCAATTTTGTGAAAACATCACTTTTATTTTATATATAATATATAATGTAAGGTATAATAACACCTTTTATTGTCTTCAAAGAAGTGAAGTAGAGCTCATATATATTATGATATAGTTAAAGACTAGGAAATCTAACTCTGTGTAAAAAAAAGATTACCAAGTCTGAACATATGATAAGTGAACTAGATATGTGTTCCTACTTCTGAAGGGTATGAACTCACTGGCAATCTGGAATGGCAGTTTTGTGGAACTCTGTTGCAGCATAGCCTCTCCTGTTCCGTTGGCATCTCTCTGCAGTATGTGCATACACACCAGGCAGGTGGATTATGGGTCTGTCTGTCTGGCTGTGGTCCACTCTTCACACGACATTTGTCTAAAATGTTCAATACATAGGAGGGTTGAGACCTGCACATTTCTTTAAAGGAGGCCCTTAAATCCTCTTCTGTCATGGAGTCAATACGTTCCTGGAAAAAGTAGCTTTGATTTTTGGTAGCTTAAACTTCCAATGAAAACATATTGTTTCCTTTTTCGTCTCAACTAAAGAAATGTGTCAGGCAATTGCAAACTTTTAAATTGACATATATTTCTTTTGGAAAAAACAGCAATATCAGAAAAAGGTATATTCGTTGCAGCAAAAGCGAAACTATAGCCAATTCTACTGTAGTTGTTTAATATTCCTGGTTTGTAATTGGACAAAGCTGTAGTTTTCACGGTATCAATTCCACTGTTGAAAAGCATGAGATTTGTTTTTTCGAATTTTAGCCGCTTACGTCATCCTGGCAATACACATCTATACACATGATTATACATTAGAATGGAGATAACTGTATTATATTTGAAAATATTATGGTATCAATTGTCGATTTAATGTTCTTACATGAAGCTACTTTTTTCAAGGACGAAGGAATGTTTCGACTATTCACTCATCTGTCAGCTGATTACAGCTTACGTCATCTAGTCAATAATGTGGTAATACACATCTATGCACATGATTACATTAGAATGGAGATAACTGTATTGTACTTGAAAATATTACGGTATCAATTGTCGATTTAATCGTCTTACATGAAACTATTTTTTTCTCAGACGCAGGAATGTTTCAACTATTCAATCATCTGTCAGCTGAGTACAGCTTACGTCATCTAGTCAATAATGTGGCAATACACATCTATACACATGATTACATTAGAATGGATAAAACTGTATTGTATTTGAAAATATTACGGTATCAATTGTCGATGTAATGGTCTTACATAAAACTAATTTTTTCTCAAACGAAGGCATGTTTCGACTATTCATTCATCTGTCAGCTGATTACTGCTTACGTCATATTGTCAATAATGTGGCAATACACATCTATACATCAATTGGGGATTTAATGGGCGCAAATATCAGTTTACTGGCTCCACCAATGCGTCGCCAGTAAACTCAATTTGCGACCATCAAATCCCCAATTGATGCCGTGAAATTTTCAAATACAATACAGTTATCTCCTAATTTGAGTTGCACATGTATACAAATGATCTTGTCTCCATAGCAACAGATACCACCTTAAAACATTGTTAGATATCAGGGGTTTATATTATAATATTTGTAAGTATTGTTGACTTTTGAAAATACATGATTATTAAAAGTAATTTAAATCAGTGGCCGAATTAGGGGGTGGGGGGAGGTTCGTAGAGAAATCATTGAAATACCTTTTTTTTCTAGGGGGAGGGTCGTAGAGGGCGTACGCCCCTCCCTTTTTGGTGAGATAAAATAAAAAAAAATCATTGAAATACCATTTTTTTCTAGGATATATTTTTTAAATGACCTCAAAAAAATTCTTGGATTTATACCTCCTATTTCCAAAATCCTGTAAATATTACTTTCTAATTATTTCAAGCTGAGCAATCCTTGTCTCTCTTGTCTGCTCAGCAACAACAACTCTATTGACTGGAGCCAGATTGACCCTTCCTCTTCGTCTGTGACCTCTTCCTCTTCCTCTTGTACCACCCCTGCCTCTACCTCTCCTCTTTCCAGAATGGTTTCTGAAGCTGGCTTCACTTTCGTCTGCGGTTGTTAATCTGCTATAAAGATTATCTGAACTCTGAAAATGTTTTGGAATAAGAAAATAAGTGTGAAGCATAGACATACATTAATTTCAGTGTTGTTAATTAAATAATCTTCCGACCATCTAGTGTACATTTTCGTATTTTAAAATGTCAAATGGGGTAAGCAGTAACAATTTATATGAAGCTAGAACCCAATTTTTAGGGGCAATGGGTGACGAAGCTTCTACTTTTTATCTTCCTATATTATATATGTTAAATAATTGTTATCAACCTCCCAAAATAGTAATTGATCATTACACTTTCAAATAGTCCTTAAAAGACATTGATGCTGAATTTTTTATGGAGAAAATAATATGGTTTACAAGAGTGAAGAAACATATTCTGATTGTGATATTTTGCAAATATTTATATGAATGATGGATATTGAATTTTTTTTTATTTTGATCAATTGCAAGGCACTGAACCTTTTATTACTGAAGGAGGGGCTTGGATTTTTTTAAATAAATTATTTCCAAAGTTGTCTGAAAAACATTTTGTCTCAAGTAGGTAAAACAATTTTTTTTCCTCTTTCAACTCACATAAAATACACCATATAAGTTAAACAAAATTCTGATCTAGTTAATGAGTGAAAAAATATTTTATTTTCTATTGACTTGAGAATATTTTTTGTATCGCACCTGAAAATCTCATCCCCCTTCAGTAATAATATGATTGGTGGTCAACATATAAAACAATGACCAGCACAACAAATCAGACTTGAAACATGCATGATTAGCTTAGTTAAGGTACCGCCGTATTCCAAATGGAATTTTAAGGGGACATTTTTTTCACCCCAAACTGGTGTAATATTACTTTAAGAGAATGAGAATTGATAGAAGTTAAAAGTTTAATTTGGGCGCAAAAGGGGAAACTTTATAAAATTTATGAAAAGGTGATGTGAATTTTAGCTACAACTAGCTTAGATTTCACCTCCCCCATTTTAAACACACATCAGTGGAAGGCAAACTAATTAATCTGTGCATGTCTTATCGACTTGAAATGAAGTTTTTCTTTATCTTAAAGTTGGTGGCAAATCAAATAAAAATGTACATGATAGACTGATGTTGTATTATTATACCTCATGCATATTAATAAGGATATACTCGCTTTCTATTGGTTACGCTTTGTCATGTGCTTTTATTTTATTTTCCACGGTATGACCACTAAATCTTCCAAAGAAGTCATTATTTATCACGTGATCTTACGCTGACCTGTAAATATTGACCGATTGAAAAAATTAAAATGGCGACCGATTAATCCCGTTTCGATTGAAATATGGTTGGCTAATTAAGTATCGATGAAACAAACGTTAATTCGTGAAGACATGTCGTCGCTCCGCTCGGACACATTGTATTGGTTCAAAGCCAACCACGTGTTTTCCCTTTACAGCTACATGCACCAGGCTTAGTAATGGGAGTTGTGTTTATGGTGTTAAACGTCACATTCAGCAATATTTCTGCTATATCGTGGCGATCTGTTCTATTGGTGGTGAAAACCGAACAACCGTGAGAAAACCACAGACCTGCCACAAGTCACTGACAAACTTTATCACATAATGTTAATGATGAAGCAGCACATATTATGCATACGCTAATAGTCAGTTTGACTCAATGAGGATCGTAACCACGTGCACGACCTTACGCACGGGGGTTGATGACCCTAACCATTACAAAACAACATTTTTTCTTTCAGGATACAATCGATTATTAATTATTTAATTATATAATGTAAGGACGTAGATATCTTAGCTATGTCATAATTAAATCCACAGGTCATTAGTGGAATTAAAAATTAACACCAATAAATATTGGATTCTTACAGGACAAAAAAAATTTACTTTAAATTGTGTATTCGTAAAATGGTTTGAAACGTATAGGATGATATCTTTATATAAAAACTGTCACTTTTAGTTCAGTAACCACAATTTACATCATTGAACATAACCGTTCTACAACGAGTGGAACCCTACTGTGTCGTCATGCTTGTATATTATTGTTATTTCCCCGTAGTATGCACATTGTTAGACTTGACAAAGAAGATGTCAATGGCCGTCGAAATTTGGCATGAATACAACGAGTTCAAAAAGGTTATCACTTGTGTAAATTTTCACAATATATTGCTTTGATGGTCGTTTTAATAATGTACCAAACAACCGCTCTCTCCAGCCAAAATATGATAAAGTTCGTTAAATGACTAATTTCTACACTTTAATCTCAAAGGAGTTAAATCTAAACTGAATCTACTTGATAATGTTGCGTGAAGTTTGTAATTTTGATGGGTGATGGTTAAGATTATGGTGTTAACGACACTTTCAACAATATTTCAGTTATTTCGTGGCGAGCAGTTTTATTGGTGGAGGAAACCCGAGTACCCGAAGATATCAACCGGACTGTCGGAAGTCACTGACAAACTTTATCACATAATGTTGTATCGCCATGAGCGGGATTCGAACTCACAACGTTAGTGGTGATATACATTTATTGCACAGGTAGGTGTAAATCCAACTACCATACGATCACGATCACAAAGGCCCCTTGTTAATTATGTAAATTATACATATCGTTAATTAGTTCAACTGAATATTTATGTCAAATTATACCAAGAATGGCTGGAATTATCTTTGATCCAAGATGACCGCCATTGAAATAGCGAAAGCATCTGCAAGAATTGTAAACTAATATATGTTATCCTTCGTGCTATTGAAGCTCCCGGAAGAAAAGAACAATTCGGAGGTTGACAATTTAGAATTTTTTTTATTAATGTTTCTTTATAATGTAGTACAATTTGCTTTGAAAAAACAGATACAAGTAATAATTTTATTGACATTAAGATTGTCTAATATATAAAATTTGTTCGCGCCACGATATAGCTGAAATACTGATAAAGTTGTTGGAGTTAAACATCAATCAATCAATCAATCAATCAATCAATCAATCAATCAATCAATCAATCAATCAATCAATCAATCAATCAATCAATCAATCAAATCAATCAATCAATCAATCAATTGACATTAAGATGAACTGGCCTTAAAATTAAGTGTCAAAACTAAATAAAGCATGAGGTTTTGATTGTAAAGCTTAGTTTATGTCTTATAGTCACTTCAAGGGAGACAAGTAGTAACTACAATTATTCAGAACGGAAAGAAAAATTGAGTTATTTCCCTTTATCTAGTAATGCTATCAATTGTCGATATTTACAAAAACAACAGGTCAAACAGACTTTGAATTTGAACATTTCATAATATATGAGACAAGACAAGTTTGAAGATACGCATAGGGGGCAATCAGAAGCCGTAATTCGGAGAAAGATAGACGATACAATGGCAAAGAGAAAAAAGGACAAAAACGACCAACAATGGTCGACATAACATAAAGGGTTTCCTGTTTACAAAAATGCATTTCTATTGACTAACACGCGTCTTTTGTCGTTGTATTCGTCTGATGTTACACATTTGCACTGCTTCATGTTTTTAATATTTTTGTTGATTGAAAACATTGTGAAATAGTGTAGACATCCCCAGAAATTCCGGCCAACTTTTTTCAGTAAGAGTTGTCTTTCTTGGATTTCACCTGCCACAGGTGTATTTAAGTTTACCTGAAACCACCAATGCACAACCATTGAAGCGCAAGCCTAATTAGATAATTCACACTTTTTGACAAATCAATACCGTTAAACAAGTTGTTGCTCTCTCACCGTTATTACTGAAGGTAAATATGATAAATTAGGGAATATGGAAGTAGACATTTGAATGATTAAGAATATATGATAAAAATTTGCTTATTATTATATATATATCTTTATTTCTCATAACCAATTTTACAAAGGTACAGAGATAACAACAATATAACACATTGATTCTCATAAAAAAATTGCACGAAATAAAATATATACATATAAAACAACCAATATCCAGCTATTTTAAACGATTGATGAGACACTATCAATCAGTAAAAATATATAAAAAATAAAACCATAAATTTACTACTAAAATATACTCAATATCTCTTCTAAACATGCTTAAATAGTCTTCCGTCTAAAATGTTTAAAAATATTTACTCAAATATTTCTGTTTCATGTATAGAAATAATAACGTAATGTATTAATGACGAACTAGTACTATATAAATTACTTTAACATTATTTTTCAATATGTTATAGGATACAAGAATGTCTGAGTTTTGGGTTAAAATATAAAATTTAAAACTACATGTTCGTAAAAGATATCATGTTGCACTTTAAACACATCTAATGCTGATATCAAGATCAGCCTTTCGGTCGGGAGTGTCTTTTCTTCAACGGATCCAGATGACCCAATTAGGAATCGTTTTTTATAATATACACGGTGTTTAAGACGGACCGGAAAAGAGAGCTGGACACCGGTTCCTCTTTTATTGATATGATAACACCAACCACTCTCTAGCGGCAGTTTTTCAAAATCGTTCTCGTAAACTAGTTTGTTTGTTGAGAGATAAAAACAATGCCTGTATACGTCAGCGTCAAATGTAATAGAACGATAATTATTCCTTGACCGCAATCGTCTCTGTACGGCAAATTCCAAAGCAGTCGCTGCACTCTGCAGACGATTGGAAGAAACTATAGGGTTGGTATAAGTGTCCCTAATAGCGGGTGGAATGTGATTTGTAGGTTCCCAAGTACAATTTGACTTGTCGTAATATGCTCATTTAACTAAGGAAAGTGTGCCCTGAAAATAATTTTATTAATTCAATAAGTTGTAATATTTAACATGTTGTTTAAATTTTCTCATGTTAATATTTTTCTTAAAAAGGTGGACAAAGGACATCGTATCAAAGATTGAAATTAAACGCTAATTATTTTTTTACAGCAATGTAAATATTAAACATTATATAAAACATTCGTCGCCTTGACAATGGTATGGTTATTATTTTAATTCTGCAAATTTCTTAACAAATTTTA
>JYMV01006846.1_pt1 | contig 11293 bp, 9 predicted proteins | sample 338911 | NCBI WGS metagenome assembly JYMV01 (sample SAMN03354496, study PRJNA234377) | hydrothermal vent metagenome | biome: Deep sea; feature: Hydrothermal plumes at the Eastern Lau Spreading Center, Western Pacific Ocean; material: Seawater | place: Tonga | collected 2009 | depth 2000 m m
ACCGGTGCCAGCTCGCCCATCGTGCCGGTGCAGAAAAGTTCGTCGGCGCGATACACCTCGGTGAGTGAAACGTCGCGCACCTCGTGCGGGATGTCGTTGTCGCGGCAAAGGCCGAGCACAACCTCACGCGTGATGCCCTCGGGACAGGCAACCAAGCGACTAGTAATCACCGTGCCGCCCTCGACGATGAAGAGGTGCGTGGCGTTCGTCTCGGCAACGAAACCGCGTGAGTCGAGCATCAACGCGTCGTCGGCCCCGGCGTGGTTGGCCTCGATCTTGGCGAGGATGGACTGGATTAAATTGCAGTGGTGGATCTTCGGGTCGAGCACATCGGGCGCCGGGCGGCGGACGCTCGAGGTGATCAGGCTCAGGCCGCTCTTGTCGTACACCGGCTCCTTGTGCTCGGCCAGGACGATGAGCGTCGGGCCGGCCGTGTTGAGGCGCGGATCCATGCCGGAGGTGAGCTTGACGCCGCGCGTCAGCGTGAGCCGGATGTGCGCGTTGTCGGCCATGTTGTTTGCCTCGAGGGTGCGCTTGATTTCCGCCGTGATGGCGTCGGCCGCCGGTATCTCTGCGAAGGCGAGCGCGAGCGCCGAACTGCGAAGCCGATCGAGGTGCTTGGCCAGGCGGAAGATTTTGCCGTCGTAAACGCGCAGCCCTTCCCACACGGCGTCACCGCCCTGCACGGCGGAGTCGAACGGGCTGATGCCGGCCTCGTCGCGGTGCAGCAGCTTGCCGTTGATGTTGATCAGCAGGTCGCGGTTTTTCTCGTTGAATTTTTGAAGCATGATTTTCGGTTAGGCGGTGATGCGGTGCGGATAAAGCTGTTCGTAAATTGCGTTGCACTGCTCGAGCACCCCGGTCAACGAGTCGGGCACAGGATCGTCCTTCGGCCTGTACGGACGCCAGCCGGTGCTGGTCTCGACTTCCGGATACCAGTGCTTCGCCCAGATGCCGTCCGACTCACGGACGCCCGGCGGCCACTCGAGCATGGCGTCGGTGAACGCCACGCCAAGCCGTTCGCACAGTGCGCCCAGCATGTCGCGCGGGTTGCGCAGCACATCGGTCGAGTCGATCACCGGCGGCACGGAGCCGGTCAACTCGCGGACGTGGTTGAACAGCCCGAGTTGCTGCGGCAGCGCGGTGTCGGTCAGCGTTGGGTTGGGAAGCTTTTTCATCAGCGACGTGAGCATTTCGTGCGGCTCGCGGATGAGGAAACAATTGGTCACCTGGCCAAGCCAGTCGCGGCCGATGCCCGGCAGCATGTGGTGGCACATCTGTTTTTGATAGAAAATCGTTTTGCCCTCCGGGATCGGGCCGGTGAGCCAGGCGGCGACCTTTTCCCAGTCGGCCTCGTACCGCTCGATGATCTCGGCGGCCATGGCGTGCGGCAGCCTGGTTTCGCGCAGGTAATGCGCGTACAGCGGTTCATCGACAACGAAGGTGTCCGGGCGGTTGCCCCACGCGCGCATGAGTGCGGTGGAGATGTTTCGCGGTCCGCACCACATGGCCAGGCGCAGCGGCGTTGGAGGGTTGTCACCCATTAAGCCGGGCGAAGGTACGGGAGCCGCCCGCCCGGTGTCATTCGTTTTCTGCAGGCCAAGCGCTTGGCCAAGTGCTCAGTTAGCGTCGCGGGCCTCGTCCAATAGTTTCATCCACGCGCCCATGTAGTGGCCGTGATCCCAGAAAGTACGGCCGCTGACGAGGTTGCCATCGATCACGCACGGCTCATCGACGAACGTGCCGCCGCAGACCTCAAGGTCGAACCTGGCCTTGGGTACAGTGGCCATGCGGCGGCCCTTCACACAACCGGCGCGAGCGGGAATTTCCACGCCGTGGCACACGCTGGCGATTGGCGCGTTTTTCTCGAAGAAGTAACGTGTGATGCGCAGCAGATCCTCGTCCTCGCGAATATATTCCGGCGCGCGCCCGCCGCTGAAAAAGATGCCGAGGTACTCCTCCGGCCGAACATCCTTGAACGCGATCGCCGCCGGCATCGTGTAGCCCTCCCATTCCTTGGTGATCGTCCAGCCCGGTTTGTTCTGGTGCATCACCAACTGGTACTCGCGCTTTTCCGGCGCCGCGAGCACCGGTTCATAACCGCCCTCGATCAGGCGGAAGTAGGGATACATCGTGTCGACCGTCTCGGCGGCATCCCCGAAAATGATCAACACCCTGGGTCTGGACTCCTCACTCATGGCTGCCGCGAGTTAATCCCAACCCAAGCGCTTTTCCAAGCCAATTGGACGGATGGCCGGGCGGGTCACTCGAACGTGATGCCGTCGAGGTCCTCCTCCGGTGGAGGGAACTGTGGATTCATTTTTTCAAGCGTCCTCCGGACGATGCGGCCGATCACGAGATTGCGGTGCCACTTGCGATCGGCGCAGACGACGTGCCACGGGGCGTGTCGTGTGTTGCACTTGGTCAGCGCGTCGACATAGGCGGCCTGGTAGTTGTCCCACAACGCCCGTTTTTGTAGGTCGGCCTTGCTGAATTTCCAGCGCTTGTTGGGATTATCCAGTCGCGCCTGCAGCCGCTCCCTTTGTTCCTCTTTGCTGATGTGAAGAAAAAACTTGAGGATGGTGACGCCGGAGCCGGTCAGCAACTTTTCGAATTCGTTGATTCGCTGGTAGCGGGACTGCCACTCGCGCCTGGACACCAGATCGTGCACGCGTACCACCAATACGTCCTCGTAGTGCGAGCGGTTGAAGATGCCGATGTTTCCCGTGGCTGGAATCTTCTTGTGCACGCGCCAAAGGAAATCGTGATCGAGTTCCTCCGAGCTGGGTTTCTTGAACGGAATCACCTCGGTGGCCTGGGCGTTGACACAGCGCATAATATGCCGAATGGCGCCGTCCTTGCCGGCGGTGTCCGTTCCTTGCAGAACAATGAGCAAGGCACGGTCGTTTTCCGCGTACAGTTTGTAGGCCAGATCCCCGATAATGTGTGTGTCCCCATCGGCGATGGGATAAGATTCCTCCTTGGCCAAACCGCTGGTTTCACGCGTGTCGAAGTCCTTCAACCGAACTCTATCGCCGGGCTTGAATGTGGTTTTTTGCAGTTTCATTTTTGGTTCACGCAAAGATGCGTTATGTTAGTTGCTGCGCCTCGTTTTTCTTCGCGGTTTCGCATGAGTTTATTTTCATCGCTTGGCCAAAGGGATGTTTCTAAAAAAACTCGTTCGGTTTTTTAAGCCGGAAACCTGGTATGCGAATGGTTCCAAGGCAAGCCAATCGAGTGGAAAAATAATCCGTTGGCCAAGCGCTTGGCCAATTTCTGCACTCGACTTTTCCAGCCGGTTTTGACTAAATTGCCGGGCGACTTTTCCGTTAAATAGCGAACCCATTTCAAGCGAATCGACATGAGCATCACATCTGTTAAACAACTCAAGACGATCAAGAAAAACGTCCGCAGGCACGTGGACGCCGCGCTCGAGGCGACCGGCGGGCTGTTGCGGCTCGCGCCCGCGTGGGTGCCGCGCTCGTTTCTGCAGCCGGGGTTGCGGCTCAAGCTGCATCCGAATGACACGTACGCCTACGGGCTGAATCGCGGCGGGATTGACGAGCGTTGGTTCGGCTCCACCACCGAAGCCGCCAACGAGGGCCGCGTGCCGGACGAGGGCCTGAGCTACGTGGTTCACGGGCGCAGCCGCTTCACCCTGCGCGAGGCGGTGGCCGAGTGCGGCGCGGACATCATCGGCAAGCGCATCTGGAAAAAGTACGGCAAGTGGCCGGTGTACTCAAAGTTCTTCGACAACATGGGCCCCATCCCGCATCACATGCACCAGAACGCCAAGCAGGCCAGGCTAGTCGGGCAGGAAGGCAAGCCGGAGAGTTATTATTTCCCGCCGCAACACAACAACGTCGGCAACAATTTCCCGTACACCTTCATGGGCCTCGAGCCGGGCACCACGAAGGCGCAGGTGCGCAAGTGCCTCGAGGATTGGAACAAGGGCGACAACGGCATCCTCGACCTCAGCCGCGCCTACCGCCTCAAGCCCGGCACCGGCTGGCTCATCCCGCCCTGCATCCTGCACGCTCCGGGCAGCCTCTGCACCTACGAGCCGCAATGGGGCAGCGACGTGTTTGGCATGTACCAAAATCTCGTGGAAGGCCGCGAGGTGCCGTGGAGTTTGCTGGTGAAAGACATGCCGAAGAAAAAGCACCGCGACCTCGACTTCATCGTCAACCAACTCGACTGGGCCGGCAACACCAACGAGAATTTCAAGGACAACCATTACCTCGAGCCCATCCCCGTGGCCGACACCCGCAGCGAAGGCTACGTCGACCGCTGGATTGTCTATGGCCGCATCAAGCGCGAGCAGCTTTTCACCGCCAAGGAACTCACCATCGATCCCGGCGTGAAATGCACCGTGAAGGACAAGGGCGCCTGGAGCGGCATCTGCGTTCAAGGCAAAGGCACCATCAACGGCCAACCGCTGAACAGCCCCAAGCTAATCCGCTTCCACGAGCTGACCGAGGACGAATACTTCTGCACCGAACCCGCCGCCAAAACAGGCGTCACCCTCGAGAACACCAGCGCCACCGAACCGCTGATCCTCCTCCGCTACTACGGCCCCGAGGTAAACAAAGACGCCCCAGAGATGGGCGACTATCGCAAACGGAAGTTTGGTTGAGGAAACGAAACTATTTGAAGTGCCGCGGCCAGATTTTATGCCTTGAGAACAAACGCCGATTGGTCGCTGTCAATGGTGAAATGCATGTTGGGTGTTTCTTCGCCTCGTCCTGTGCCAGTAACGCTGTTAGGCAAGCGAGCAAAAGCGAGGCAAGAAATTCTCACGGATCGGACTTATTCGGCTTTTTGGGTTGCTTCCTTTTGCCGGTTTTGTTCCGAACAATTGGCGTGGGCAGACCATCATCGGGCTGATTCCATAGACGGTATGGATCGTCATGTCGCCGCATTTGCTCCAACAATAGAGCTTCCATTTCTTTGAGTTTCGCCGCGTACTTCGAGTTACTGGCCAGATTCATCTGGTTTGGTCCCGGCTCTATGCCGGTCAGGGCAATCACCTCAGGATCGTGATGTTCCTTGATAAACTCGTGTGGGTTATACTTGAGGTTGAACAGCTGGGTGTGCCGGACGCCGCTCTTCTCCACTTCATATTTTGTCAATTTCCAGTCGCCCTGCTTGACACAGCGCGTCCCCGGCCGGCCGCCGCCGCAGTATACCCCGTAAAGGACATCGCGCACCGCATCCTTTTTCCCCTCAAGCACAGACTTGAAACTGATGCCCTCAGAGGTGGCCGGAGCCGGGATGCCGGCCAGATCACAAAACGTGCCCAGGACATCGAGCAGATAAATGTTTCCCTTCGCCCGCGACCCAGCCTTGATTCCTGGCCCCTTCACCATGAACGGAATGCGCCAGGTGTGATCATACATATTCTGCTTGCCCTGCAGACCGTGACGGCCAATGGCCATGCCATGATCAGCCGTGTAAAAGATGTATGTGTTATCGAGTTCGCCCATCGTCTCGAGCTTCTTGAGCACCCGGCCGATTTGGATGTCGATGTTCTCACTGCAGGCAAACTGCCGACCAATCTCGTTTCGGATGGTGCGCTCATCGCGCCTTTCCCAAACACCCTTCACCCCCACTTCATCGCGCACGGTTGTATGGCCGTGGTCAAAGGGATGTTTCGGCAGATAATTAACCGGTAAGGCCGGCTGCTTGGGATTTGCCGGCGGAAGCGTTGCTTTATCGGTATGATTAACAGCTCCGTACTTGGCAAGTAATTCGGGTTTACCATCACGCGTATCGTGAGGGTGGGAAAACCCGAAATAGATCAGGAACGGATCGGTGTCCTTCGTTGATTCGCGTGTCTTCAGATAATCCAGAACCTGCTCAGCATGCCAAGCGCTCCCCTTCTCATCGGTGCCGCCCCGCCGGGTGCCGTCATGCCGCACCTTGAAAAGCTTGTTGGCGTCCGCATAGCTGTTGCCATTCTTGCAGGTGCGCATCGTGTCATAACCGGCTCGGTTGAAAACCGCCGGCATGGTGTACTTGACCAAATCGTGCGGCACCATCTTTGGATTGTTCACAAGCGGGTTCATGATCCGTCCAGGCTTGTCCGGAATGTGCCAAACCGTGCGCCCGCTCATGATCATGTGGCGCGAGGCCGTGCAAACGCCGCCCACCCACGAGCCCATCTGATACGCGCCATCAATCACCATTCCTTCAGCAGCAAGCTTGTCGATGTTTGGCGTCTGGAGAATTGACTTGGGATTGTAGACCTTCAGGTCGAAGGGCGACTGGTCATCGGCAATGATGAAAAGAATGTTGGGCCGCTTGCCTGCGCTCTCGCAAGTTTGGTTTACTCCCAGAGTAACCAAAAGTGACAGAGTCAATGTTACTATTATTTTCATTGGTTTACTTTTTTTAGGTGAAGTGCCCTTGCCCTTTTTATCCTTCTTCTATTTCTTGCCGCCACGCTTGTTGAGCGAGAGGTCAAAATCATTTTTCTGGGCCGGGCCCGGCGTGCTGCGGCCGCGGTCGATGTAGCTTTGTATCAATTTCTCCAATCGACCCACAACCACCGTATTGGCCCGGGAAACATCGTTGGTTTCACTGATGTCGTCTTTCAAATTATAGAGCTCGCGGTTGCCATTGCGATACATGATGAGTTTCCAGGGCCCCCGTCGAATCGCCAGGCCAGCAGGCGCCTGATGCACGGTTGCTTCGCGCATGGGTACGGTCGCTTTTCCGAGCAAACCGGGCAAGATACTCACACTGTCCTCGGCAGTGTCAGGAGGTAAATCCGCCCGAAGGATATCCGCGCAAGTCGCAAAAAGATCGTTCAGGCAAATGACATCGTGGTTCACGGAGCCAGCTTTAATTTTACCCGGCCAACGGGCCACGAAAGGTTCTCGGTGGCCGCCTTCATAAATGCTGCTTTTTGCCTCCCTCAATGGAGGATAGGGCCGTCTGGCCGCGCCGTTGTCGCCGGTGGCGATCATCAGGGTATTCTTTTCCTGACCGGTTCGTTTCAGCGCATCCATGATCTGGCCCAGCATGTGATCACCCTGATAGACCCAGTCGGCGTATTTGCCCTCCTTGCCGGCGATCCCGCTCTTGCCGGTGAACTCGGCCGCCGGAACAATCGGGCTGTGGGGCGGGCACATGGGGAAATAGAGGAAAAACGGCTTCTTCTCCCTGGAACGCTCCTCGATGTACTTGACGGCCTTGCCGATCATCAGCGGCTGGTTCTCGATCCCCTTCACGTTGGCCACCACCCTGTCCTGCTCAATGATCGAGCCGATGTTGCGGGCGTGGGTAAAGCCATAGAAATAATCAAAGCCAAGCGCGTTGGGGCCATCGATGAGCCGGGCGCCAATGGGAAGCTGCTTCTCAGTCCCCGGCTTTCCATCGACCCACTTCATGCCGAGATGCCACTTTCCAATGCAGGCGGTGTGGTAGCCACGGCCCTTAAGAAAGGAGGCTACTGTGAGACGGCTCTTGGGAATGATCGGGGCCGAGTAGGTCTTCAGCACGCCGAACTGGCCAATGCGCGATGGGTAGCGGCCCGTCAGCACACCGTAGCGAGTCGGCGTGCAGTTGGCCGCCGCCGAGTGCGCGTCAGTGAAGCGCATACCCTCCGTGGCCAAGCGGTCGAGGTTGGGCGTCTTAAAAGGAGAGTCAGCACGATAGGACTTCGGCTGGCCATAGCCGATATCATCGAAGAGAACGAAAACGATATTGGGAGGCTGCTTTGCTTCGGTCCAGACCACTACAGGCAGTAACAAAGCAAACAGAGTTAGGTAATATCTAATCAACGGAGATTTTCAACAAAAACAGTTATACTTATCATGGATACCCAACCTTAAATTCCGGAAAAGGTGTTGGTGCATTCTCCCGGTTCAACGGCCGTGCAGCTTGATGTCGTCGAAGTCGTTCATGTCGTCGAACGACCCGATACCGATGCGGCCTTTGCCGAAGGTTTTGTCGACGACACTCATGTGCGGCTTTGTCATGTCGTCGAAGTAAACGTCGATCGTTCCCTTGGCCGTGTCGCGGACGACCTTGACGTTGTGCCAGGTGTCGCTCTTCCACGGCGTCTTGTTTTTGTTGTCGGTCATGGCTTTGCGCGGGGCGTCCTTTACGATCATGATTTGGCCGCTGTGCGGATCCGGTTTCGCGCCGAGGTGGCAGTAGTAAAAATGCGCGGCGTCCTGCCAGTTGAAAAACACGCAGCAGTCGCGGTGGTTGCCGGTGTCCTTGGTGCTGCGCACACGGAAGGTGAGCACAAAGTCGGCGACTTAAACCCCCTTGATCAGTGCGATATGGTGCGGGCTACGAACCTTGGGCTTGTAGTCGCTCTCCCGCCGGTTGATCCCGAAAACGTGGTTGCCGCCGACCTTGCGGTGCGTCCAGCTTTTCTCGTCGGTGACCTCCCAGTGTTTTCGTCCGTCCTCAAAATTCTCCTCGAAAACCAAGGGCAGGTCGGTTTTTTCTGTGTTATCCGCTTGGCCAAGCGCTGTGAACGACAGGGCTGCGGTTGCCAAAAGTAACTTGGTGGCGTTCATCTCGGCGATCCTAGCGAAACCAAGCCCGGCTGCCACGCAAAAACATCCCGGCGCTTGGCCAAGCGCGGCGTCACGGCTTTTGCCAGGGAACGCGGCCGGCGCGTTGGGTGTGAAGGCGCAGGGCAGCGGCCAACTCGGTGAACTTTTTGCGGTTACTCTTGGCCAGGTCGTTTTGTTCGAGCGGATCGGTTTTCAGGTCGTAAAGTTGGTACGGCTCGAAGGGGTGGTTGTGGACCAACTTCCAGTCGCCCCGGCGGAAGGCGTGGTAATCCTGCCCGTTGTAACGCAGGCCGCCTTCGCGGCGGACGAATACCAGGTCGCGGTCGAGCTTCTGCGCCTGGCCAAGCATCGTCGGCAGGAGGCTTTTGCCACGAACATGATCCGGCACCTTGGCCCCGGCGGCGGCGCAGGCGGTCGGGTACAAATCCATCGTGATGCCGACGAGGTTGCTGCGTGTGCCGGCCTTGATTTTGCCGGGCCACACGGCGCAGGTTGGAACTTTCAACCCGCCTTCGTACATGTCCTGTTTGCCACCGCGATGATTGCCGTTGGTGCCGGCGACGCTGACTTGCCCGCCGTTGTCGCTGCTGAAAATCGTCAGCGTGTTTTTGTACTGCCCGTTTTTCTTGAGCGCGTCGATCACTCGACCGATGCCGTGGTCCATGTGCTCGATGAGCGCCACCAGCCTGGCGCGCTTGTCACTGATGCCCGGTTGGCGCGCCTTCACTTTTTCGAGCTGAATCGGCGTGTGCGGCGCGTTGTAAGCGAGGTACATGAAGAACGGGGCTTCTTTGCCTTTGCGATCGTTGAGAGTGTCGATGGCCCATTCGCTGAACAGGTCGGTGGCGTGGCCGGGAGGATCGATCTCCTTTCGGTTCTCGCGGAAATAATTGATACCGTGCCGACGGTGCTTGTAGTAGTCGTCGATCATGTCGCAGAGGAAACCCTTGAAATGATCGAAACCGCGCCCGTTCGGCGTGTTCGGCTCCTCAAGGCCAAGGTGCCATTTGCCGATGATGGACGTGTGATAACCAGCGCCCTTGAGCGTCCGGGGCAGAAGCGTCGCTTTTTGCGAGAGCCAGCCCCAGTTGTTTTCGGGGTGAGTGCGGATGACGCCGGGTACGCCGACGAGGTCCGGGTACGTGCCGCTCAGCAACGCGGCGCGCGTCGGGCTGCAGACCGGGCAGTTGGCGTAAAACGAATCGAACCGCATGCCGTCCGCCATGAGCGCGTCGATGTTGGGCGACTTGAGATCCTTCGCGCCGTAGCAGGAAAGATCGCCGTAACCGAGGTCATCGACGAGAATGATCAGGATGTTCGGCTTGTCAGCGGCGGACGTGCTTGACGGCTTAGCCAAGCCGAAAGCGGCCAGGGCAACCAGCGTCGTGCGAAAGAGTTTGAACCGGTTCACGTGCACAGCGTAGCCAATGCGCCTGGCCAAAGGCAAGTTTGTGGGATCGGGAAACGCCAGGGTGACCACGGCAAATACGAAGCAAACTACCGTTGCTGCCTTCCGGCCCTGGCGGGGTTCGTAAGTCCGCACTCCGTGGGCCCTGACACGCGCAACGTACCGCTTGGCCAAGCACGACTCAAGGCAATTGACCGCGCCTTGGCCAAGCCGACATGGAATGATGTTGGACGACCATCGGTGAGTTGGCTATCGTCCGCCGGTCATCTGTTCATGAATCCACTCATCATCACATCCATCGCAGCCGGGCTGCTGCTCGGCTGCGCCACCTCCCCCTCCCAACAGGCGTCCACCGCAATAGTCGATCCGCCGGCGGTTTCGATTCACCAGGCGGCTTGGAAGGGCGACGTTGAGTCCATCGAGCAGCACTGCGCAGCTGGCACGGATGTGAACTTGCGGAACAAATGGAACGCGACACCGCTGCACTACGCAACCCGCGCAGGCAAGGCGGCCGCGGCTGAACGACTCGTCGCCAGTGGTGCGAATGTCGATGCGAAGAACAACGAGGGCGTCACGCCGCTGCATTATTCGGCCTCGGGCGGGCACCGGACCATCGTCGCGCTGCTCATAGCCAAAGGCGCGAAGGTGAACGGGCAGGATGCGGAAGGCCTGACACCGCTGCACCGCGCCGCCCGGGGCGGACACAGGGACACGATCGACCTGCTTGTCGCCAAAGGCGCGGAGGTGAACGCAAAGAACTCCGCCGGGTTGACCCCGTTGGAGTTGGCGGACGAGAACGCAGCCGAACTCCTCCGCAGACACGGCGGCAAATCCGCCGTCAAACTCGGCGCTCTCTCCGAGGATGCCGCAAACGGCAATATCGAGGCCGTCAAGCAACACCTGGCCGGCGGCGCGGATGTCAACGGAAAGGATGACCTCGGACGAACCCCGCTGTACCGGGCGGCGTACAACGGCCACACGGAGATCGCCGGGCTGTTCCTCGCGGGGGGTGCGGATGCCGATGCCCGCGATGAAAACGGATGGACCCCCCTGCACGGCGCCGCCTACAAGGGCCATCTCGAGATCGTCGCCGCGCTGCTCGCCAAAAAAGCGGCAGTGAACGCAAAAGACGTCGATGGCGACACCCCGCTGGACTGGGCCAAAAACAAACCCGAGATCGCCGCACTCCTCCGCAAACACGGCGGCAAGACGGGTGCCGAGTTGAAGGCTGAAGGAAAATGAAACAGCAGTCGCATCAAAGTCTAAGCTTTAAATTCAAAGATGGTGCAAATCGATTTGGCGAGTTATCTACTGCGTTTGCAATTTATTATGCTGCGGCTTTCTACGC